>OHKK01001091.1_pt1 | contig 10965 bp, 8 predicted proteins | sample 1568811 | NCBI WGS metagenome assembly OHKK01 (sample SAMEA3879568, study PRJEB24766) | human gut metagenome | biome: human-associated habitat; feature: feces | place: USA | collected 1985/1987
AGCCGCCGGAGCGGTGCTTGAGCCGTTAGGCGGGAATTGTGCGGTATTGCCTTAATAGATTCCTGCCGGGGCCTGGGTGTTTACGAAATACAGCTCGTACCACAAAATAAAGGAATAGAAGCTCCAAATCTTGGTCATGTTCTTGGCCTTGCCCGCCTTATGATCATCCAGCAGGCGCATGATTTCGTCCACATTAAAGAACTTTTCGGCAACGGGGCCAGTGAACTTTTCCTTTACCATATTATAGTACTTATCTTCCCGCAGCCAGTCGTTCAGCGGCACGGGGAAGCCCAGCTTTTTGCGATGGGCAACGCTTTCCGGCAGCTGCTTCATGGCGGCACCGCGCAGAGCGATCTTGGTGGACTCTTTGCCGGAGCGGTATTTCTGCGGGATGGACAGTGCCACATCCAGCATGTTGCGGTCCAGGAAAGGCACGCGCAGTTCCAGGCTGTTGGCCATGCTCATGCGGTCGGCTTTCAGCAGGATATCATACAGCATCCAGGTGTGCATATCCACCCACTGCAGCTGGGTGGGTTCATCCAGACCCTGCACTTTATCAAAATAAGGCTTAAAGAACTGTTCCGGGCGGGGGCTGTGGTAGTTCTTTTTCAGGCAGCGGTCACGTTCAGCCGGGTCCAGGAAAACATAGTTGGCGCGCATATAGCGCTGCCAGGGTTCTTCTGCACCGCGCACCAGGAAGTGCTTGCCCTTAAAGTCCGGCAGTTTGGATGCCACTGCGCCTGCGGCCTTACGCAGCGCTTTGGGCACCTTATGCTCGTAATCCATAAAGTGAACCGCCTGGCAGTACATGGGGTAGCCGCCAAACAGTTCATCGGCACCTTCGCCGGAAAGCACGACCTTGACGTACTTGCGGGCGTTCTGGGCCAAAAAGTAAAGCGGAACTTCCGCCGGGTTGGGCATGGGTTCATCCAGGTACCACTGGATCAGGCGGTTGGCTTCAAAGAACTGTTCGGCATCCACTTTATTGGCAATGCTGGGCACACCGATTTCCTTACTGAACTCCTGGGCATACGGCAGCTCGGAGTATTTTTCCTCCGCATAGCCGACCGAGAAGCTCTTGACATGCGGAGTACCCTTAGCAACCTCGTTGACCACAAAGCTGGAATCCACACCGGAAGAAAGGAAGCAGCCAACCTCAACATCGGCAATCTGGTGGGCGGCAACGCTTTCGGCAAAGGTATCGGTGATGATTTTTTCCCACTCTTCTAGGCTCTTGGAATCGTCCACATGGTACTTGATCTCATAGTAGCGTTCCACTGTCAGCTCGCCATTTTCCCAAGTGAACATACATCCGCTGGGCAGCTTGTAGACATTTTTGAACATGGTTTCCTCATTGGGGATATACTCAATGCTCAAATATTCCGGCAGGCGTTCCTCGTTTAGTTCCTTTTTGAAACCGGGATGAGCCAGAAAGCTTTTGATCTCGCTGCCAAACAGGAACAGACCATCCTGATTATAATAATAGAACGGTTTGATACCGAAGATATCCCGCGCACCAAACATGGTTTTGGTTTTCTGGTCCCAGATCACGAATGTGAACATGCCGCGCAGTTTGCCGGGCAGCTGATTGCCCCACTGCTCATAGCCATGCAGCAGCACCTCGGTATCGGACCGGGTGGCAAAGGTATGGCCTGCGGCGATCAGTTCCTCGCGCAGGGTCTGGAAGTTATAGATCTCGCCGTTAAAAATGCAGACAAGACTGCCATCCTCATTGAACATGGGCTGCTTGCCGCCCTCCAGGTCAATGATGGAAAGGCGGCGGTGGCCCAGGGCTACCTGGTCGTCCACATAGTAGCCTTCGCCGTCCGGGCCGCGGTAGGTGATCAGGTCCGCCATTCCTTTTACAATGCGGCGGGCGGTTTCCGCTTTATGGTTGCGCTCAGCAAAGCCGGTAATGCCACACATAGGCGCTTTCCCCTCTCTATATTATAATGGTTTGTTTTGTTACAGGCTGGCGTTTCTATGATTGCCAAAAGGGCGGCGGGTGCACAATGTGCGCCCCTACGGGGGCCAGCGATTTTATTTATAGTGTGTGATAGCTTTTATTCTATCATCAATCCCGCAGGCCCTTATTGCCATAGTAGCGGGCGGTTTTGCGGTAGTAGTTCAGCTGGCTGCGGATGTACCAGAGCCAGCGCTTCAGGTTCCAATCCTCTTTGCAGAACAGCTGGTGGGCACATTTGCCCTCTTTTTTCAGCTTATCCGCACGGGCCAGCAGATCCGGGTCCTTCAGGTATTTTTTGATCACGCCGTAGGGGGCAATCATCCACAGGCTCTTGGTATCGGCAATGGTCAGGCCAAGTTCCTTGTGCTCCAGCACATCCTCCACCAGCCACTTGGACAGGTTATACCCTGCCGCGGTGACAAAGTAGCTGGAACGGCCCTGACGGGGGTTCATCTCAAACATCTTGTACTCGCCAGTGCGGGCGTCGTACTTGATGTCCATATTGGCAAAGCCTTCCCACTGCATATCTTCCAAAAAGTTTTTCAGCTTTTCCAGCAGGGCAGCATCATTGTATTCGGGGTCAGACAAGATGGCCGCATAGTTGCCGATGCCTTCGGGGGTCTGCTCTTCCAGCAGGGGGCGGCCCAAAGCCATCAGCTTGACTTTGTGGTCCAGGCCGCAGTAGGCGTTCAGCACACGCATGCAGTTGTCATCGCCGGGGATATACTCCTGCAGAATCAATTCGTCCTGGTAGCTGCTGCCGTAAATGGCGGCGGTGATGGCGTCAAATTCTTCGCGGTTATTGGCAAGGAACACCTTTTTCTTGTGGGGGAAGGTGCAGTTCCAATACGCCGGGGAATTGCTCGCCTTGATGATAACGGGGAACGCAAACGGCAGTTCTATATTTTTATAGTTCTGCGCATTGCAGGTTGCCGTTTTGGGGTAGCTCAGGCCGTGTGCTTCGCAGGCACGGTAAAAGTTTTCCTTAATATCCAGGTCCAGCACGGTTTGCAGTTCCGGGCAGGCAAAGTGGTAATAGGGTTTCAGGGCATCGCGGTGGCGGCCCATCAACACGGTGTAACCGTCCGCGCAGGAAACCAGCACCAGCGGCTTGTCCGCATGGGCTTTTGCGTAATCGGTCAGCGTTTTTACAAATGTTTCATCGTTTTCCAAATCAGGTTCCAGCACGGCAATTTTTACAAGATTGGTGTTGGAAGTTGCAACCAGCGCACCCTTGCAGATGGCCACGCTGCGCACGCCATACTGCTGGTAAAAGCTGCGTGCCATACCATAAACATTGGCATCGCTGCCAAGAAGTACCGGTAAAAAATCAGACATAATACCAAACCTTTCCCATTTTGGTTATCCTTTATTTTACCGCCATTGCCACCACATGTCAAACGGCAATATCGCCTGCTTTGGGGGTGCGGGCACGGCGTTTTTTGTCTGCGCGGGCGAAAATTCCAGCAGCATTCGCCGCAAAATGCTTTTCTTTACGGCGCGAACCGTGTATAATAGGGCATATCGTACAAACAGTACCGGTTCCCGCCGGGGCAAGAAAGTAATAACCTGCGGTTTGTTTTTAACTCCGCAGCCAGTTGAGGATTATAACCATGTGTGGAATTGTTGGCTTTGTCGGCACACGCGCCGACATGCAGGAAATTTTGCAGGGCATGATGGATGCCATCGCCCACCGCGGCCCCGATGGTCAGGGCCAGTTTATTGAAGGCCCGGCAGCCCTTGGTCAGCGCCGCCTTTCCATCATTGATCTGGAGGGCGGCAAACAGCCCATGTTCAATGAGGACCAGAACCTCGCCGTCATCTTTAACGGCGAGATCTACAACTTCCAGGAGTTGACCGCCGAATTGATGCGCGCTGGGCACACCTTCGCCACCCGGTCCGACACCGAAGTTTTGCTGCACGGGTACGAGCAGTGGGGCAAGGAGATGCTGCAAAAACTGCGCGGCATGTTCACTTTTGCCATCTGGGACCGCAAGAACGAAACGTTGTTCTGCGCGCGCGACCATTTTGGCATCAAGCCGTTCTATTATTACCAAAACGATGCCGGCGAGCTGCTGTTTGGCAGCGAGATCAAAAGCTTTTTGGCCCACCCCGGCTTCAAGAAAGAGCTGAACGAAGAGCAGCTGCCGCTGTATCTTTCCTACCAGTATTCCCCCGGGGAGGATACGTTCTTCAAGGGCGTCAAAAAGCTGATGCCCGCCCACTGGCTGGAATGGAAAGCCGGGCAGCTGACGGTGCAGCGCTACTGGCAGCCCAAGTTTGACCCCGATGATTCCCGCACACTGGAAGAGTGGGAGGACGAGATCAGCGCGGCGATGAAAGAGAGCGTGCAGGCACACAAGATCGCGGATGTTGAGGTTGGCAGCTTCCTTTCTTCCGGCGTGGATTCCAGCTACATGGCCGCGCTGGCCCATGTGGACAAAACATTCACCGTTGGCTTTGCCAACAAGCAGTATGACGAAACCGACTATGCACAGGAATTTTCCAAGCACATCGGGGTCAAGAATTACGCTTACCGCATTACGCCGGAGGAATACTGGGCCAACCTGGGCAAGATCCAGTACCACATGGATGAGCCTCTGGCGGATGCCGCTTCGGTCGCGCTGTACTTTGTCAACCGCGAAGCATCCAAGCAGGTCAAGGTCTGCCTGTCCGGCGAGGGCGCCGATGAATTTTTCGGCGGGTACAACATTTATAAAGAGCCGTTTACCGTAACCTGGTATGACAAGATTCCCCTGCCCATCCGCCGGGCCATCGGCGCGGTGGCGGACCTGCTGCCGCCGGTGCATGGCATCAACTTTTTGGTGCGCCGCGGCAAGCCGCTGGCGGAGCGTTACATCGGCAACACCAACCTGATGGATGAGCACCGCAAGAAAAAGCTGCTGAAAAACTACCACCCCGGCAAGCTGCCCACCGACCTTTCCCGCCCGTACTTTGAGCTTTCCAAAGGGCAGGACGCTGTAACCCAGATGGAAACCTGCGACCTGAACCTGTGGATGGTGGGCGATATTCTGCTGAAAGCCGACAAGATGAGCATGGCCAACAGCCTGGAGCTGCGCGTGCCGTTCCTGGACCGCAAAGTATTTGAACTGGCAAGTCATATTCCGACCAAGTGCAAGGTGAACGCCAACCAGACCAAGATTGCGATGCGCGGTGCGGCAGAAAAAACCATTCCCGCCAAAACGGCAGACAAAAAGAAGCTCGGCTTCCCTGTTCCGGTACGCGCCTGGCTGCGGGATGAGCAGTATGCGGGCGTTGTGCGCAAGGCATTTAACACCCCCGCCGCGGAGCAGTTTTTCCGCACAAAAGAGCTGAATGCCATGCTGGACCAGCATATTTCCGGCAAGCGGGATAACTGGCGGCAGATCTGGTGCATTTTTATGTTCTTAGTCTGGTACGATGAATACTTTGTAAAACGCTGAGGTGATAACAACATGCTGTTAAAACAACTGCTGAAAAATCTGGACTATACACTTGTTCAGGGCTGCCTGAATACCGAAGTGACTGACATTTACTATGATTCCCGCAAGGTAACGCCGGGCGGTCTGTTTGTCTGCATCGTCGGCACCCAGCGGGACAGCCATGATTACGCCGCGGACGTTGCCGCCAAAGGCGCCGCCGTGCTGGCCATCCAGCACGACCTGCCCGCCGAGGTGCTGGCCGCTTTGCCGGATGTGACTGTGGTCAAGTTCGAGAACACCCGTTACGCCATGGCGCTGCTTTCCACCGCCTATTTTGGCCGTCCCGCGCTGGAAATGACGATGGTTGGCGTGACCGGCACCAAGGGCAAAACCACCACCACCCACATGATCAAGGCTGTGCTGGAAGCCGCAGGTCACAAGGTCGGCATGGTCGGCACCAACGGCGTGTATTACCCCGGCCACCACTATGACCTGAACAACACCACCCCCGAGAGCTATCAGCTGCAAAAGATCCTGCGCCAGCTGGCGGATGCGGGGTGCGATGCCTGCGTGATGGAAGTTTCCAGCCAGGGCATTATGATGGACCGCGTGGCGGGCATCCATTATAAAGTGGGCGTGTTCACCAACCTGTACCCGGACCACATCGGCCCCGGCGAACATTCCAGCTTTGAGGAATACCGCAGCTGGAAAGGCAAGCTGTTCCAGCGCTGCGATGTCGGCGTGGTAAACGCCGACGACCCCAACACCGAAGCCCTGCTGGAAGGCCACACCTGCAAGCTGGTTACCTATGGCATTCATGCCCCCAAGGTAGATTACCGTGCCAGCGAGCAGTACCGCCTGCTGCGCAACAAGGAGATGCTGGGCGTTGAGTTTACCCTGACCGAGCCGGACGGCCACACGCTGGATGTGCAGGTGGGCATGCCGGGGCTGTTCAGTATTTACAACGCCCTGGCCACCATCGGCGTGGGCAAGGTGCTGGGCCTTGCGGATGCCCCCATCCATGAGGGACTGAAAAGGGCGCTCGTCAAAGGCCGTGTGGAGCTGGTACCCATCAGCCACAAGTTCACCATCCTGATCGACTATGCCCACAACGAAGCCGCCACCGAAAGCCTGATTGAAACCCTGCGGGAGTACAACCCCAACCGCCTGGTCGTGGTGTTCGGCTGCGGCGGCAACCGCAGCAAGCTGCGCCGTTACGGCATGGGCGAAGTGTGCGCCAAGTTGGCGGATTTCAGCATCCTGACCGAAGACAACAACCGCTTTGAAAAAGTGGAAGATATTATCGCGGACATCAAAACCGGCATGGCCAAGGGCAACCCGGACGCCAAGTATGTGGAAATTCCCGACCGGCTGGATGCCCTGCATTACGCCATTGACCACGCGCAGGAGGGCGACCTGATTGCCGTAATTGGCAAAGGCCACGAAGCCTACCGTGACCGCGAGGGTGTTAAAACGCCGTTTTTGGAGCGCGAGCTGATTGAAGAGTACGCCGCTGAAACTGGGGTAGAATAAGCAATTTTGCAGGGCTATGCTTTGCCTTTTGCTGCTTTGCGGCAAAAGCGGCACGGCCCTGCTTTTCTTTTGCACAAAACTATGGTATACTGTTTGTGTATGCTAAAAAGTATAGGCAACACCGCACAATTCTAAGTGCCGATACGACGAGCAAGGTGCGGCAGCCGCCGAAGCGGTGCTTAAGCCGCTAGGCGGGAATTGTGCGGTGTTGCCTATACACAAAATTCAAACCGAACCAATGCGGAAAGGAGGCCGGTTTGATGACCACACAACCACCTGACCGGCTTTTCCGCCCGGTCAGCCCAACAGCACAGGCCAAGGGCGAGCGCGTGTTCTGCGCTGCCGTGGCGCTGCTGCTGGTTTTATCGGAGGTATTCAGCTCCAACATTCAAAACACACTGCCCACATTCAGCCATGTGTGCCGCATTGCCTTAACCGTTACGGCGGCACGACCAATGGTTTTTGTTTGCCGTTTTGCTTGGCATTGGTGCCAAGGATGTTGATTTGCGCCGGGTGCTGCAGGTCTACCTTGCCGCAGCGGCTGGCGGGCTGCTGGCGGTGCAGCTGCTGCACGCCGCAACGCCGTTGGTGCCCTACCTGTACTACTGCCGCAACTGGGATTACGGCTATGGCCATTACAACGGGTACGGTGCCCGGCTGGCCGGTGTGTTTTTTGCCTGGGGCTGGCTGCGTTGGCCGCGCCTGCGCTGGTGGGACTGGGGCGGCCTGGCTGCCCTGGCAGCCTACACGCTGCTGGTGCCCGGCTGCCGCGGGGCTGGCATTGCCATGGTGCTGCTGCTGGTTTTGTTTTTGCTGCAGCGTGCCCTGCCCGCCTTTTTTGAAAGCTGCATCTGGCACGGCATGGCTCTGGCTGCCGCACCGCTGGCGCTGGGGTTCAGCCTGTTGGCCGGGCGGCTGTTTGACCCGGATCATCCCACCGCCACCCCGCTGCTGGACAAACTGAACGGCCTGCTTTCCGGCCGGTTCGAGATCTGGCACCATGTGTTCTGGGGGTATCCCCTCTACCACCCGGAGCAGGACGGGGTGCCCGGCTGGTACCATGATGCCATGCCCAAGGCCGTTACCCTTTTGGGTGGCCTTGCCACTGATGGAGACGAGCACCACGCCATTGATAACTCTTTCCTTGCCATCCCGATGAACAAGGGCGTGTTGGGCGCTGTGGTGATTGGGGTCATCTTTTTGCTGTTGATGTGGCGGCTGTGCAAAAACCGCTGCACGGGCGAAACTTTGTTTTTGACGGTGATCCTGGTTTACTTTTTGATGGAAAACAAATGCTTTTTGTTCTCCGCCGACCCGTTCATTCTGCTGCTGCCCGCAGTGCTGTTTCCCGCAAAGGGCAAGCCTCTGCCGGTCGTCTGCCCGCCGGTAACACGAGGGTATATCTGAAAAGAATAGAAAAGCTGCCTGAACCTGTTTGCAGTGTGCAAACGATCCAGGCAGTTTTATTTTTATCCAATTTGCTTTTTGTCAAAAGCGGGCTTATCTCACAGCTCGCTGAGGATATTGCCGTCAATGGAGATGGTGATGACCTGCCACGGGATGAACTTGCCGCTGTTCTGCAAGGCCACCTTGGCGGCGCGTTCCAGCCCGCCGCAGCAGGGCACTTCCATCCGCACTACTGTCACGCTCTGGATGTTATTTTCGCGGATAATCTGGGTCAGCTTTTCGCTGTAATCCACATCGTCCAGCTTGGGGCAGCCCACCAGCGTGATATGGCCGCGGATGAATTTTTGATGGAAGTTGGCGTAAGCATAGGCCGTGCAGTCCGCTGCAATCAGCAGTTTGGCCCCATCAAAGTAGGGGGCGTTGACCGGAACCAGTTTAATCTGCACCGGCCATTGGGAAAGCTGAGACCGCAACACCGGCATGTCCTCCCCTGCCGGTTCCGGCTTATGCTGCATCTGGCGCATCTGGCTGCCGGGGCAGCCGTGGTGCATCTGCGGCACAGGCTGGTGGAACACGCTGCGGGCCGCGCTGCCGGGGCAGCCGCCCAGCGGCTTTTGGGCGGCTGCGGCTTTCTGGCGCTTGTTTTCCTCCACAGCCTTTTCATCATAAGCGGCGGCTTCGCGCTCCACAAAGGTGATAGCGCCGGTGGGGCAATGGGGCAGGCAGTCGCCGAAGCCATCGCAGTAGTCATCCCGCATCAGTTTGGCCTTGCCGTTGACCATGGCGATAGCACCTTCGTGGCAGGCATTGGCGCAGGCACCGCAGCCGTTGCATTTATCGGTATCGATCTGGATAATTTTGCGAATCATAGAGGGTGTTCCTTTCTCCGCGCCGTTCAATGCCGTGCATTGCTGTGCGGCGCGCTGCTCTTTTCTTTTTGCTGTGCTTGTATTATAATGCCATCAGGCCAATAAATCTGTGGTTATAACCACAAAAAGTGAGGAATCCCATGGAAAAAACAGCCAGCACCCCCATCCAGCTTTTCCGTGGCATGACGGCGGACGAACTTGCCACCCTGCGCGCCGCCCACTGCATCCGTGTGCAGCGTTATGACAAAAACGCTCTGATCTACCATGCGGGCCGTGTGGTACATGAGATCGGCATTGTGCAAAGCGGCAGCGTAAACGTAGAATCCAACGACCTGTGGGGCAACAAAAGCATTTTGAGCCATGTGGAAGCCGGGCAGGCGTTTGCCGAAACTTATGCCCTGTGCGGCGAGCCGCTGATGGTGGATGTAGCCGCCGCGGAGCCGTGCGAAATTTTATGGCTGGATCTTGTACCCATGCTGCAGCAGCAAAGCACTGCCGCCAGCTGGTACCCCAAGTTTTTGCACAACCTGTTACTGCTTTCTATGCAGAAAAACCTGGCGCTCTCCCAACGCATCCGGTGCACCACACCAAAAAGTGCGCGTGGGCGGCTGCTGACCTATCTTTCCGCGCAGGCAGTGCGGGCGGGCAGCACGCATTTTTCCATCCCGTTTGACCGCCAGCAGCTGGCGGACTACCTGAACCTGGACCGCAGCGCACTTTCCAAGGAGCTGGGCAAAATGCGGGACGATGGGCTGATCCGCTGCCGCAAAAACGAATTTGAGCTGTGCGGAACGGAATAACGCCCCCTGATCCCCTATCCTTAAGGCAACACCGCACAATTCCCGCCTTGCGGCTTAAGCACCGCTCCGGCAGCTGCGGCCTGCTTCGTCCAGCTTGTTGGCTTTCAACAGGCGGATCACTTCGGGGATATTGGTCTGGATGGGCCCCCTGCTGGCAGCGCGGCTTTTTGCAGCCCAGACACTGGTTGGCTTCGTCCATGACATGTAGTGCCATTGTTTTCCTCATTTCGCAACGATTTTGCGTGTTAAAAGCGCAACAAAGTTTCAACTCAACGCACTTTTTATCCATAATTATATTATAATAGCACTACATGCGCCGTGTACGCAAGCCCCATGGGCTGTATTTTGTACCGGCAAAGTAACGAAAAATCAACCGCTTTGCTGTGCATATCAGCAGCAATTTGCAGTTTTTGGTCCTGCCCCGCCAAACCCGCAAGGCTGGTACCCGCCGGAATTTTTGCGTGCTTTAACAGCGGCAGCGCGTTGCGCTTTGCCCCCAGCACCAACAGGTACGGCGGCAGCGCGGGCAGGCCCGCGGCGGGCACATCCAGCACAGCATCCAGTACCAGTCGCCGCAGGCGGGCCGTGGGGTAGCGCTTGGTTTTCAGGCGGTCATACAGATCATTTACCGTTTCTGCTTCGCGGGCTGCGGCATACAGGCGGTTTTCCAGCCCTTCGCCCGCGCCGCGTAAGGTACTCAGCTGCTCCGGCGTTTTGGTGCGCAGCAAAGTCAGCACTGCGGTGCTGAACTTTTCCGGGTCCGCCAGCTGACCTTGTTCCGCGGCCTGGCGGTACAGCTCCATGGCTGCCTGCGGCACAAAGGGGCTGGCAGCCTTGATTCCTTGCGTATGCACCAACTGCCGGATATGGGAAGCCGAAGCCAGTGCCTGCCCCTGTACCTGGCCGGTCTGGGCGGTGCCATGGGCTGCGCCCAGACGCGGCAGGGGCAGCAACTGCATGGCTGCCCC
>OHKK01001092.1_pt1 | contig 10952 bp, 11 predicted proteins | sample 1568811 | NCBI WGS metagenome assembly OHKK01 (sample SAMEA3879568, study PRJEB24766) | human gut metagenome | biome: human-associated habitat; feature: feces | place: USA | collected 1985/1987
TTAAAATGAAATGAGACGGTGAGACGGGCCAACGAGACCCACTGCGTTGGGCGCTCGTTGGAAGAGCTGCGGCTCGCTGCAGCGCACGCGCCGAGCCGAGCGGTATTTTCTCCGCCGCACATGTCGCCGGAGAAGGAGAAAATGATTGGAATTTCTTTGCGCCTGCGGGCGCAAACTCTGCGAGGCTTTTTACAGACCAAACAGATCAAAACGAGGCGGCGAGCTACGCTCGCCGCCTCATATTTTGCTTTTCTTACAGGCCGATGCTCGCCAGCAGGTCCGCGATGCCGGAGGACTTGATGAACGCGAAGATCGAGCCGATGTCATAGTGCTCATACGCCGCTTCCCAGATGCGGTCGGGGCTGCCGCCGGTCGCAAGGCCGACGCCGAGCACGATCTCGCCCACGATCAGGATGCACAGGGCGACGATGAGGATGGTTTTCCAGGCTTTTTTCATGCGGCGATCTCCTTCCTGCACCAGCGCTTACCCGTGCGCACGAGCAGCCGGACCCAGCCGATGACCATGCGGATGAACAGCCAGATGGCCAGCCAGATCACGACGAGCGCGATGGCGATCACGGCGGCGCCGCCGCCGAGCAGAATGAGCATATCCGCCACCATGGGCAGGCCGATGAAGGCCGTCGCGATCAGGCCCACACCGCCCGCGCCGCACGCGGCGCCGACGGCCAGCACGGCCAGATCCAGCACCAGCAGCACGGCCAGCACCGGCACACCGACCACGATCGCGCCGAGCGTGTAGAGGATCGCCAGAAAGACGTTCGTCTTGTAGGCCGGCTTATCCTCATAATAGGCCTCGTCATAATACCCTTCCTCGCCGTCGGTGGCGTAGTTCGGGTCATAGTCGCCCTCGGGCTGCTCGTCATAGTAGCCGTCGTCGGCGGACTGCTCGTCATAATAGCCGTCGTCCGCGGGCTGCTCGTCGTAGTAGCCGTCGTCGGCGGGCTGCTCGTCGTAGTAGCCGTCGTCGGCGGTCTGCTCATCATAGTAGCCTTCCTCGGGCTGCTCGTCAAACGAGAGCTGGCCGTCGAGCACGGGCGCGGCGGGCTGCTCGTCATAGGCATCCTCCGCGGCCTGGTCGGCGTAGGCCGGCTGGGGGGCGGGCTGCGGCGCGATGGGACGGTACTGCTCGGCACGCGGGCGCGGCTGGGGCGCGCGCTTGGGCTGCACCTGCTCGGGCGCGACCACGGGCGCGGCGGCCGGCGTGATCTTGCCGCTGTCGGCGTAGCGGATGAGGGCGACGGCCACCTTCGTCGGGTTGCCGATCTCCTGAATGAGGCGCTCCTCATCGGGGGCGTTGTCAAACATGTTCTCCATCTGCGCGATGAGCGCCTGACGTGTCTGGTCGTCGGTGATCAGGCCGAGCAGGCTGCTGATCTCCGCCATGTAACTCTGTCTGTTGATAGATGGTCACCTCCAAGGGGTTCGATGCACATTGTATGGCATTCTAATTTACATATTATATTGCACGAATCAGGTGCGGTCAAGCCCGAAATGCACTTTTCGGCCGCGATCCGGCCCTTGACAGGCGCTGCGCGGCGGGGTATCCTGTGGAAAAAGGACCGGTTTTCCGAAAGACCGGAAAGGAGTGGAACGCATGGAACCAAAGCGCCCCTACACCGAGACGGAGCCTGAAACGACGGCGCAGACGCCTGAGACCGCAGCGTCAGAGACCGCAGCGCCCGGGACCGCGCCCAAAAAGCCGCGCGAGCCGTTTTTCCGCCGCCAGCGCCGCGAGCTTTCCAACGCCTGGCGCGAGATCTACTGCAACAGCCGCGCGCGGCGCATCCGCACGTGGCAGATCGCGGTGTTCGCACTGCTGATCGTCGAGGTGACCGTCATGGCCATCGCGCTCAACCCGGTCTACTGGATCGGCACCGGCCTGCTCGTGCTCTGGTGTGCGGGGCAGCTGTTTGACCGCCGGCCGGCGCGGCACTCCGTCGCCGCGGTCGTGATGTACTTTCTCATCGCCGTCATGATCGGTGTTTTCGCGGTGCAGGAGCTGCTTGGCGCTTGACAAGCGGCGGCGGATTCTATACACTATATAAGTTACCCCATACATTATGAAATACGCCCGCGCGGGATCTCTGCGCGGCATACAGAGGAGTGTTGCGCTTATGGCCAAAGAAAAGAAGGTCGAGCAGATCACCGATATGGAAGTCGACTTCGCCCAGTGGTTCACCGACGTGTGCATCAAGGCGGAGCTCGTGGACTATTCCGATGTCAAGGGCCTGTTCATCATGCGCCCGTATGGCTACGCCATCTGGGAGAACATCCAGAAGATACTCGACGGCAAGTTCAAGGCGACCGGTCACCAGAACGTGGCCATGCCGATGCTGATCCCCGAGAGCCTGCTGCAGAAGGAGAAGGACCACGTCGAGGGCTTTGCGCCCGAGTGCGCGTGGGTCACGATGGGCGGCAGCGAGGAGCTGCCGGAGCGCCTGTGCGTGCGCCCGACGTCCGAGACGCTCTTCTGCCAGCACTGGAGCCACATCGTGCACAGCTGGCGCGACCTGCCGTGCCTGTATAACCAGTGGTGCAGCGTTATGCGCTGGGAAAAGACCACGCGTCCGTTCCTGCGCGGGCGTGAGTTCCTCTGGCAGGAGGGCCACACCCTGCATGCCACCGAGGCCGAGGCCCGCAAGGAGACGCTGCAGATGCTCGAGATCTATGCCGAGACCTGCGAGCAGGAGCTGGCCATGCCCGTCATCCGCGGCAACAAGACCGATAAGGAGAAGTTTGCCGGTGCGGTGAACACCTACACCATCGAGTGCATGATGCACGACCGCAAGGCGCTGCAGTCCGGCACGAGCCACTACTTCGGCGACGGCTTTGCCCGCGCGTTCGACATCACCTATACCGACAAGAACAACCAGCAGGCCTATCCGCACCAGACCTCGTGGGGTATGTCCACGCGCATCATCGGCGGCCTGATCATGACCCACGGCGACAACAGCGGTCTCGTGCTGCCGCCGCACATCGCGCCGATCCAGGTCATCGTGCTGCCCATCGCGGCGCACAAGCCCGGCGTGACCGAGAAGGCCGAGGAGCTCGTCGCGCGTCTGAAGGCCGCCGGTCTGCGCGCGCAGGGCGACTTCAGCGACAACAGCCCCGGCTGGAAGTTCGCCAACTGGGAGATGAAGGGCGTGCCGCTGCGCGTCGAGATCGGCCCGAAGGACATCGAGGCCGGCCACTGCGTCGCCGTCCGCCGCGACAACGGCGAGAAGATCACCGTTGCGCTCGATGAGCTCGAGGCGCGCATCCCCGCGCTGCTCGAGGATGTGCAGCAGGGCCTGTTCGACAAGGCCAAGCGCAACCTCGACGAGCACACCTATGCCGCGCACTCGCTGGCCGAGGCCAAGGAGCTGCAGGAGAAAAACGGCGGCTTCATCAAGACCATGTGGTGCGGCGACCTTGCCTGCGAGCTCGAGATGAAGGACAAGGCCGGTATGTCCAGCCGCTGCATCCCGTTCGAGCAGGAGCACATCGACGATGTCTGCCCCGTGTGCGGCAAGCCCGCCAAGTGCATGATCTACTGGGGCGTGGCGTACTGAGCCGAGCCCAAAACGCAAAAATCAACCGCCCGCTGCGATCGCAGCGGGCGGTTTTGTTTATTCGTTTTCGATATAAAAGATCTTGTGCAGCGTCTGCACCGGGAGCTTCACGACGCTGCGGTCATAGGTCACGAGGCCGTTGAGCTCGTGCTCCACGTCGCTCAGCTGTGTGTACACCGCGGCGCTGAGCCCCTGCGCGATGGCCGGGCGGATCTGCTCGTCATAGAGCGCCTGGAGCGCATACTCGAGCGAGAGCGGGGCGTCGCACGTCTTGTAGCCGACGCTTTTGCCGCCGACGGCGTGGCCCTCGACGCGGTGGATATAGCCGCCGAACTCCGACAGCAGCGTGGCGCGGCCGAGCTTATCGGGCCGGAACCTGTACTTCTGGAAATACACGTGCAGGCTGCGCACATCGCCGAAGCCCTGGTCGTGCCAGCCGCTGGCCGGGTCGATCGTGCGGGTCTTGTCCACGGACCGGATGACCTGCACGGCCGTCTGGCTGTCAAACTGGCCCCAGCCCTCGTTGAACGGTACCCACACGGCGATGCACGGGTGGTTGTAGAGCGTGGTGACCATGTCGCGCAGCTCGTTCAAAAACGCCTTGCGCGCCGTCACGTTCGTGCGGCCGAAGAGGGGATACCAGCTGTCGTCGAGGTGCCAGCCCGTCACGAGCGGGGTCGAGACGATGAGCGGGTCGTAGCGCTTGCCGCCGCAGGGCATGTCCTGCCAGACGAGCATGCCCAGCCGGTCGCAGTGATAGTACCAGCGGTCGGGCTCGACCTTGATGTGCTTGCGCAGCATGTTGAAGCCCATATCCTTGGCCAGCTGGATGTCGTAGACGAGCGCGTCGTCGCTCGGCGCGGTGTAGAGCCCGTCCGGCCAGTAGCCCTGGTCGAGCAGGCCGTTGTGAAAATACGGCTTGCCGTTGAGAAACAGGCGGCGCACGCCGTTCGCATCCGTCTCGACGCTGCACTTGCGCATGGCAAAGTAGCTGTAGACCGTGTCGTCCCCGAGCGTCACGCTGAAGGGGTAGAGCGTCGGGTGCTCCGGCGACCAGGGGCGGAATGACTGCACCGGCACGTGCGCCGGCACACCCGCCGGGAACGTGAAGCGCTTTCCCTCCAGGTCGATCGTGCACTGGCCCTCGCCCTCGACGGTGATCTCCACCTGATGCGCGTCGAACAGCGGGGTCACGCGCAGGGAATGGATATAGTTCTGCGGCACGCTCTCGAGCCAGACCGTCTGCCAGATGCCGCTCTGCGGCGTGTACCAGATGCCGTGCGGGTGCAGCGTCTGCTTGCCGCGCGGGAGCTGGGAGCGGTTCGTTGCGTCGCGCACGCACACGAGGATCGTGTTTTCTTTCGCCAGCACCTCGGTGATGTCCACCGTGAACGGCAGGTAGCCGCCCGTGTGCGTGGTCAGCTCCACGCCGTTGCACCACACGGTCGCGATCTGATCGACCGCGCCGAAGTGCAGCAGCACGCGGCCGACGTTGAACCCGTCCGGCAGCGTGACCGTGCGGATGTACCACAGGTATTCCTCCGGCTGCAGGACGTGTCCCACACCGGACAGCTCGCTCTCGGGCGAGAAGGGCACGAGGATCGTGCCGTCGGCCTGCGCGGGCTTACTCGCGCTCGTCGTGATCGCGTAGCTCCACGGGCCGTTGAGATTCAGGTAGCTGTCGCGCGCCATCTGCGGCCGGGGATACTCCGGCAGGGGCTGCGCGCGGTCGAGCGTATCCGCCCAGGGTGTCAGCATAACGTGGCCTCCTTTTGCCGCCGGCGGCGCCGGCAGAGCATTTGCTATCTATTTTACAGGATTTTTCCCCGCTTGTTAAGTCCCGAACACAGAATTTTTTTCCGCCGGTTTGTGCCCGGATGGCGAGAAATCCCGCCAATATGCACAAAATGTTGCAAAGTTTCCGGAAATGTTGGATTTGTCAGCATTTTTGCAGGTTCGTTAATATTTAAATTAGTACAATTTGATGTTTTTCCGCCATTTTTGGTGGACGAAGTTAGGCTGGTGTGCTAATATATGTGGGTCAAAAAATAGAGAGGTGATGCAAATGCCCTTTAAGTTTCATGGCGGAGTTCATCCCAACTACATGAAGGCCCCGGATGTTCCGGTGACCGTCATTGCGCCTCCGCCGCAGGTCGTGCTCCCGATGATGCAGCATATCGGCGCACCCTGCAAACCGCTGGTCGCGGTGGGCGATTATGTGAAGATGGGTCAGAAGATCGCTGACAATCCGGCACCCGTCTCCGCGCCCATTCACGCGACGGTCTCCGGCAAGGTGATCGCTATTGAGCCGAGACCCCACCCACTGGGCGATATGATTCCCGCGATCGTGATCGAAAATGACTTCCAGGACACCCCCTGCACGGATCTCGCGCCCCTGACGCCCGAGCAGATGAAGGATCCTGAGGCCATCCTCGAGCGCATCCGCGAGGCCGGTATCGTCGGCCACGGCGGCGCCATGTTCCCGACCGCGTTCAAGATCCGCGGCGGCCTTGGCAAGGTCGATACCCTCATCATCAACGGCGCAGAGTGCGAGCCGTACCTCAACGGCGACCACCTGACCATGAAAAACCACCCTGAGGAGCTGCTCAAGGGCATCGAGCTGGCGCGCATCGCGTCCGGCCTCGACAAGGCTTACTACGGCATCGAGAAGAACAAGCAGGACGCCATCGACCTGCTGCTGTCCAAGAACCCCGCGCAGTACGGCGTGGAGATCGTGCCGGAGAACGTCAAGTACCCGCAGGGCGCTGAGAAGATGCAGATCAAGGCCATCACGAACCGTGAGGTCAAGCCCGGCGGCCTGCCGTCCGGCGTCGGCTGCAACGTCATCAGCACCCAGACGGCTTACGCCATCTACCGCGCCTGCTACGAAGGCATGCCCAGCATCGAGCGTGTCCTCACCGTCGCCGGCAGCGCCATGGGCGATAAGTCCTACAACCTGCAGTGCCGCTTCGGCACCCCGTTCAGCTACATCGTCGAGCAGTGCGGCGGTTTCGTCGTCGAGCCGAAGAAGATCGTCCTCGGCGGCCCCATGATGGGTCTGATCGCCACGAATCTCGAGGCGCCCAACATCAAGGGCACCGCGGGCATCCTGTTCTTCACTGATAAGGAAGACCGCTCTGTCGAGAATCCGACGTGCATCCACTGCGGCAAGTGCCTGACCGTCTGCCCGATGAAGCTCGAGCCGCTGTACATGTATAAGTACTATCAGAAGCGCGATTTCGAGAATATGCAGAAGTACCACATTCTCGACTGCTTCGAGTGCGGCAGCTGTTCGTACAACTGCCCGGGCCGTCTGCCCCTGACCCATACCTTCAAGACCGCAAAGCTCCTCTTCGCCGCCCGTGCGGCCGAAGAAAAGGCCCGCGCGGAAGCCGCTGCAAAGGAGGCTGAAACGAAATGACACCGAAAGAATTTACCTTTGACGCTGCCTATCAGCCTCAGGTTCGCGCCAAGCGCGGCACCCGCGAGATCATGCTCGATGTGATCATCGCGCTGCTCCCGGCCCTCGTCGTCGGCGTGTGGCAGTTCGGCGCCCAGGCGCTCATCCCGCTGGCCGTGTCCATCGTGTCGTGCGTGTTCTTTGAGTGGGCTTACCGCAAGCTCATGAAAAAGCCCGACTCCATCGGCGACCTGTCCGCCGTGGTCACGGGCATCCTGCTCGCGTACACCCTGCCGGCCAACTGCCAGTGGTGGATGCCGATCATCGGCGCATTCTTCGCCATCGTGGTCGTCAAGCAGCTCTACGGCGGCATCGGCAAGAACTTCCTCAACCCGGCGCTCGCCGGCCGTGCGTTCCTGCTCGCGTCCTACGCGCTGTTCATGACCACGTGGGTCGTGCCCGGCAGTCTGGCCGGCGTTGTGGACGCCGAGACCATGGCCACCCCGCTGAGCTATATGAAGGCCGGCGAGGCGCTGCCGCAGTATTTCACGCTGAAGTCCATGTTCCTCGGCACGATGCCCGGCTGCCTCGGTGAGGTGAGCGCGCTCGCGCTGCTCATCGGCGGCGTGTACCTGCTGTGCCGCAAGGTCATCACCTGGCACATCCCCGTGTCGTTCATCGGCACCGTCGCGCTGCTGACGCTCATCTTCGGCAGCAAAAACGGCGGCGGCTACACCCACGTCGAGTGGATGCTCGACAACCTCCTGACCGGCGGCCTGCTGCTCGGCGCCTTCTTCATGGCGACCGACTACAGCACCAGCCCCGTCACCGCTCCCGGCCGCATCATCTACGGCGTCGGCTGCGGCGCGCTGACCGTGCTCATCCGCGTGTTCGGCGGCTTCCCGGAGGGCGTTTCCTTTGCCATCCTCATCATGAACTGCTGTGCATGGATGTTCGACAAGCACACCCAGCGCCGTCAGTTCGGCGTCAGCCGCGAGGACGTCAAGGCCAAGAAGGCCGCTGCAAAGGCTGCGAAGAAAGAAGCAAAGGAGGCTGCTGCAAATGGCTGAAAAGACTGAAAAGAAATCCGGCGGCGGCCAGATCATCAAGCTCGCGCTCGTGCTCTTTGCCGTGTCCGCCATTATGGCGCTGGCCCTCGGTCTCGTCAATGAGCTGACGAAGGGCACCATCGCCATGCGCGCGGCCGAGACGACCAAGAAAGCATATGCCTCGGTCACCGCTGAGCTCCAGGCTGACGATTATCCCGAAGTGAAGTCCGAGTACAAGAACGACAACACCATCACCAAGCTCTGCACCGCCACTGCCGGCGGTCAGCAGGTCGGCTACGTCGCCGAGACTACGTTCTCCGGCGCGCAGGGTATGATCACCATGGTCGTCGGACTCGATAATGACTATAACTGCACCGGTGTGTACGTCACCAAGCACTCCGAGACCTCCGGCCTCGGCGCGAAGGCGGCGGACACGAACGAAGGCGCCTGGCGCGAGAACCTCGTCGGCCAGGGCGACGGTATGAAGCTTGCCAAAGACGGCGGCGACATCACCGCCATCTCCGGCGCGACGATCACGTCCCGCGCCGTCGTTACCGAAGTGCAGACCGTCATCAACGCGGCCAAGTCGCTGGGTTAAGGAGGGCTGAAACATGAATATCAAACAACAGTTCAAGGAAGGCCTCATTACCAATAACCCGGTCCTCGTGCAGCTCATCGGCATGTGCGCCACCATGGCCATCACGACCAGCCTCTTCAACGGCATCGGCATGGGCCTGTCCGTGCTCGTCATTCTGACGTGCTGCAATGTGGTCATTTCCCTCATCCGCAAAGTCATTCCGAACGATATCCGTCTGGCCATTTTCGTGCTGGTCATCGCGGGCTTCGTCACCATCGTTGACCTGCTGCTGCAGGCTTACGTCCCCGCGCTGAGCGCGTCTCTGGGCGTGTTCATCCCGCTGATCGTTGTTAACTGCATCATCATCGGCCGCGCCGAGGCGTTCTGCCAGAAAAACCCTGTTGGCCCGTCGTTCTTCGACGGCATCTTCCAGGGCCTCGGCTACACGCTCGTGCTCATCGCCATGTGCGTCATCCGTGAGCTGCTCGGCAAGGGCACGTTCGGCACCGGCATCTTCAACACCATCGACGGTGTCATCGGCACCGGCAACGGCATTAAGATCTTTGAGCCGGAGTACGGCGCGCTCGTGCTCACGCTCCCGATCGGCGGCTTCATCACCCTCGGCTGCCTGATCGCGCTCATGCAGTACGCGCTGCGCAAGTCCGCCGAGAAGAAGGAAGCCAAAGAAAAAGCGCTTGCAGCGCAGGAAAAGGAGGCGGCATAACATGAGTTCTACGACCAGTATTTTTGCCATCATCCTCAGCGCCGTGCTGACGAATAACTTCATCTTCTCGCAGTTCCTCGGCTGCTGCCCGTTCCTCGGCTGCTCGAGCAAGATCGACACCGCCGCCGGTATGGGCCTCGCCGTCACGTTCGTTATGGGCCTGGCGTCCGCCATCTGCTGGCTCGTCAACTGCCTGCTCGTCAAGCTCGGCCTGGGCTTCCTGCAGACGATCGCTTACATCCTCGTCATCGCCGCGCTCGTGCAGTTCATCGAGATGTTCCTCAAAAAGTCCATCCCGTCCCTGTACTCCGCGCTCGGCATCTACCTGCCCCTGATCACCACCAACTGCGCCGTGCTCGGCGTCGTGCTGCTCAACACGCAGTACAGCTTCGGCTTCCTGCAGAGCGTGGTCTACGGTGTGTTCGGCGGCCTCGGCTTCATGCTCGCCATCTGCCTGTTCGCAAGCGTGCGTGAGAAGCTCGAGTTTGCCGACTATCCGGAGAGCTTTGAGGGCTTCCCGATCTGCCTCGTCTCCGCCGGTCTGCTGGCCCTGGCTTTCATGGGCTTCTCCGGCATGAAGATCGGCTAAGGAGGGCTGAAATATGGATTTTAGTTTTACTTTGATTCTCGAAGGGATCGCCGTCCTCGGCATCATGGGCGCCGTGTTCGGCGCGCTGCTGGCGTTCGCCGCCAAGATCTTCCATGTGGAAGTCGACCCCAAGCAGGAAGCCGTGCGTGAGTGTCTTGCCGGCGCCAACTGCGGCGGCTGCGGCTACCCCGGCTGCGACGGTTATGCCGCTGCGGTCGCGGCGGGCAAGGCTCCGGTCAACTGCTGCGTCGCCGGCGGCCAGGAAGCTGCCGACAAGATCGCTGCGATCATGGGCGTCTCCGCCGGTGCGGAGGAGAAGATGGTCGCGTTCGTGCCGTGCTCCGGCGCGGAGGGCGTCGCCGTCAAGCGCTTCAACTACAAAGGGCCCCAGGATTGCCAGGCCGCCATGCTGTTCGGCGGCAAGAGCAACAAGGAGTGCCGCTTCGCCTGCATCGGTCTCGGCAACTGCGCCAGGGCCTGCAAGTTCGGCGCCATGCACATCGTCAACGGTGTCGCCAAGGTCGACCGCGACAAGTGCGTCGGCTGCATGGCCTGCGCCGAGGCCTGCCCGAAGAAGATCATTGAGAAGGTGCCGTATAAGCAGGCTGTGCTTGTCGGCTGCCGCAATCAGGACAAGGGCGCCGTCACGCGCAAGATCTGCGACGTTGGCTGCATCGGCTGCATGAAGTGCCAGCGCGAGTGCCCGGCGGAAGCCATCAAGATCGAGAACTTCGTGTCCAAGATCGACTATGACAAGTGCGTCGGCTGCGGCCACTGCGCCGATATCTGCCCGCGCGGCATCATCAACCTCATGGATCTGGTCAAGCAGTAAGCTGCGGCCGGTCATAACAGCAACAGACAGACGGACATTTCGGTGTCCGTCTGTTTTTTGCGCACGGAGCGCGGAAACGTCCCTTTTCCTGCGGCGCGCGATGTGCTACAATGGAAAAAATACGCGCAAGGAGGCCGCCATGTACCAGACCCGACCCGATGACTACGCCGCGTTCCGGTGCCTTGCCGGGGCGTGCCCGCAGACGTGCT
>OHKK01001095.1_pt1 | contig 10904 bp, 8 predicted proteins | sample 1568811 | NCBI WGS metagenome assembly OHKK01 (sample SAMEA3879568, study PRJEB24766) | human gut metagenome | biome: human-associated habitat; feature: feces | place: USA | collected 1985/1987
ATATAGCTTGATGTCAAGAGCGTGGGAGGATCATCCCCACGCGTGTGGGGACAAGAACAGCATATAGCTTGATGTCAAGAGCGTGGGAGGATCATCCCCACGCGTGTGGGGACAAGTACGCTCGAGCTGACGTCGCCGGCGAACGTCGAGGATCATCCCCACGCGTGTGGGGACAAGGCATACTGTTTTCCTCTGCAAGTTAAGTCTTTGGGATCATCCCCACGCGTGTGGGGACAAGCGGCACGGTAGAAAACTTCTTTATTCCAGGATAGGATCATCCCCACGCGTGTGGGGACAAGTTTTCGGGTGACACAGCAGGAACAAAGCCCGTAGGATCATCCCCACGCGTGTGGGGACAAGCTCAAAATATGTAGTAGGTTTACCGCCACATACGGATCATCCCCACGCGTGTGGGGACAAGAAAAACGTAGTATCTAAAACTTGACCTGTTGTAGGATCATCCCCACGCGTGTGGGGACAAGTTGTAGCCTTTACTTTTCGTTTCTTGTTTTCAAGGATCATCCCCACGCGTGTGGGGACAAGGAGTAACCCGAGTGCCACACATAAAGCAAGCTAGGATCATCCCCACGCGTGTGGGGACAAGACCGTCTGAACGAAACAGTATCGTCAATGCCGAGGATCATCCCCACGCGTGTGGGGACAAGTCGTCCCACTGCGAAAGGTAACCTCGAAACCACGGATCATCCCCACGCGTGTGGGGACAAGCATCCGTGATATCTCTTTTCTGACGAATCCATGGGATCATCCCCACGCGTGTGGGGACAAGGTTTCCTTTTCTGCTCTTTTGCCGTACACCTGAGGATCATCCCCACGCGTGTGGGGACAAGTGAAAGCTTTAAAAATATGGCTTTCTAATCAAGGGATCATCCCCACGCGTGTGGGGACAAGGTTCATACTCGACAGCATCATAACTGGTAACGGGGATCATCCCCACGCGTGTGGGGACAAGTACGAAATTGCGTGTTATTTTCTGTTAATATCAGGATCATCCCCACGCGTGTGGGGACAAGCTGACTTCGTGTTGTTATATACAGATGTCGCTGGGATCATCCCCACGCGTGTGGGGACAAGTGTCAGCATCTTGAAGTACTCTGAGCGAAAAAAGGATCATCCCCACGCGTGTGGGGACAAGTATAGTTACAAGTCAAAAGCAGGTCAGGCGCAAGGATCATCCCCACGCGTGTGGGGACAAGTTACACCTCCTTTTTTTGTGATTATAACACAAAGGATCATCCCCACGCGTGTGGGGACAAGTGGATTTGGGAAAAAGAGCAAAGCTCAAGCGGAGGATCATCCCCACGCGTGTGGGGACAAGTCGGCACAAACTCCTCAGCGGTGAACTGGGCAAGGATCATCCCCACGCGTGTGGGGACAAGGGGTCAACTGCGCTTCATACTGCTGGGCTAATGGGATCATCCCCACGCGTGTGGGGACAAGCTGTCCAGTAGCTGACGGTCGGGTATGTCAGGGGGATCATCCCCACGCGTGTGGGGACAAGCTAATAAAATTTCGACAAAAGTATACCATGATAGGATCATCCCCACGCGTGTGGGGACAAGTCTGTTTCCAGTCCTGATAGCGAAAATTTTGCAGGATCATCCCCACGCGTGTGGGGACAAGTCATACCCTCCATAAAATTCCCCGCTAAAGAAGGGATCATCCCCACGCGTGTGGGGACAAGGACTTATTTCCGCTTAGTTAGTGGGCGTGCGTAGGATCATCCCCACGCGTGTGGGGACAAGTTCTTGATTTTGACGGTTTCGCCGATTGAACCAGGATCATCCCCACGCGTGTGGGGACAAGTTTCCAGTTCACCGTTGTAAAAGTGACTGTTGAGGATCATCCCCACGCGTGTGGGGACAAGTCCCTCTTTTACAGTTATTATCGGCTTTTCCAGGGATCATCCCCACGCGTGTGGGGACAAGTGATTTTAGGTATACACTCGATTATGCCGTTGAGGATCATCCCCACGCGTGTGGGGACAAGGTAGTTTTTGTAGTTTGTAGTAGTGATTGGGGGGGATCATCCCCACGCGTGTGGGGACAAGCGTATCAAGGTTTTGCAAAGCAAAATTACACGAGGATCATCCCCACGCGTGTGGGGACAAGACAGAATGCGTATCAAGGTTTTGCAAAGCAAAAGGATCATCCCCACGCGTGTGGGGACAAGGTTCAAGATATCGTACATCTATAGTATCAGGCAGGATCATCCCCACGCGTGTGGGGACAAGGTTTTCACAGTTATAGTAACGTCCCACAACTTGGGATCATCCCCACGCGTGTGGGGACAAGTGCGGTTTGTTGCATTCGCTGTTGCGCTTGCTAGGATCATCCCCACGCGTGTGGGGACAAGTTGATATGTCCGAGAAATTCGACCTTATCCATGGGATCATCCCCACGCGTGTGGGGACAAGCTAACACACTTTATAAACTCGAAATCATAGATGGGATCATCCCCACGCGTGTGGGGACAAGTATTGATGATTCTTACAAAGCTATTCATGAGGGGGATCATCCCCACGCGTGTGGGGACAAGGAGATAGCCTTTGAAACTGTCGGACTATGGAAAGGATCATCCCCACGCGTGTGGGGACAAGGTTATTAAATCGCTGAATAGTGTTGATGATATAGGATCATCCCCACGCGTGTGGGGACAAGTCATATATTGTCGAAGGATGTTTGTAATATTCGGGATCATCCCCACGCGTGTGGGGACAAGATATGACTTTCTTAAAGAGAGATTACAACCTTGGGATCATCCCCACGCGTGTGGGGACAAGTGAAGCGCCATGTTGCGGTAAAGACCTTCTGTGGGATCATCCCCACGCGTGTGGGGACAAGGCGCATATCTTTGCAAAAAGCTTAACATAGATGGGATCATCCCCACGCGTGTGGGGACAAGGTTAATATCAAGTCTTGGTTTTCCTATAGCGTGGGATCATCCCCACGCGTGTGGGGACAAGGAACGCACGCAAGCATTTTTTGTTTTACAGTAAGGATCATCCCCACGCGTGTGGGGACAAGGGCTATCTCCTCTGTGTAGTAGTGTCGCAGGATGGATCATCCCCACGCGTGTGGGGACAAGGTCTTGCAGGAGAGTACAACGTATGCAATGTCGGGATCATCCCCACGCGTGTGGGGACAAGGCAACAATGGCGAATGTTGAAAAAAACGGCTGAGGATCATCCCCACGCGTGTGGGGACAAGCAAGTTTTCCTTTTGCTTTACTGTTAATACCTGGGATCATCCCCACGCGTGTGGGGACAAGCCGACTTTGTGTTATCATACACAGAGGTTGCCGGGATCATCCCCACGCGTGTGGGGACAAGGGTGCTAGCCATGTATGAACACTATCCCACTCAGGATCATCCCCACGCGTGTGGGGACAAGGCGAATTGATTTTATAGGTACAAAACTATATAAGGATCATCCCCACGCGTGTGGGGACAAGAATGTTATCATATTTTTTGTGCAATGTGAATAGGGATCATCCCCACGCGTGTGGGGACAAGGTGCTGTCCGTGTCTGTGACAACTTTTCCACCGGGATCATCCCCACGCGTGTGGGGACAAGAAAGGCGTTCGGCTCGGATAACGCCAACACCCGGGATCATCCCCACGCGTGTGGGGACAAGACTAAAGAAATCAAGGAAAATAGCGGTTTTGCAAAATCAACCGCTTAGATTTCCTTTAACTTTTCATAGATCCTTTGTGTAAGCAGACAATCATCAAGCGCCCTATGAATCCTATCTTTATTATAATGCAAATCGAAATAATCCGCAATGGCTGCTAACGAATATGAATTAATATCAAGTAGTTTTCTTGATATTTTAACTGTATCAATAATTTTTGACGGAACAAAATCAATTTTGTTTTCAGCACACGCAGATTTAATAAAATTCAAGTCAAAACCGATATTATGCCCGACCAGAGGTTTTCCGCTGCATCGCATTGCAAACTCACTAAGTGCTTTACTTTTTTCTGATCCCTCATTTGCCAGTAATTCCTCCGTTATACCTGTAAGTCCGATAATTGCCTTCGGTATTTTTTTATCTGTTTTGACAAGCACAGAATATGTTTCTGCTACTGATCCGTTTTCAACCGTTACTGCACCGAGTTCTATTATTTCATCGTCAGGATTAAGTCCCGTTGTTTCAATATCGATTACCGTATATGTATCCGATACACCGGATGATTTCTGTTTTTTCTCCGATAAACGATTTATGTGATTTGTCATAGCCTTCGGACGAATAACGTTTTCATCGTCACTTTTTGTCACACGTCTTTTTATAAGCTTTATGCCGTCATAATCTAGCGGCTCCCATTGCGTATTGTGAATACGGAATTCCAGTTTCTGCTCGTTATTTGAGCTGTATGACATTGAAGCATGACCGTTTCCGATGTTTGAGCACACTCTGTCCCATACGTTATCACGAACTCTTGCGTTCAGATTTCCGACATACACGCCTGTATCTATTTCCTGCATCCACCTGGAAAGATCTCCGCGTAGTTTAGGCGGACAACAACTCAGCGTAATTACTACCATCATATCGTCACCTGTATTGTTTACCGTAATCGAGAGGTTCGTTTTTATCATTCCACAGATACATTACTTTTTCGTCATCCGGATTTTCTTCAGGAATCAGCAGATATTTTATATCGTGTACCATTCGTTCAAGTATATGAGCTTTTACCATTTCGTCACGGACCCTATGCCGTACAAATCTTGATATATCATCATTTACCGATGCAGCCGCTTCAAAAGATACCGGTATCGTAACTTCAGCTTTATAAAGATCGGCTATATCATATACAAACGAACATTCGTGACCGATATGCACAAACCCCAGTGCAGGCGAACACCCCATAGAACATATAACAGCGTGAGCAAGCCCGTAAAGGCAGGCATGTGCCGCCGACAGAGCCTGATTGACAGGATCGGACGACTGGAAATCTTCGTGATTGTATACACGACCGTTCCATTCGACATTCCATTTTTCAGACTGCTGTCTGTACACTTTTCTTATACGACTGCCCTCACGACCTCTCAGCTGTTGCAGAGTAAGCCCCGAAACATCCTCATCGGGAAAACGCATCATATACATCTTTCTGACAACATCAAGATGCTTGCGCTGGTTTGTGACCATTTCCGCTTGTTTTACAATAAGCCTCGAACTGTGCGTCAGCGGTCTGCCGCCGGCATAATATCTGACACCCTGCTCACCAACCCAGCATATGCTTATTCCGCTGTCGCCGATAAGTTCCATAGCTCTGTGCGAAACATCAGTTCCGGGACCTAACATAAGTACAGAGATTGTACCCGATGGTATATGCGTAACGCCGTTCTCGTCAATAACGGTGATTGCACTGTCTTTTCTGTTTATTTTACAATGTTCCAGATACAGAAATGTAATTCTGTCGGCAATCTGCGGCAGTTCTACAATATCGGGTTTTATCATTCCGGGTATTTCAGCCATTTGTATTATTTCCCGGACGCATTACGGTCATAAGTCCCATACCGTACGCTTTTCCTCTGCCTATTCCGTTTATGAGCATATTTTTGAACAGTTCTTCATCCGTCACTTCAAGCAGTCCTTCAAACGTCACCGACAGAAGAGTTACTACTCTTTTGTCCTTTTTGAAAAATCTGCACCACTTGTTCTGAACCACATCAAATGAATCTTCGCTAAGGCAGAACCCGTTCTTCTCTGCTCTGTCCATCAACCACTGCTTTTGAAAGTCAACAATAGTGACTGCCCTTTTCTTACCCTGTCCCTGTTTTACATAATCCGTTTTCACCGGATTTGCGGTAAGGTGGAACTGCCATATATCACCCTTTTTTATTCTGCCAAGCAGACCGTCATATTCTCTTGTTTCTCCTGCTCTGCCGGTATCACCGAACTGCAATGCTATAACAGATAAGTCGGGCTTCTGATTGCTGAGAATCATCAGATAAAGCTCTCCTCCAAGACTGTCGATGCGCCAGAGCTTTCTTGAACGGTCATCCGTAAGCGCCGCTTCTACAGCTCCGTGCAGAACACTGCGTGAATTGACCGCCCTCAATGTATTGCGGTTTGACAGATCCAGATAAACTCTTGATAAATACATTGTTTCACCTCAATTCAGCCATAGGGTCATGCTCTGCAGAAATTATATCCGCTGTGCTGTCCGGATTATCGATATCCACATAACAGTCCTTTATTTTCCGCAGTCCGAAACGTCTGAATGTCGGATCAAATGAAACAGGAACATCCTTGATTATTGCAGGACCGTCTTCGCTTTCTGTGATAATTCTGAGCCTTGTGTCGGCGTTTTTTCTCTGCTGTTTGTCAAGCAACGGACTTTCTGATTTAAGCACATCAAGAAGATCTCCGTCACGCAGTCCCCATACAAGCGGAAGCGTAGGCGGGCATGAGCGCCTGCCCAGAAACAGCGGAAACGCCGGATGCTTCAGAGCGTCTTCGATTTTTTCTATAAACCCTGCGTCTTTATGTTCGAGCCCAACAAGGAAAGTCGCATCGGAAAGGTAAAAGCGGTGCGTGATATATTTCTTTGTTTTTTCACCGTTGGCAGTGTGATAATCCCTTATCTGCCGACCCTCGTTCTCTACTCTGATACCGATTTTAAGCTCATTAAGGTCGTCAAGAGGTTCTGTCCTCTCTCTTCCCATAGCCGATGCCACAAGTCCGATTACGCCGCTCTTGGTCGGATATCCGAGCGTGCGGCGCGTATCAAATTTCGACTCAACGCCCCATGACTGCAACGGAGCGGCAAGTCTGAGCAGCAGTACAGGCATTATACCACCTCATCTTTTATGTAGCTATAAAGCTTTTCAAGCAGCTCGTCAAGATTTACCCTTTCGGCATCGGATATAGCGTCCGCACCTATCATAAAACTCTTTACAGGCTTTCCGCTGAAGTTGTCATATACCTTGCCTGCATATTCCTGCAATTTCTTCACAGACTCTTCAACATAGCCGTTATTGCTGATAACCGGCTTTTCAAATGCACCGACAAGGTTTACAGGCTGATCTTTTCTGATCGTCACATAAACCATATCGGGATATGTTCTGTTTGCATATGAGTTCTGCTTACCGGTAGGCATAGAGCAGATAAATGCTTCGGCAAATCCCTTTATGACTTCTGCTACAGAAACACCTATTGATTTCTTAAGCTGTGCGACATTCACGGTCGCATATCTGTAAAGCGTTGAAGAATTGAATTCTGTTGTTCCGAGATGTCCCGCACCCGCACTGTCCTCAGGCGAGCAATCGTCAACTGCCGTAAAGTAATCATACTCATTCTGAACGGCATGAGTTGAAATGCTGTGAGCAACCTGCGATGCCGCGTCAACATTCAGGTCAGCGTCGTCCGCTACCATTCTTCCGAATAAAGCGATATCAACAGAAGGCGTTTCTTTAAGCGCCTGCTTATAGAGCTTGGCGTCTTTTTCACCGCTTATAACAAGTTGTGCAAGATTATTAGCCTGCACAGCACTTATAAAGAACAGTGCTCCTGTTTTATTATCCTTCTTTTCGTTTATTTTCACACCTGCCGAGTTCATCGCCTTTATAGCTTCCTTAACGGCTGTTTCATCGTCAAAACTGCTGTCAAGCTTTTTGATTTCATTTGCAATAAGATCAACAGCGTGCATTGTTCTGTAGCCGAGTTCTTCACTTGTAAAAAGTTCATTGAACATATGGCGCATTGCATACTTCCACGACTGGCTTGACACTCTCGCTCTGTTTGCACCGCCGTAAAAAGCTGTTTTAGGTCTGCCGGTATCATCACGGTTTACGCATGAAGGCGGAACTGTCTGTACTACATGGAAATCAACATATAATCTTTCGTTACTCATTTTCTTTACTCTCCTTTTAAAATATCTTTTTCGGTCTTATACTTTTCGGAATAGAAATCTCTTCCCCACGACAGTTTTATATCTGCCGCCTGCTCAGGATAATTGAACCTATAGAGCTCTTCGGCAAGCTTCGCATAATCAAGCGGTATACTCTTGCCTTTGAGCAGTTGAACTATGCTTTTGAGCTGGTAAGCAAGCTCTTCCTTTGTCGTTGATGTTACAACAAGGTTAAGTCTGTTTACTACACGTTCTTCATCATCACTGCTGTTTGCAATGTGATAAGCCGCTCTTACCAGAGTATAGCCCTTTTCATACATAAATCTGTCGTTACCCTGCTGATGCAAAGAGTACAACGTCAGAGCCGTATAAACTGCCCATTCTGCATTTGACGCACACTTTGAACCTTTAAGCTCTTCATCAATTTTATCGAATATCAGCCACCAAAGCGACGGGAGTTCTCCCGGCTTTTTGCCGATACCGTGTCGAAGCTCAGCGAGATAGCCTTTGCCTCTTCCTGTGTCTGCAATGCTGTGCAGATACTCGATTTTTGATGCGGTATAACGATAAACCATATCACTCTTACTCATTTGTTATCACCTTCTTTTCTGAAAATTTTATTTATTGTAGCATTAAAAATGTTAAGAGCCTCTACCGTAGTCACAAAGTTTTTATCCTTGCCGTCCTTCTCATATCGTCCGAAAATCGTATTTGCGCTCATCTGATGAACACAGTCATTTCCGAATACTGTTGCGATTTTCCTTACAGTATCTTCAATTTTTTCGGTATATTCATCTATATCATAGTTTGTATCAAGCAGTGACAGCCAATCTCTGAAAGGCTTGTCTATCATACTGTAGAACTGCGTCTTTGCATCTTCTCCGGAAAGCTTGTCACCGCTTGCTCCTGCAGATTTCTGCAAATTGATACTGAGTTTATTTACCGCATATGCTGCCTGATCGCATTTGCCTATCTCGTTTCCTATACGATAACGCCATGCTTCTCCTACTTTCATCAGCAGATCTGAATGGAACGACAGTTCATCACTGATAGAATCAATAACCGGCAGGCACGTCATCTGTTTGAAATCATATATGACAGATGCAGTTGTTACATTAAGCAAAAAGCTGTTGTCAAGATAACCCTTGTCTATGTACGATTCAATATGAGCTATAATGCCCGGTTTTCTTGCAGTGCTTGAATTTTCATCACCTTCAAGCGCTGCGATACTTCCGAATTCCTGCCAAGCCTTTGTCGAAGGCTTGTGAAGCAGAGGTTTATATTTTGTACTGTCGCTTCCTTTTTCTTTATACGATCTCCAGAGCGTCATCTGCTCGCTGAAAACCTCATCTTCTTCAAAATAATCTCCACCCGAAAGATAATAACCGTTCACCTTTCCGTTTTTCCTGCAAAGATATACACGTCTTGACATCAATGAAAGCAATGCCGCCTGATTATCGGGAACAGGTATCAGAGTATTGAACTCAGCTTTGTTGTTATCCTTTTCCCATGACGGAGTGCTTACATACACGTCATATTCAGAATCGCTTTCTGCGTTGTAATTCAGCATAAGCGTTTCAAACAGGTTGTTCCCTCTTACCGCTATAAGTCCCAACCTGCCTACCCACGGTTTCTTAGGTGTAGGTTGTTTTGCCGCTATGTCATCAAAACAGATTATGTGTAACAGCCAACGAACCGCTTCCGAATATGAAAGCAGTCTTCCGTCATTGTTCCTGTCAGAGAAAAGTCTTGGCTTATTGGCACTTTCAAAAAGCGAGCCGATCATTTTTGCTATACTTGTAGCTTTGCCTTTACCGTTTACCTTGTTAGACTGATAAAACGGATACTCCTCATCAAACAGCCAGAAACGGTCATACCATTTTTCAAAATAATTCTCAAACGGCTTCATCGGGAATTTACCGCTACGAAATACCTCAATCCAGTTATCCGTAAGATAATTAATATCATCCTCAGGATCAACCTCATCACCGTTTTTGTCATACCTCGAGAATACTGTGTAAATCATCGCAAGCAGAAATCTCAGCACAGCCATATCCTGCGTTTTTGTTTCTCCTGCAAACTCCGTGTAATCCTGTGCGTGTTCAAAGACCTGCCTTATGCTTATCTCTTTCACCTCGCACCCGTTGTCACGGACGCATATCCACGGTTCATCGATCAGATTGAACTCTCTGTCCATATCAGCTTTCTTCCTCCTTTATTTCTTCAAAGCCTCTTTCGGTGCTGTATTTATACGTTCTGCCGAGCAGATTTATCTTGTTATTTCCGTCAAGCAAAAGCAATATCTCACCTTTGAGCCACTTTGCATTTCTCCACGCCTGAGGCATTGCGTTTGCCAGTATCTCAATCGTTTTACCAAAGTTATAAGACTTACTGAAAAATGCCGGCAACCTAAGTCTTTGCTTTGCTATCAGCTTTGCCTGTGCATTATCGGGTACAGAAGTAATATCAAACACAGCGTCCCGTGAAAACAGCGAATACTCCGTATCGGATGTTTTCACAAGCACAAGCGCTTCTATGGTTTCCTGTCCGTCGCGCACCGCCGCCTCACCGTCAGAATCGTTATTCAGCTCACGCCTGTCGATCATATCGCCAAGCGTTGAATCACTGCGATTAATTTTTTGTGACGGTATGCAACATTTCCTGGCTCTTTGCTTTTTCTCTTTTTGTTCATCACTATATTCTCTATACTCTGCTGTCTGTTGTTCATCATTGTCGGGTTCGGAATAAACAGCGCCGACAAGCTTAGGAATACATCCCGGTATAACAAGTTTATCCGGCATATATTTTTCAGTTTGCGTCAGTATCCAACCGGAGTAAACACTCTTGCTGAAATCTTCCGGGATCAACACGCACAGCTCCGGCTCGGATAATTTATCCGGACGTGTGCGGTTATGTCTGTGCAGCCTGCCCGAACGCTGTAATAACAGATCCATAGGGCAAAGTTCGGTTATCATATAATCAAAACCACGCGTTGAACGCGTGGTATGCACTTGCCCTTCAAGGGCATAAT
>OHKK01001100.1_pt1 | contig 10874 bp, 10 predicted proteins | sample 1568811 | NCBI WGS metagenome assembly OHKK01 (sample SAMEA3879568, study PRJEB24766) | human gut metagenome | biome: human-associated habitat; feature: feces | place: USA | collected 1985/1987
ATTTTCATCGTGAGTGCGATGCGCTGTTTTTTCAGGTCAACATCCAATACCTTTACCTCAACGATATCGCCGACACTGACCACTTCCAGCGGATGTTTGATAAAACGGTCACTCATCTGTGAAATGTGTACCAGTCCGTCCTGATGGACTCCGATATCCACAAATGCTCCAAAGTCGATCACATTCCGGACCGTTCCCTTTAAGATCATGCCCGGTTTTAAATCCTTCATTTCAAGGACGTCGCTGCGCAAAATCGGCTTTGGCATATCCTCTCTCGGATCACGCGCCGGTTTTTCAAGTTCTTTTACGATATCCTGCAGTGTGATCTCTCCCACGCCAAGTTCTTCTGCCAGCTTTTTATAGTTGGAAATTTTTTTGGAAATGCCGTCTAATCTGCGCTCTTTCACATCCTCCGTCGTATAGCCGAGACGCTCTAACAGTGTCTTTGCCGCTGCATAACTCTCCGGATGTACACCGGTCGCATCCAGCGGATTTTTACCATCGTTGATGCGCAGGAAACCTGCACACTGCTCATATGCTTTCGGTCCTAATTTTGCTACTTTTAAGAGCTGGTTTCTCGCCTCAAACCGGCCATTTTCCTCACGGTATGCCACAATATTTTTTGCAACTGCCTTGCTGATACCGGAAATGTATTCAAGCAGGGATGCAGATGCCGTATTTAAATCAACGCCGACTCTGTTTACACAGTCCTCCACGACTCCGCCGAGTGCCTCGCTTAATTTTTTCTGGTTCATATCGTGCTGATACTGACCGACACCGATCGATTTCGGATCGATCTTTACAAGCTCTGCAAGCGGATCCTGCAGGCGGCGTGCCATGGATGCCGCGCTTCGCTGTCCTACGTCAAACTGTGGAAACTCCTCCGTTGCAAGTTTACTTGCAGAATATACGGAAGCTCCTGCCACGTTGACAATGATATACTGTACTTTGACCGGGATCTCTTTTAATAACTCTACGATCACCTGCTCGGACTCGCGGGATGCTGTACCATTTCCCAGTGAGATCAGTGTGATGTGATATTTTGAGATCAGCTTCTTTAAAACCGCTTTTGCCTCTTCCACTTTATTTTGTGGTGCAGTCGGGTAAATGACTGTCGTATCGAGCACTTTTCCGGTCGGATCCACCACGGCAAGTTTACAGCCGGTACGGAATGCAGGGTCCCAGCCAAGTACAACCTGTCCTGCAATTGGAGGCTGCATCAAAAGCTGCTCTAAGTTCTTCCCGAATACTTTTATCGCACCATCCTCGGCTTTTTCGGTCAGGTCACTGCGGATCTCACGCTCAATGGCAGGTGCGATCAGACGGTCATAGGCATCTTCTATCACTTCTTTTAATACCGGCGTCGTCTGTGGGTTGTCGCGCACGATCACCTTTTTTTCAAGGTAACGCAAAATATCCTCGACCGGTGCCTCGATCTTTACCGTCAGGAATTTTTCATTTTCTCCACGGTTCAACGCTAAAATACGGTGTCCGGCAAGTTTCGCCACCGGCTCGTCAAATTCATAGTACATCTCATAGACAGACTCTGCTTCCGGGTCTTTTGCCGCAGAAATCATGCGTCCTTTTTTGACCGTCAGATCACGGATCCGGCTGCGGTAATCCGCCTCATCCGAAATGCTCTCCGCGATGATATCTTTTGCCCCGGCGATCGCATCCTCTGCGCTCGTCACTTCTTTTTCCGGATCAACAAATTTTTCTGCTTCCTCCTCTAAGGATGTGTTTAACATCTGTAACGTGATGATGCCGGCAAGCGGCTCTAATCCTTTTTCTTTTGCGATCGTCGCCCTGGTGCGGCGCTTTGGTTTGTACGGCCGGTAGAGATCCTCCACCACAACCATTGTTTCGGCAGACATGATCTGCGCTTTTAATTCGTCTGTCAGTTTTCCCTGTTCTTCAATGCCTGCAAGAACCGTCTCCTTGCGCTCCTCGAGATTTCTTAAATAAGTCAGTCTCTCATATAAATTACGAAGCACCTCATCGTTAAGTGCTCCGGTTGCCTCCTTGCGGTAACGGGCAATAAACGGGATGGTATTCCCTTCATCGATCAGCTTTACGGCTGCTTCAGCCTGATTTTTACGGATTCCGAGTTCCTCGGAAATCTTTGCAATAATATCCATAGTTACTCCTTTTTTCTCACCGGATTTTAACGTTTTCTCCGACGCAATATCTTTATTATAACGAAATGTCCACAGTGATTCAAGGTAACATTGTTTTTTTCCACACCGCATGATACACTATCCACATCATATTATTTATTTTCAGAAAGGCTTATTTATGGATCATCAGTTTTACAGACCAACGCCTGACCGGCATTCAAAACATATGGAAAATCTTTCCCTTATCATGGGGATCATTGCACTTTCAACGTTCTGTCTGGTTTATCCGGCATTAATCTGCGGTGCGCTCGGCATCGTGTTTGCACTGCTCTCACGCGGCGGTGAGACAACATTTTCCGGGCGTGCAAAGCTTGGGCTTACTTTAAGCAGCGTAGCGCTTGGCATTATTGTGCTGCTCTTAATTTATTCGGTGGTATTCGCTAACGTTTACTATGGTGGAATTGAAAATATGATGCGGGAAAGTTGTACATCGCTGGGGATTGATTATAATATGCTGTTTCCGCAGAACTGAGTTTTTTGTGGGAGATTCAGGGGGACAAAAGGTGGTTTGAAGGTTCGTGGGTGGCAGATTTTGCGCCGCTATTTTTTCTATCAGCATCTTCTATTATAAAAGGCTTATACCCCAGAAGAGGCGGACGATATTTTTTTCCATACAATTGATGATAAGGATTGCAAGTCCGATCCAGAGGTAACGGTCTTTATAGTGCATTGCAAGCGGCAGCTTATGGTGTGAGAGACGTTCGATCGTCTGGCTTAATAAAAACCACGCGCAGAGTACTGCTGCATACGGTACAAACGGATGTTCCAAAAAGGATATCAGAAAATGTCCCTGAAAGAGAGCACATACCGCTCTGGTTCCTCCACAGCCCGGACAGTAGTATCCGGTTACGGTGTGGAAAAGGCACGGGTAGAGATAGTTTTCGATACGAAATCCGGTTATTTTTGAAATGAGCAGATACACGCAGCAGATGACTGTGCCGCTCAGACCAAGTATATATAAAACATTATCTATTTTTTTATGTTCATTATTATTTCTTTTTTCCATTTGATATCTTAATCCTGTTCTTTTCCCATTGAAGTATATCTTTTAAGTGTTGACGCAAATGATGTTTCACAAAGTAGCGGCTGGCAAATCGCACAAAGCTGAGACTGGTTTGTGCAATTTGCCCACCAAAACACTAACACACACCATTTGCCATCAACACCCTCCCCCACATTTTATCAGAAATACACATCTATACAACCCCCCGCCACCTATGCTATAATTTATTCTAATTGCAGCAACGCTGTAACCGCTGCTGTATGATCTAAAAGGAGTTATTTACCGAATGAAACGCACATCAAAAGAACTCAAACGCATTGCGCGTGATATTTTAAATGACAGATACCGTGTTCCGATGGCAGCTTTTGCTGCCACAACACTGATCGCAACTGTGATCGAATCTCCATTTTCGTTTTCCATGGGAGATAATCCGACAAATATGCAGCTTGTGATCTCACTGATCGCAGAGCTTCTCATATCTGTTGTCTCTTTTGTGTTAGGATGCGGCGTGGCAAAGATCCATCTGTCCATGACACGCGGAAATGATTTTCTCGTCCGCGATATTTTTGATCCATTTAAGAAAAATACAGACCGATTTTTTATCGCGGGATTTTTATTTTTACTGATGATCTTTGTTTCCATGATTCCTGTGATCGGTGGTTTTACTTATGCAGTGATCGCAGATTTTTCAGTGGTTTCTATTGTAATTGCAGCAGCGACGGGAATCCTTTCTCTGATCTTAAGCTGTTATTTTATGCTTACCTATCATTTTATCGGATATATCACACTCGATCATCCTGAGCTTAAATGTCTGGAAGTTTTTAAAGAATGCAGACTTCTCATGCACGGCAACCGTCTGCGTCTGCTTTATATTCTGCTCAGTTTTATCGGATATGGCTTATTGGTTCTCTGTTCCTTTGGCATCGCATCCCTCTGGGTCGTTCCATATCAGACAGAAACACTCGTTATTTTTTATCTCGACTGCACCGACGAATTGAACCGGATCCCGGTACGCAGCTATGAAAAAACTGCTACAACCCAATTTTGATTCCACAACGCACTTTCCATCGAAGGTGCGTTTCTTATGGGATAAAAAAGTAAACAAAGGAGGATTCTATGAATCAAAACAATGAACCAATCCGTGATGCCTCAGTTCTTGGCATTCCAAAGATGCTGCTGCTCGGTCTGCAGCACATGTTTGCCATGTTCGGCGCAACAATTCTTGTCCCGATCCTGGTAAACAGTTATTTTGGGGAGGATGTCCTGCATGTTCAGGTTACCCTGATCTGCGCCGGTATCGGCACACTGTTTTTCCATTTTTGCACCAAATTTAAAGTTCCGGCTTTTCTCGGTTCTTCGTTCGCATTTTTAGGCGGATATGCCACGATCGCTTCCATGGATTCAGGTGTATTTGCTGAGATGTCGAATGCAGACAAACTGTCCTATGCCTGCGGCGGTGTTGTTGTTGCCGGACTTTTATACCTGATCTTAGCACTGATCATCAAGCTTGTCGGTGTCAAAAAGGTTATGCGTTTCCTGCCGCCGGTCGTTACCGGTCCGATCATCATCTGTATCGGTTTAAGTCTTGCAGGTTCTGCGGTAAACAACGCTTCTAAGAACTGGCTTTTAGCACTGATCGCCCTTGCAGTCATCATCATCTTTAATATCTGGGGAAAGGGCATGTTCAAAATTATCCCTATCCTGATGGGTGTTATCATTTCCTACTGTGCCGCTCTTATCTTTAATGCACTTGGTATGACAAATGCGGACGGTTCTGCAATCCTTGATTTTTCAAATATCGCAGCAGCTTCCTGGATTGGTGTTCCTGCATTTTCCATCTGCAAATTTCTCTGCCATCCTTGTCATGGCTCCGATCGCACTTGCAACCATGATGGAACACATTGGAGATATCTCCGCGATCTCTGCGACTGTAAATCAGAACTTTATCGAGGATCCGGGACTGCACCGCACATTAATCGGAGACGGACTTGCAACTGCACTCTCCGCACTCTTCGGTGGTCCTGCTAACACAACCTACGGTGAAAATACCGGTGTTCTGGAATTAAGCCGTGTTCACGATCCGAAAGTGATCCGGTTAGCAGCATGTTATGCGATTCTCTTAAGCTTCATTCCAAAAATGGCTGAAGTGATCGGTTCTATGCCATCTGCGATCATCGGTGGTGTCAGCTTTATGCTCTACGGTATGATCTCTGCGATCGGTGTCCGGAATGTTGTAGAGAACCATGTTGATTTTACAAAATCCAGAAACCTTATCATTGCCGGTGTGATTTTCGTGTGTGGTCTTGGTTTTTCGGACGGTCTTACTTTTACCGTTGCCGGAACTTCTGTCACACTCACTTCCCTTGCCATCGCTGCAATCGCAGGTATCTTTTTAAATGCGATCCTGCCGGGAAATGATTACCACTTTGGAAAAGATCCGAAGATCGATGCAAACCGCGGTCTTGACATGATCCCGAATCTGCACGAAGATACCAGTTATGCAGATGATGAGGAATAACCTGCATGTCATCCGGAGAACTTTTTCATTCATAGAAAGTATTCACATACTGCACCAGCATCTGGTCTTACCGGTCAGATATAATAAATTTTGATTACTCCAAAATTTGCTGCCCCTCGCAGATACAGTGTTGCAACGCTGCTGCCTTCGCCGCGTCCTATTTCCTCCACTGCTCCAAAGGAACGCTTCAGTTCATTCTGCACTTTCCATTCTTTTGGTATATAGAGATTTGTCTCCCCAAAGTTATTTTCCACTTCGACCGACGCCGCTTCCCCTGCGATTATGGCATTGTCAAAATAAACGCTCATACTTCCAAAGTTATTTTCAAGCTGTGCATCGCAGAAATGCTCCGAATTGATATAACGGATGGCAGAGCCAAAATTATTTTCGCAGCGGATGTGTTCACCGCTGCACTGCTCACCGTTTGGCATACTCATTTGTTCATCCCAGTTTATGGTTTTTGTTTTCCAGTTTTTTCTTCGTACATCTTTAAAGATCATAGACAGACCGATACTTAAAAGCAATGCCGCACCAAGTATCGTCCAGCTTGTCAGTCCTAATTTTTCCAGCCCAAGAGGTTTTCTGTAAAGAATGCAGATAAAGGCTATTGCAAATACAATCGAATAAAAATTAACATCTTTTATCCCCTCAACAAACAGCCAGACAAACAGGACCGTCATAAAAATACCGGGCAAACCAACACCCAGTTCCATCCCTGTACTGCTGATCACCAGATACACTGCCGCAAGAAATATAAAAAATAATCCCCATGCAATATTTTTCTTTTTCATTCTTCTAATTTGCTGATTAACGGTTTGTAATAATATCTAGAGACATACACCTTTTTGTGCGTGTTCTCAAATGCCACGACACTTGATGCCGTCAGGTTCCGATTAATGGAAAAAATATGAGAAGTATTTAAGATCGTCGATTTTGACACCCTCATAAAAAATCCCGGAAGTATTTCCTCTAATTCATACAGCTTGTATCCGGCCTCATACATATCATTTCCGGTGTGTGCCGCCACTCCATGATCCGCTGTCTCAAAGAACAAAATATCATTCATCGGAAGATAATACTCGGTATTTCCTTTGTAGAGGACGATCTTCTGGACTGCCCCGGCTGCCTCACTGACTGCTCTCTGAATGGCTGCAATCTGTTCTGTCATTCCACGGCAGCGGATAATGACTTCTTCCTCCGCCTGTTCATCCATTTCGATTTTAATTTTCATAACCTGTCTCCTTTTCTGTACTGACAGGTACATTATAAAAAACGAACCACCCGGTGTAAATGCTTTTACACCAAGTGGTTCGTTTTCCTATGGTAAGTGGTAAATTTTTTACATAATGCGGCTCATTGCGGAAAGTGCTCTGACAGCGGTCTGCAGATAAGGATTTTCTGTCTCATAGAATTTTCCTTCGTCTGCTTTTTCTGCAAATGCAGGATCTAACGGAATCTTTCCGAATACCGGAAGTGTCAATTCCGCTGCGACATCCTCGATATGGCTCTCGCCGAATAATTTGATCTCTTTTCCGCAGTCCGGACATTTTAAATAGCTGAAATTCTCGATCAGTCCAAGTACCGGAACGTGCATCATCTCTGCCATATTGTATGCTTTTTTAACGATCATCTGTACCAGTTCCTGCGGAGAGGTAACGATCACGATACCGTCGACCGGAAGTGACTGGAATACCGTAAGTGGTACGTCACCTGTTCCTGGCGGCATATCGACAAATAAATAATCAACATCTCCCCATACGGTCTCATTCCAGAACTGTTTTACCACACCTGCGATCACAGGTCCTCTCCAGATAACCGGATCTTCCTCATTGTCCAAAAGCAGATTGACAGACATTACTTTGATACCGTTTTCTGCTTCTAACGGGATCATTCCCTCCTCGGTACCGACAACCTGACCATGTACACCGAGCATTTTCGGGATGGACGGTCCTGTGATATCCGCGTCCATGATTCCCACTTTATAACCAGCCTGTTTCATGGCGCATGCAAGTGATGCAGTCACGAAAGACTTTCCTACACCGCCTTTTCCACTGACAACGCCAATTACTTTCTTTACATTCGAAGATGGATTCATCGGCTCTTTTGCGATTCCGTTTCCACCTTTTGCCTTGCTCGGACAGCCCTCACAGCTCTCCCTGCTGCAGCTTGATGCGCTGCTGCAACTACTATTCTCTGCCATGTCTCATACACTCCTTTTATCTTTATTCATTCTTACAGACATTTTTTATTCTGCCCTGTCTTATCTGCCTGATTCCTGTTCCCGCTTTTTAAATATCTCCTGCAGTGACTCCGTATACGGTGCTCTTGCAATTCCGTATTCTGTGACGATGCCCGCGATCAATTCATGATCTGTCACATCGAATGCCGGGTTGAACACTTTGACGCCCTCCGGTGCCATGCGCTCTTTGTACCACATCTCGGTCACTTCCTCCGCCGGACGCTGTTCAATGTGAATATCAGCTCCCGTCCTGGTGTTCAGATCAATCGTTGAGGTCGGCGCACAGATATAAACCGGGACGTTATAATATTTTGCCACCGCAGCAACCACGGAGGTTCCGATCTTGTTTGCCGTATCACCGTTTGCCGCCACACGGTCACAGCCGACAAATACCGCATTGACCCAGCCGTTTTTCATGACGGTTGCAGACATATTATCACAGATCAATGTGACATCCACTCCTGAGGACTGCAGCTCAAATGCTGTCAGCCTGGCTCCCTGTAACAGCGGCCTTGTCTCATCTGCAAATACTTTAAAGTGATATCCCTTTTCCTCTCCAAGATAGATCGGTGCTGTCGCTGTGCCATATTTGCTGGTGGCAAGCTGACCTGCATTGCAGTGTGTCAGGATGCCGTCTCCCGGTTTCACTAACGTCAGACCGTACTCTCCGATCTTTTTGCAGACACGGATATCCTCCTGCCAGATCTCGACTGCCTCCGCTTTGAGGTATTCTTTAATCTTTGACACATCTTCACCGGCATGTGCCTCTAAAACACCCTGCATACGGTTTAGTGCCCAGCTTAAATTGACCGCCGTCGGTCTTGCAGAATCTAAATACTCTTTTTGTTTTACAAACTCTTCATGAAAAGTATTATAATCTGATGCACTGCCCTGTTTTGCCAGAAGATAGATTCCAAATGCCGCTGCAACTCCGATTGCCGGAGCACCTCTTACCCTGAGCAGGTAAATGGCATCCCAGATCTCTTCCGCTGTCTTTAATGCAATCAGTTCTATGCTTCCCGGCAACTTTGTCTGGTCAATGATAATGATCGCATTATTTTCATCATCCAGGCGCACCGTATCATAATTCATGATATTGTCATTTTCTTTCTTTTGCTGCATATGAATGACCAATGCCTTTCCTGTTTCTTTTTACACTTCTTTCTATTATACACGCTAAAGATATGATTTTAAAGCCTGCATACGGTACTTTTTAAGATACACAAAAAAGAAGACAGCATCTGCCCTCTGACATTATCTGTCCTCTTCTTTCAATGTCCACTTTCTTCCCTCTGTTTTTATGTACTGCTTTTTCCTCCAAAAAACCTTGAAAAGATCGAAAGTCTCCGCTTTTTTACCTCTTCTTTTTTCGGAAATCTCTCTTCCTCCGAATAATCCGGCACCCAGTCGATGTAAAATAAACGGTCATCCACATCCGTCCTTCCGTTAAAATGCCGGCACATATCCTTGATCACTTCCATCATGGCATCTGCCATCTTCTCCGCATCCTGCGCCATACGGTCACAAAACTCCATTCCGCGGTCCGGTCCCTCTTCTCCCCAGATACAGTCATCACCGAGTACTCTCAATTTATTCAGACGATCTCTCTGATCCTTGACCATGCTAAAAAAACGACTCACTAAAACATTATGCTCTTCTTTATCCGTATAACACAAAAATTCCTCTAACAATGTACCTTCCGGGAAACCAATCTCGTAATAATCATTGTAAAAACGGCAGATCCGTTCTGCTGTTTTCCGGAACAGGATGCCGCTCTGCTGCGGCTCCTTCCAATAATGTGCTTCTGCATCCACAAGTTCTTTGTAGATCTCATCGTATGCCGCCTTGATTTTCGGATCTTTTATCTCACATTCCATCATAAAGTCAAAATTCATTCCCGTCTTCCTCCGCAAAGTTCACTCCAAATCACATTCTTTAAGCGTCTCGTCAGCGATGTTGTTCCCGCATCCTTAAGCTGCATGGTAAGAAGCATCGTAAGCCGGTCTTTCGGGCTGTTGCAGAAATATGCCCCAAGCCAGCCATCCCAGCCGTATTCTCCTATGGAAGTAAACATCGGAGATTTTCCCGGCTCTTTCTGGATTCTCAAAAGGTTTGCATAGGTATATCCGCGGATACCCTCCCAGCACTGGTCTAACACTTCCTGCTGCCATGACATGAGCGAGCCGTTTGTCATGTAATGTACTGTCTGCGGTTTTAAGATCTGTTTTCCCTGATAAGAACCTTCCTGCAGTAACATGGCTGCAAACTTTGCGTAATCGTCCAGTGTAGAGACCAGTCCTGCACCGCCAGATTCAAACGCCGGTACCTGTTTCATCGCATTCATGATACCAAGATGATTTTCCGTATAAAGTTCTAATCCCTGTTCCGTCCTCTGGTATACTTTTGCAAGGCGCTCCTGCTTGTTCTCTGGTACATAAAATGCAGTATCTTCCATGTCAAGTGGTTCAAAAAATTCTTCTTTCAGAAATTCGCCAAAAGTTTTTCCGCTGATGACCTCAATAACCGCCCCAAGCACATCTGCAGAGGTTCCATACTGGAAACTCTCTCCCGGCTGGAACTGAAGCGGTATCAATCCAAGACGGTTTGCAACCTCCTGCGTTGTCATCGCATCCTCCAGATATAAATGTTCTTTGATCCTGTCAAAGAGCTTTTCCGTCTCCATGGAGCAGACACTTGTGACATCCCCGCCGTACATCAGACCGGATGTCATGTTAAGCAGATCACAGATCCTCACCGGCCGGACCGTCGGCACAAGTTTTCCGCCTGATGCCACGATCGCATTGTGAAATCCCGGCAAAAATTCTTCCACGAAAGCTCCTGGATCAAGCAGCCCGCGTTCCATCAAAAGCATGGCAGCCGCAGACGTGACTGGTTTTGTCATGGAATACAGCCTTGCGATCTTATCCCGTTCGTATT
>OHKK01001113.1_pt1 | contig 10724 bp, 9 predicted proteins | sample 1568811 | NCBI WGS metagenome assembly OHKK01 (sample SAMEA3879568, study PRJEB24766) | human gut metagenome | biome: human-associated habitat; feature: feces | place: USA | collected 1985/1987
TCTTCATATCATGTTGTCTCCTTTCATAGGATCATGAAATTATCATATCGCATTCTTATTTTAGTTCGGAAAGCATGATTTGTCGAATGAATTTTCCATAAACATTTTACAGAGCGAAATGGATAGTTGCTTTTCCTGCTACTTGTGATAAATTAGAGTAAATAATGGTCAAAAAACCATCGACATCCGACCTTTGGCACGTTAGAATTATTTGAAAAAGTAAGCTAAAATACAGGAAAAAGAACAGGTAGAGGGGAAATAGTATAAAAAATAAGATTTTTCACACGTAAGAATGGAGGTTATTATGGAATATTCAGCAATTTATCATGATATGGACAAAAGATTCTGTTACGCAATTGATAAGGATCTGTTTGTGATACGTGTGCAGGTTAAAAAAGATGACATGAAGGAGATTATCCTTCACTGTGAAGATAAGTATATACCAATGGAGTGCAAGGATACGCGGAAGACTATTCTGATGAAGAAGATTGCCACTTCACAGTTTCATGATTATTATGAAGCACAGCTTCAGATGCATCTGATATGTCTCAGATATTATTTTGAATTTACGGACACGCAGGGTGAAAAAATATATTATGGCAATTATGAGTTTTCTAAGGAATGTATCACAAACAGGGACAGAATGTTTGATTGTCCGCAGAATCTTCGGGAAGAAGAAATGTTTGAGGTGCCGGACTGGGCAGCAAATAAGGTCGTGTATCAGATTTTTCCGGCCCGTTTTGCAGCATCGCAGCAGGTAGATAAGGAACAATGGTATAAAGCACCAATTTCGTCTATGGATGATCTGCATGGTGATCTCAGAGGAATAATTGAACATCTGGATCACGTTCAGAATCTGGGAATCGATGTTTTGTATATGACACCTATCTTCAAATCATATTCAAGTCATAAGTACGATATCATCGATTATTATCAGATCGATCCTTCATTTGGAACGACAGAGGATCTGAGGGAACTGGTACACGAAGCTCACAAACGTGGAATGAAAATCGTCATGGATGCAGTGTTCAACCATACAGGAAGAGAATTTTTTGCATTTGAAGATATCATGGAAAAGGGAGAAAAATCGAAATATCTGGACTGGTATTATATTGAGAAATTTCCACTTGAAAGTGAAAGAGGAGAGATTCCAAACTATAAATGTTTCGGATACTATGGCGGAATGCCTAAGCTAAATCTGAAAAATCCTGAAGTTGAGAAATTCATTACAGATGTTGCGTGCTATTGGATTAAGGAATGTAATATTGACGGATGGCGAATGGATGTAGGAGACGAGATCAGTCATTATTTCTGGAAGAATTTTAGAAGAGCCGTCAAGGCTGTAAAAAAGGATATACTGATCATTGGAGAAATCTGGCATTATGCAGGAGATTTTCTTGAGGGAGATGAATGGGATACGGTCATGAACTATCCGTTTTATCTGAATCTGATCGATCTGCTGGCAGATGAAAAGATACAGGTCAGTCAGTTTATACAGAATCTTGGATATTTGAAGGGACGTTTAAATAAAAAATGTTATCCTCTTATGTGGAATCTGATTGACAGCCATGACACAGCAAGATTTTTACATCTGTGTAATGGAAATAAGAAAAAACAGCATTTGGCAGCGGCTTTTCAGCTGTTATTGCCGGGAATGCCAATGATTTATTATGGGGATGAGTTTGCGATGCCGGGGGCAAATGATCCGGATTGCAGGCGGGGCATGTACTGGGATGAAGAATATCAGGACAAAGAGATGTATGAATGGTATAAACAGCTGCTTTGGATCCGAAAAAAACATGCGTGTATTTCAGAAGGCGAACTGATCGGGGCAATTACAAAGGATGAGGAAGAAACAATAGTCCTGATTCGAAAAAATGTCGAAGAGACAATTGCCTTGATTTTTAATTGCAGCAGTAATGCAAAGAACTTTAGCGAGTATGAGGGAAAATATAATTTGCTTAGAGATGAACCGTTTAATGGAAAAGTTGAGGGGCTTGATGCTGCGGTAATCATGCTTTAAGAATATAGAAGAATGACTCCTGTTTGCATATATTATCTGCAGACAGTATAGTCTGTATGGTCAGTCAATTGTTATATATAAATTCTAAGAACTAAGGAAGAACTACTGTATGTTAAATAAAAAAGATTTCTTAAAATATGCATCGACATTAGCATTTCCGATTATGCTCCAAAATCTGATCGGAACATTGGTAAACATTGCAGACACGGTAATGCTTGGATACGTGAGCCAGACTGCCATGTCGGCTTCATCGCTTGCGAACCAGTATACATTTATTCTTTTCTGCTTATATTATGGAATGGCAACAGGTACTTCGGTTTTATGTGCCCAGTACTGGGGAAAAGGTGATAAAAAGACAGTTGAGAAGATTCTTGGTCTCGCAGAACGTATCTCCCTGATTATTTCTCTTATATTTTTTGTTATCTCTTTTACTATGCCAACGGCAATTATGAAGATTTTTACAAACAGTCCTGACACGATCGCTGCCGGAAGTGAGTATCTGAAGGTGATTTCATTTTCATTTGTATTCATGGGATTCTCACAGATTTTTATGAGTGCGCTCCGAAGCATCGGAAAAATCATGCTGCCGTCGGTTACGTATATTGTTTCGCTTTGTGTCAATGTACTTTGTAATGCATCCTTTATTTTTGGATTGTTTGGTCTTCCAAAGCTCGGTGTTACCGGTGTTGCACTTGGCACTGTGATTGCCAGAATCTCAGAAGTGTTGATTTGTCTGATTTACTCATTACGCAGTTCAGACGTCAGATTCAGAATAAAATATTTTTTTGCAAAATCAGATATTTTATTACAGGACTTTATAAAAATTGCAACTCCGGCCGTGATAAATGACGTTGTCTGGAGCTTTGCCAATTCAGCATTTGCAGCAATTCTTGGTCATATTGGTGATGATATGGTTGCAGCAAATGCCGTTGCTGTTATGGTGGTAAATATCGGCGCTATCGCCTGCCGTGGTTTTGCCAACGCTACTACGATCATTGTCAGTCAGGAACTTGGGAAAGACCGCATCGATACAGCAAGGGAGTACGGAAAACGAATGCTTAGAATAACATTTATTGTCAGCCTGATCGGATGTGTCGTTATTCTGGCGATCCGTCCTATGATACTGGATTTCTACCGGGATAAATTAACAGAGACGGCTATTTATTATCTTGGCATTTTTATCATTATGACAACCTGGCGTTTTGTGGGCGAAGGTATTAATACCTGTCTTATATGCGGCTGCTTCAGGGGTGGCGGTGATGCCAGATTTGGAATGATCGTAGATACTATATTTATGTGGCTTGTTGCAGTCCCACTTACTTTTCTTGCTGCATATGTTTTTAAACTGCCGCCTGTCTGGGTATACTTTGTCATGACCCTGGACGAGTTCGAAAAAATGCCTGTGGTATTCATTCACTATTTCAGAAATAAATGGCTTACGAACATTACCAGAGATTTTGAGTGATTGCAGTTACCGTAAAGTTTTCTAAACAAGTTGATAAAAAACAAGACTGTCAGATTAAAGTTTCGGTAAATAAGGGGTAACATCATACTCCTGAATGAATTTTACAAATTTAGTTAACTGATCCGGTACAAAAACACCCTTTTTCCAGATGATACCAAATTTACTGGTGATTTCCGGGGATACCGGGATCACAACAAAATCACGGGGATTGGTAGCGAGAGAGGAATACAAAAAAGCCCCACATTTACCACCCCGGACAAAATTAAGGACAGTAACGAGCTGGCTGCAGTACATGTGGACATTTGGTGTGATCCCGGCACTGCGCAGACGGGTGATGACTGTCTGGGTTTGAACAGAGTCCGTATTGAATAAGATAATGGGCTCATCTTTTAACATATCCATTGTAATTTCTTTTTCACCGGCATACCGGTGCGTCTTGGAAACACAGTAGACATATCTGTCTTCCATCATGACATAACTGTTATATTTATCCAGATTATAAAAATCCATATTTGCCATGGCGATATCTAACTGTTCATTGTCGACTAAAGTACGGGCGCGGAGGGAGCCATATTCTAAAAGCTGAATGGGTATATTATACTGTTCCTGAAACTGGTCGGTCACCCGCGGAAAAAATACCGTGCTGATCATAGGAGGAATACCGATTCGCAGCGGGTGCCGCTTTTTTTCAATATTTGAAAAGTCGGTGTACAGTTCCTGCGTCTGTTTTAGAATAAATTCTGCTTTCTGATAAAAAGCCGCACCGTCTTTGGTGAGGGAAATTCTGTTCTTTCCATGGTTAAAAAGTTTCAGATGAAATTCTTTTTCCAGATCCCGGATCGAAGTGGAGATCGTAGGCTGGGAAACATAGAGCGCGTCAGCCGCGCGGGTAATACTATGGTAGCGGCATACCATACAAAAGTATTCTAATTGTGTCAGTGTCATAGAATCCTCCGTCATTGTACAGAAAAATTATACTATAGTTTCAGTATAGGAAAAAACTATGCTGACGTCAAGTATATGAAATGTACATTATACTGAAAATGCGATATGCTGTGTTTACAAAAGGAAAACGACAAGGCCATGTCACTTTTTAACATGATAAAAAAGAGAAAAAAGGAGGTTTTCTATGAGCCCGACAGTAATTACATTAATATTTCTGGCATTTGCCATTATCATGTTTGTTACAGAGAAGATTCCACTCGGTCTGACATCCATGATTGTCTGCATTGGTCTTGTGATTACCGGTGTGTTGAGCGTAAGTGATGCTTTCAATGGATTTATCAACAGTAACGTGATTCTGTTTGTTGCCATGTTCATTGTAGGCGGGGCATTGTTTGAAACCGGTATGGCAAATGAGATTGGAAGTCTGGTAACAAAATTTGCAAAAACGGAACGCAGTCTGATTATCGCAATCATGGTGATTGTGGCAGTTATGAGCGGATTTCTTTCCAACACCGGTACGGCAGCAGTTCTTATTCCGGTTGTAATTGGAATTGCAGCGAAGTCAGGGTATAAGCGGTCAAGACTTTTAATGCCGTTAGTATTTGCAGCAGCAATGGGAGGAAATCTTTCACTGATTGGTGCACCCGGCAATATGATTGCACAATCTGCACTTGAACCGTTGGGATTGAAATTTGGATTTTTCGAGTATGCGATTGTCGGTTTGCCGATTCTGATCGTTGGTATTCTATTTTATGCTACGATCGGATTTAAAATTTTACCGCATCATGACACGACGGATGCAGATGATTCTATTTTTGATGAGTCACAGGATTTTAGCAATGTTCCAAAGTGGAAAAAAGTATTATCGCTGGTGATTCTGATTGCCACCCTGATAGGGATGATTTTTGAAGAACAGATTGGTGTAAAACTTTGTATCACAGGCTGCGTAGGAGCAATTTTATTAATCCTCACCGGTGTCATTTCTGAAAAGAATGCTTTAAAATCCATTGATTTAAAAACTATTTTCCTGTTTGGAGGTACGCTTTCTCTGGCAAAGGCACTCGAGGTTACTGGAGCAGGAGAACTGATTGCAGATAAGGTGGTTGGAGCATTGGGTGAAAATCCTTCTCCGGTACTATTCACTTTTGTGGTGTTTATTCTGTGCTGTATCATGACAAACTTTATGTCAAATACAGCTACTACAGCCCTGATGGCACCGATTTGTATATCCATTGCCCAGGGAATGGGTGCAGATCCAAGAGCAGTTCTGATGGCATGTGTCATAGGAGGTTCCTGTGCCTACGCTACTCCAATCGGAATGCCTGCCAATACGATGGTAGTCGGAGCCGGCAACTATAAATTTATGGATTATGTAAAAGCCGGAATGCCGTTGATCGTCATTGCAACCGTGGTCAGCATGATTATTTTACCAATAGCATTTCCATTTTATCCGTAGGATAAAATTTTTATCACGTAGGATAAAATTTTTATCACGTAGGATAAAATTTCACTTTTAAATTATATTATTAAAAAATCTGGAGGAAAAAAATATGTCAAATGAAGTACAAGTAAAGAAACTGACTGATATTATGGCGCAGTTCGTAGGATTTACAGCAAAGAAGCTGCCGGATGATGTTATCGCAAAATTGCAGGAACTGAGAGACAAAGAGGATTCTCCTATGACGAATGTCATCTACGATACCATGTTCCGCAACCAGGAACTGGCATTGAAATTAAACCGTCCTTCCTGTCAGGATACCGGTGTATTACAGTTCTGGGTAAAATGTGGAACAAAATTCCCACTGATTGATAATCTGGAAGCATTACTGAAGGATGCAGTGATGCAGGCTACAGTTGCAACACCGCTTCGTCACAATTCCGTAGAAACTTTTGATGAGTACAATACAGGTAAAAATGTAGGAAAAGGAACCCCTACTGTATGGTGGGACATTGTTCCAAATTCCGATAAATGTGAAATCTATACTTACATGGCAGGTGGAGGCTGTACGCTTCCTGGCAATGCCACGGTTTTAATGCCGGGCGAAGGCTATGAGGGAGTGACCAAGTTTGTATTAGATCGTATGACAACTTATGGATTGAATGCATGTCCTCCACTTTTGGTTGGTGTCGGCGTTGGTACTTCCGTAGAAACAGCAGCATTAAATTCGAAAAAGGCACTGATGCGTCCGGTAGGTTCTCACAATGACAATGCTAACGCTGCTAAGATGGAGAAATTGTTGGAAGACGGTATTAATGCCATTGGTCTTGGACCGCAGGGTATGGGTGGCAATTATTCTGTCATGGGAGTTAACATTGAGAATACCGCACGCCATCCATCTGCGATTGGTGTGGCAGTAAATGTAGGCTGCTGGAGCCACAGAAGAGGACATATTGTATTTGATAAGGACTTAAACTTTACGGTAGATACCCATACCGGTTTTGAATATAAGGAAGAGAACTAATTCAGAAGGGAGAGAATAATTATGGCAGTAGAAATAAAAGATGGTAAGAAAATTCTGGTAACACCTGTATCGGCAGAGGATTTAAAGGATATTCATATTGGAGATATTGTATACCTGACAGGAGATATTACAACCTGTCGTGATGTGGCACACCGTCGTGTTGTAGAAGAGGGAAGAGAGATTCCTGTGGATGTCAGAGATGCTGCAATCCTGCATGCCGGCCCGATTATCCGCCCCTTGGGAGATGACAAATACGAGATGGTATCCGTAGGCCCTACGACATCTATGAGAATGGAAAAGTTTGAGTATGAATTTGTAGAGACCACAGGCGTCCGTGTCATTGTAGGCAAGGGCGGCATGAAGGAAAATACCGAGAGAGCCTGCAAGGACTTTGGTGCAATCCATTGTGTATTTCCTGCAGGAAATGCAGTCGTGGCAGCAGTAGAAGTGGAAGAAATCGTGGAGGCACAGTGGAAAGATCTGGGAATGCCTGAGACTTTGTGGCATTGCCATGTAAAAGAATTTGGACCACTGATCGTATCCATTGATTCTTATGGAAGAAACTACTTTGAAGAGAAGAAAGTGGAATATAATAAAAAGAAAGATGAGCAGGTCGAAATCATCAGCAAACAGGTCGGGTTCATCAAATAAAATCCGAACATAGTAAATATGTGTAGAAAAATAAAAGACCTTCTGTGGAAAAAGCTGGATTCATCAAAGGATGAAACAGGCTTCTGCGGAAGGTCTTTTTAATACCATAAGCAATGCTGATCATATATCACGGGCTGGACCAATGCGTATTGTGAAGAAAAAATAATTGACATAGCAGAAGTATTACCCTATAATCGTTCTAAAAAGAACAATAAGGAGGCGCAGATGTATTTCTGGGACAAGCATAAGACGATTACAAGCTATTATGAATTACTTTCTGGCGAGGTGTGCGATCAATATGAGTTAACACAGATGGAATACGATATAATTATGTTTTTACATAATAATCCACATCATAATACTGCAGCGGAAATAGTAAGGATCAGAAAATCAACGAAATCACATGTTTCTTCTTCATTGAAAAAATTGGAAAACAAAGGTCTTATAAAAAGAAAACAAAGTAAAGATAATAAAAAACATATTGAAATTGTCCTTCTGGATGATGCGGCACTTATCGTGGACGCAGGATTAAACGCACAAAAACAGTTTGCACAGAATGTTTTAAGAGGGCTGACAGAAGAAGAAAAGCATGTGTGTATGAATGTATTTGACAAAATTTGTAACAATGCGGAAGAACTATTAAGAGGAGAGAGCAAATGAAAAAGAGTAATTATAAACCACAGATTCCTGATTTGATGGAAGCAGTCTTTGATGCAGTGTATCTGACTTTTGATCTGGCAGCAGCAGCCTTATTTTTTTTATTCTCAAAAGGAAATATCCTGTATGTACTATATGGAATACTGACATTGACACTTTGTGGAGGGGATGCTTTTCATCTGGTGCCAAGAATTATAAGGGCTGTACGTGGAACAAATGATAAAATAAAGAGACAGCTTGGAATTGGATTGCAGGTATCGTCTATCACAATGACGATGTTTTATATTCTTTTAATGTATATATGGAAATATACATTCCCGGAATTAAAAATACCAGTAGTCATTGAGGTTGTTATATGGATATCAGCGGTTATCAGAATTGTGATATGTATGTTTCCGCAGAATAACTGGTGTACAGATGAAGGAAATATGAAATTATCTGTTATAAGAAATGCGGTCTTTGCTGTTACCGGTATAGGTGTAATGATCTTATATCTGATTTCCGGAAATACATATGGATATCATATGACGAGGATGGCTGCAGCCATCATTATTTCTTTTGGATGTTATCTTCCGGTAACACTGTTCAGTAAAACAAAACCGCAGGTCGGATTATTAATGATACCAAAGACCTGCGCATATATGTGGATCATTGTAATGGGGCTTCAGCTTATGTTTTAAGAGCAGTAATATCTGCAGAAAGGCAGGAAATTATAGTGAATGTAGAAAGATTTGTAAAACTAATGACAGGACATTTTGATAACAAAGAACAATTTACAGAAATGAAAGAAGCGGGGAAAATATTTCCATATGCACAGCATGTGAATACTGTCTGTAACGATAAAATAAAAAATCTGAAAAGTTTACACCAGCTATATATCAGGAAAAGGATGGTGTCTGGGAAGGGGGCAGTGTGAGCCAATTTACCCCGGTTATGGTATTCAGGCTGTGGGAGAAGTTTTCAGACACTTGTCTGGAGGTATCCGAAAGTATGGAAGTCCATGGAAAGAGAACATTTGGATATGATGTGCCGATTAGATATAAAAGGGTAGCAAGTGAGGGATAAAGCAGGAAAGTTCATTGGTATTTGCCAGAGCAGAGTCTCTGGGAAAAGGGAGAAATATGATAATGTCAAAAGATGAATATTTAATTACAGATGAGCCCCTTAAAGCACTGACAATATTTGCACTGCCGATGATTCTCGGCAGTTTTTTTCAGCAAGTGTATAATATGGCTGATTCCATCATTGTTGGTCAGTTTGTCGGTTCCTCTGCGCTTGCAGCTGTCGGTGCCTGTGCTGCACTGACGAATGTATTTATCTGTGTGGCATTAGGTGCCGGTGTCGGTGCAGGTGTGCTCGTAAGCCGCTATTTTGGTGCCGGAGATTATGGTAAAATGAAAACAATTGTGTCAACATCGTTGGTCAGTTTTCTGATTTTAAGCCTGCTTCTGGGTGGCTTTGGTTTTTGTTTTTCACATTCAATGATGAATTTATTACAGACACCAACTGATATACTGGAAGAAGCAGTACAGTATCTCCGCATTTATTTCGCAGGATTTCCATTTCTGTTTATGTATAATATTTTTTCAACGATGTTTAACTCAATTGGAGAATCAAAAATACCATTGGGTCTTTTGATATTTTCTTCTATTTTAAATATTCTTATGGATCTTTGGATGGTGGCAGGACTTGGTCTCGGTGTGTTCGGGGCAGCTCTTGCAACCCTTATTGCACAGGGGATTTCTGCGGTATTTTCATTTCTGATTTTCTTTTGCCGGATGCGTCAATATAAGAGTCAATTTCAGTGGTTTGATGGTCAGGAATTACATTTGATGCTCAAAATTGCTGTACCGTCGATTCTCCAGCAGTCCACAGTGTCAATTGGTATGATGATCGTACAGGCAGTTGTAAATCCATTTGGTACACAGGCACTCGCAGGTTATGCGGCAACAATGAGAGTAGAGAATGTTTTTTCGTTGATATTTGTGTCCATCGGCAATGCGGTTTCACCGTATGTCTCACAGAATCTTGGTGCAAAGAAAATTAACCGCATCAAAAAAGGATATCACGCTGCGCTGGTATTAGACCTGTGTTTCGCAATTCTTGCATTTGTAGTTATTGAAACCATGTACACACAGATTTCTTCATTATTCCTGGGTAAAGATGGAACTGACTTAGCATATCAGGTGTCCGGGGATTATATGAGATGGCTTGGCTGTTTTTTCATCTTCATGGGTATTAAGATGGCAACAGATGGAGTTCTGCGTGGACTTGGGATTATGCGCCCATTTCTCATTGCAAATATAGTTAACCTTGCGATCCGCCTGTCTGTTGCCATGATTTTTGCACCATGTTTTGGCATTGCATTTGTCTGGCTTGCTGTACCGGCTGGCTGGTTTGCAAATTTTCTGATTTCTTATATGGCACTTAGGAAATCATGGCCGGTTTCAACAGTCTGTAACAGTGTTGCGAACGGATAGTTACTGTTCACAGGCAGGCACGGAATAGATCGGAAGAGCGG
>OHKK01001118.1_pt1 | contig 10706 bp, 9 predicted proteins | sample 1568811 | NCBI WGS metagenome assembly OHKK01 (sample SAMEA3879568, study PRJEB24766) | human gut metagenome | biome: human-associated habitat; feature: feces | place: USA | collected 1985/1987
ACAGCGTTATGTATGCAAATGAACATTTGAATAGCTACTAAAGTGTAATGAGTTGCTATAAAAAATAAAGTAAATGAAAATTAGAACAACGAGGATATCATAAAGGAGGAAAAATTATGTATTTGGAAGTGTCAGGAGTAAAGAAGAGCTATGGAGAGGGTGGAAGCTATGTGCAGGTGCTTAAAGGTATAAACACAGGTGTTGAAAAAGGACAGATGTGTGTTATACAGGGAACGTCAGGTTCAGGTAAGTCAACCCTACTCAACTGTATAGGTGGTCTTGACACCATGGATTCAGGTTCGATAAAGGTTGACGGCACAGAGATATGTGGCATGACAAGCGACCAGCTTTCAGATTACAGACGAGATAATCTGGGATTCATATTTCAGTTCTACAATCTAGTTCCAAACCTCACGGTGAGAGAGAACATACAGGTATGTGAGTATCTGACTGATGATCCGCTTCCTATGGATGACCTGATCGAGACACTGGGACTTACGGAGCATCAGAACAAGTTCCCTTCACAGCTCTCAGGTGGACAGCAGCAGCGCACATCTATAGGAAGAGCCCTGATTACGAGACCATCTATAGTGCTAGCGGATGAGCCGACCGGAAACCTGGATACCAAAGCCAGCAACGAGATTATGCATCTCTTAAAGACCTCAAACCGTGAGCTCAACCAGACAATCATTATGATCACACACAATATGGAGCTTGCAAAGGCGGCTGACCGCACAATAATGATAGAGGATGGTAGAATTTGATGAAGACACTCACATTAAAAAACTTAAAGCTCAACAGGAAAAGAACTATTGTCACGATAGTCGGAATAATTCTTGCAACAGCGCTTTTGTCGGCGCTTGTCACACTTGTGTCAAGCTTTCAGTACAGTATGATCGAATACCAGAAGCAAAAGGGCGGCGACTTTCATGTGAAATTTTCGAATGTGAAAATGTCTGAGCTTTCGGAGTTTAAAAACAACAGAAATATTGAAAGCACATTTGAGACAATGGGAATGGGCTTTGCAAATCTGGACGGCTGCAAGAATGAGGATAAGCCGTATGCATATGTCATGGCAACAGATGAGGCCGGCTTTGAGAGAGGCTGCTTTAAACTGATAGAGGGGCGCATGGCAAAAAATGAGGATGAGATAGTCATTCCAAGGCACTTAAAGACAAACGGACGAATCGACATAAAGGTGGGAGATGAGATAACACTTGATGTCGGAAAGCGATATGATTCAAACACCGAAAGTGTCATATCGGAAAACTGCGCATATGAGCATGAGGCAGAGACACTTACCGATACTGTGACAAAGCACTACAAGGTGGTAGGCATCATGGAAAGACCGGGCTATGGAATGGAGGACTATAGTGCCGCCGGATATACATTTGTCACATACTCTGATGAACTGGCAGCAATTGATAACGGCACAAAGAGTGAGGCAAGCGAAGCTGATACTACACTCACAGTGTACAGCAGATACACTCAAAAGGCTTTAAGAAACAAGGATGCTGTGACTGCAGATATAATTGGTGTGGATGAAAAGCTGTTTGCGAAAGCGAATAATTCATCTGTTGAAATGACTGCTGAGGAGAGTGACAGGTTTCTTAAAGAGATGGAAATGCAAAATATGATATATATATGAATGGCTTCCTTATAAGCTATGAGTGTGTTTTCCCGATTGACGGTACATTTAAAGCACTGTTTACAGTGGCTGCTGTTGTGGCTTTGATAATCATACTGACATCAGTGTACTGTATCAAAAACAGCTTCAACATATCAATCACTGAAAAAATCAGGCAGTATGGCATGCTTGCAAGCGTGGGTGCTACGAGACGCCAGATAAAAAGCAGTGTTAAGACAGAGGCAGCAATGCTTGGAGTGGTTGGTATTCCGGTGGGTACCATGAGCGGTATTTTGGCATCGCTTGTACTTGTTAAGGTGGTGAATGCGCTGTCAGCAGGCTGGCTTAACTTTGCTTTGAGCTTTCATACTTCCCTGCCTGCACTTATTCTTGCTGTGATACTGAGTATAGCAACCATTTATTTCTCAGCAACAGGCAGTGCAAGAAGGGCTGCAAAGGTTACACCGCTTGAAGCAATAAGAAACACAAAGGAGATTAAAATAAAGTCAGCAAAGCTTAAGACACCGGCGATTATAGGCAGAATCTGGGGTATCGGAGGCGTTATCTCATATAAGAATATAAAGAGAAACAATAAAAAGTACAGAACCACAGTGACATCTATTGTTATCTGCTCAGTAACCTTTATTGTGATATCATACTTTATGTCTATGGCCTTTAGCGTTGTTGGGATGTCATATGCATCAACAGATTACAATATTGGAATAAATATGTCATGTAAAAAGGACATTGATATTGAAAAGTTCTCTAAGCTTTTGAGTGGCATTGAAGGAGCTGAGGATTATCTGGTTGGAGCAGGCTATGATTTCGATGTCAGTAAGCCGGAGTATACAAAGGAATATGGAGAGTATTGCAGGCAGCTTTATGATGACAGTGAGGATGTCTCGCAAATGTTTTTAATCACGGTTTTGGATGATAAATCGTATGATAAGTATGCGTCTGACGCAGGCATAAAAAATGCAGCTGCAGGAGCAATTCTTGTGAATAAATGCACATTTGATGTGTATAATGAGAATAGCTCAAAATACGTCAAAAAAGAGATGGAGCTGTACAAATATAAAGCAGGAGATATAATCGAGTGTGGCTACAATGTGTATGATGATGCTTCTTCTGATGATAATGCAGCAGAAGGCGATACTGAAAGCAGCACAGATGATAATAATGCAGTGGAAGGTGATACTGAAAGCGGCACAGAGGATAACAGCGGATACGTTGACGAGGAAACAATAAATAACGGAGTCAGAAAGACTGTGGATGTAACTATTGCAGGTGTCACAGACAAGGTACCAATAGGTTATAAGGGCTACAGCAACACGCTATTGTTTATGAACCAAAAAGGCTTTGAAAGCCTATGGGGTGACGGTAAGAACGGTAATGAGATTAAACCGGGATATGCGTCATATTCGGCATATGTGGTTGCAGAAAATGCAGATGAATATCAGGATACATTCGAAAAGGAGACGGAAGGAAATCCTGAGTATTCGCAGATTAGTTTTTATGTCAGCAATCTGGATAAGCAGATGCGCGATGAAAAGTCACTCTTTACACTGCTTGGAGTATTTGCATACGGACTTATTGTAGTCATTGCCTTAATAGGAATCACAAATATCATCAATACCTTAAGTACCGGAATGGAGCTTAGAAGCCGCGAGTTTGCCACATTAAGAAGCATTGGAATGACAGATAAGCAGTTTGTGGGAATGGTCAGGCTCGAGAGTGTGTTTATATCTGTGAAGGCGCTTGTAATAGGAGTACCGCTTGGTATTTTAATAAGCTATCTCTTATGTGTTATGATGAACAGGATGGATGATGCAATCATTTATGAACCGCCGTATAAAGCAATTATATTGTGTATATTGGTTGTAATAATGCTGATTTATGCTATCAATGACGAAGCTTAGACACAATAACATTATTGAGACAATCAAGAATGAAAATCTGTAGGAAATGCGGGAGCTGATATGAAAAAAATACTTCTCATAGAGGACAATAAAGGAATAACAGAGGGACTGTGTGATACCTTTACAGAACCTGAATATGAGCTTTTGACAGCAAGCAATTTAAAGGAGGCTGGGGCACTTTTGAGTGAGCACCCCGGCCTTGTGCTGCTTGATGTGTCGCTTCCGGATGGGAACGGCTTTGATTTTTACAGCGAAAGGCTGGAAAAAGAAAAAACACCGGTGATTTTTCTTACCGCAAGGGATGAGGAAAATGATATAGTAAAGGGACTCGAGCTTGGAGCGGAGGATTACATCACAAAGCCTTTTTCCGTAAGAGAGCTTGTGGCGAGGGTAAACCGCGTATTTTTACGAAGGAAAAGTGATGACAGCTCATCTGTCATACACGCAAGAAGCATAAGCTATGACATGGACAAAAAGGAAGCAAGAAGGGATGGACAGGTGATTGCTCTTTCAAGTCTTGAAAACCGCATACTTGATCTGCTTTTTACCAATCACGACAAGGCTGTGTCCAGAAATGCCGTGCTTGACTGCATCTGGGAGGCAACAGGCAACGATGTCTATGACCATACAGTGACTGTCTATATGAAGCGCATCAGGGCAAAGCTTGGTGAGGATGTGATAAAGACTGTGAAGGGAATCGGGTATCGTGTTGATTCAGATGAAGCTATTTAAACAGTATCGGCCGACAGAGACAGTTCCCGGGGGAAAGCATGAGAAAGAAGAAATATAATTTAGAGAACAGAAAACATTTTGTGTATTTTGCGATAATTTATACATGTATATGTGTGACGGTTATGGCTTTTACCGTTTTTTTCCAGTACAGGGCATATACGAAAAACTATAACATCACAGTGGCTAAGCTATGTGCGCTTATTCATGAAAAATATCCCGATGTATCAGATGGCAGTATAGCTGCGATTCTAAATGACAGCAGCTCAGGCAGCGATTATACAAATTTAAAAAGCGCAGAGACGCTCTTAAAAAAATACGGCATTGATATGGAAAAGGATTCTGCGGTTTTGTCAAATGAAAAAGCGCTTAAAGGAGCGCTTTGGCTAGACATATTTCTTGTTGTGCTTTTTGCAGGGGGCTTTTGCCTTTACATTGTGCTTATAAGATTTAGCTTTAAAAGACAGGTCAGACAGGCTGCGGATTATCTGCGCCGCATAAATCAGGGAGACTACAGACTTGTTATGGCAGATAGCACAGAGGGAGAGATTTCTATACTAAAGGGAGAGCTTTACAAGACAGCAATCTATTTGAGGGAGTCTGCGGAAAATGCAAAGGCAGACAAGCTTTTGCTAAAGGATGCGCTTTCTGACATATCGCACCAGCTTAAGACTCCGCTCACATCACTTTCGATAAATCTGGAAAATCTGGAAGGAAATCCTGATATGGCATCTGAAAACAGAAACAGGATAATGCGCAGGGCAAAGCGCGATGTGGACAATATATCGCATATGGTGCAGGCTATCTTAAAGCTTTCAAGGCTTGAAGCGGATGTTGTGGAGTTTGATGAGAAGGATACGCTGCTGTCTGAAATTGTGTCTGAGGCAGCTGATAATGTTATGGCACTTTGCGATTTGAGAGACATAAGGCTGTCCATAGATGAAGGCTCTGATAAGGATGCCTGTATACATGCTGATGCATACTGGCAGTGTGAGGCCATTACAAACATAGTAAAAAATGCAGTGGAGCACGCAGAGAGTGAGGTAAAGATAGGCTTTTACAGGTATGAGATGTATGCAGAGATAACAGTGCAAAACGATGGAGAGACCATAAGTGATGAGGACAAAAAGCATATTTTTACGCGTTTTTACAGCGGCAGCGGACAGCCGGCAGACAGCATCGGCATAGGACTTTCGCTCGCGGAAGCAATTGTGCGTCATGACAATGGATATATCCTTGTGGAGGATTGTAAAAAAGATGTATTAAATGAAAAAAATGAATGCAGTGGCACACGCTTTGTGGTAAGATATTTGTGATAAGTTGAGAAAAATTATCAATAAATACACTAGGAAGCGATAAAATGACACTAAAAGAACTTGGCATAGGACAGAGTGCCAGAATACTTACAGTAGGCGGTGAGGGCGCACTGCGTCAGCATTTCCTGGATATGGGAGTAGTCCCAAAGGCCGAAGTGACAGTAATCAAATTTGCACCGATGGGAGACCCGATGGAGCTTCAGGTGCACGGCTATGAGCTCACATTGAGGCTTGATGATGCGGCACAGATTGAGGTAGAATTAATTGACAGCCGTTCAAGAAAGCATGAGGGTCCTAAAAAGATAAGCAACACAGCCCATCCCGGACTTGGTGAGGAGGGCAAATACCATGTGAAGGGCAGTGGCAATCCCCTTCCGGATGGTGAGAAGCTCACATACGCACTTGTGGGAAACCAAAACTGCGGCAAGACAACACTTTTCAACCAGCTTACAGGCTCAAACCAGCATGTGGGCAATTTCCCGGGAGTGACGGTGGACAGAAAGGATGGCTCTATTAAAGAACATCCGGATACATCAATCACAGATTTACCGGGCATTTACTCAATGAGCCCATATACTAATGAGGAGATTGTGTCGAGAAACTTTGTGCTCGATAACAAGCCAAAGGCCATAATAAATATCGTAGATGCGACAAATATCGAGAGAAACCTGTATCTGACCATGCAGCTTCTTGAGATGGATATACCGATGGTTATCGCTCTAAATATGATGGATGAGGTGACGGCAAACTCAGGCTCAATCGATGTAAATAAAATCGAGGGACTGTTAGGAGTGCCTGTTGTACCGATTTCAGCCGCGAAGAATCAGGGTGTTGATGAGCTGGTGCGCCATGCAATACACATTGCAAAGTATCAGGAGCGCCCGGGCAGACAGGATTTCTGTGATGAGAATGATTTTGGCGGTGCCGTGCACAGATGTATACACGCGGTCAGTCACCTGATTGAGGATCATGCAAAGCTCGCCGGAGTTCCGATTCGCTTTGCTGCTACCAAAATTATCGAGGGGGATGCACTTATATTAGAGCAGCTTCATCTTGATGAGAATGAGAAAGAGGCAATAGAGCATCTGATTGTCCAGATGGAGAAGGAGCGAGGCCTTGACAGAAGCGCTGCAATTGCGGATATGCGCTTTACATTTATTGAGAAAATATGCGAGAGCACCGTGGTAAAACCAAAGGAGAGCAGGGAGCGTATCAGAAGTGAGCGCATCGACCGTGTTCTTACAGGCAAATACACGGCAATACCGTGCTTTATAGTGATAATGCTTGCTGTATTTTATCTCACCTTCAACGTAATCGGAGCAGGCCTTCAGTGGCTTTTGGAGCAGGGCATAGGAGCACTGACCGCGCTTACGGATAAGGCGCTCACAGCGGCAGGCGTGAATGAGGTGCTGCACGGACTGGTAATAGACGGCATCTTTCAGGGTGTCGGAAGCGTATTAAGCTTTTTGCCGATTATCGTGACACTGTTCTTTTTCTTATCCCTCATGGAGGACAGCGGATACATAGCGAGGGTTGCATTCTTCATGGACAAGCTCCTTCGTAAGATAGGACTTTCCGGACGAAGCATAGTACCAATGCTCATAGGCTTCGGCTGTACGGTGCCGGCTGTCATGGCGACACGTACACTGCCAAGTGAGAGAGACCGTAGAATGACTATACTCCTCACACCGTTTATGAGCTGTTCGGCAAAATTGCCAATTTATGCATTCTTTGTTAGTGCATTTTTCCCGAAGCATGGCGGACTTGTCATGGGAGGTCTGTACTTCCTTGGCATAATTGTCGGAATACTTTTCGCATTTATCTACAGAAAGACTTTGTTCAGGGGTGACGCAGTGCCGTTTGTCATGGAACTGCCAAACTACAGGATGCCGGGCGCCAAGAATGTGTGCCAGCTGCTCTGGGAGAAGGCAAAGGACTTTTTGCAGAAGGCATTTACGGTAATACTTATTGCCACAATGCTGATATGGTTCTTACAGAGCTTTGACATACACTTTAACATGGTAACAGACTCAAAGGACAGCATGCTTGCCGTTATTTCAAGTATTATCGTGCCTGTCTTTAAGCCTCTGGGACTCGGCGACTGGCGTATATGCACGTCACTTATCAGCGGACTCATGGCAAAGGAGAGCGTGGTATCAACACTTGAGATACTGTTTGGCGGAACGGTTACGACAGCACTCACAACACTTTCAGCCGCATCTCTTCTGGTGTTCTCGCTGCTCTACAGCCCATGCGTGGCTGCTATAGCATCCATAAAGAGAGAGCTGGGTGCAAAGTGGGCAGTCAGTGTGGTGCTTTTGCAGTGTGCGATTGCATGGGGGGCAGCATTTATTGTAAGAATTATTGGACTGCTTGTGATGTAAAAAAACTGACTGAATAGTTACAAAAAATATAAAAGGAGATATGTGATGGAGATTAAACTGGAAAATGAATCACTTGAGCTCACGATAAACAGCTTCGGAGCAGAGCTTAAAAGCATCACCGGCAAGGAAACTGGTACACAGTATCTGTGGGATGCCGATGAGAAATACTGGAAGAGAAGCGCACCGGTGCTTTTCCCGTTTGTCGGCAGCTTAAAGGACAAGAAGTTTACCGTTGATGGGACAGATTATCCGATGGGACAGCACGGCTTTGCAAGGGATATGGAGTTTGAGCTTGTGTCACAGACAAAGGATGAGGCATGGTTTTCACTTAAATCAAATGATGAGACTCTTGCAAAATATCCGTTTGAGTTTGTGCTCGAAATAGGCTATAAGCTCTCAGGCAGTGAGATAAAAGTGACCTGGAGGGTGACAAATCCTGCGAAAAAGGATTTACTTTTCTCAATAGGTGGTCATCCGGCATTTATGTGTCCGGTCGCAGAGCAGGGAAAGCAGTCAGACTATTATCTGAAGCTTGACACAGACAAGGCAATCACCTACGGACTTATCTGTGACGGAGGACTTTTAGACAAGGATGACAATCTGCTTAATGTGGATGTGGATGGATACTGTCAGATAGATGAGCATATGTTTGATAAGGATGCGCTCATAATAGAAAACAGACAGGCTTCAAAGGTGAGCCTGTGTACACCGGATAAGAAGCCATACCTTACGGTGTCCTTTGATGCGCCTTTATTTGGTCTGTGGTCACCGGCAGGAATGGGAGCACCGTTTATCTGTATTGAACCGTGGTACGGCCGATGCGACAGAGCAGGCTTTGCCGGAGAATTAAAGGACAGGGAGTATGGTAATTCGCTGGCACAGGGTGAGAAATTTGAGAAGTCATATACGATTGCAATTGAGCTGTAGATTTTCTTGTTCTCAATGTGACTTAAATACTTATTAAAATAATAATATAAGACATAATTAGAATCATGGGGCTGCGGTATATTGCAGTCCCATGATTTTTAGATAGTAAGGATTTTTCACGAACTTGAAATAATGTAATGTAGGATAGCATAACGCTATATGTGTCTTGATGCACCTGCTTTCTTCAAGTTTACCTGAAGCAGCCATTTCTGATCAATTTTCTTAAGATCTTCACCGAATCTGACATGCAGCCGAACTGAGCCTTCGAGCTGCTCGATATGTTCAATGGTGCCCTTGCCGAACTTTGGATGATTGACATCGTCATTGATATTAAATTTTACAGTACTGTTTTTATTTTTGCGGTATTCCTGCTCGCGTGAATATGTGTCGCGGATAGGAATACTCTTGTCAGTAATTTTCTTTTTGAGAACCTTATCATAATCGTGCTTAATAAGTCCTTCACCGGCTTTGTAGTAAGGAGTGGGAGCTGCTCCGATAAGTGAGCAGCAGTATTTCCACGCACTTCCGTGGATGCCGGGCTGCCAGTTGTATTTGTCCGGGATGTCCATATTGTACTGCATATAGTGGGCATATTCGTGCTTATATAAATCCATCCTGTCATCCTTTGACAATGGCTTTGCCACACAGTAGCCGATGAACAGCAGTGAAAAATGAAATTCTTCTTCATCCTGCCCAAAGCCCGGAGTGTATGCGCCAAGCCTGTCCGTATCAAAGCCGAAGGTGATGGGAATCCTTGCACCGTTAAGCCCAAGCTGTCTGTCGAGCTTCTGGTAGAGAAAGCGGATTTCCGCAAGATGTATTTTGGTTTCGTTTTCGAGTAGTTGTCGTAAATTGTTGTCTAAGTTCATAAGTATATCTCTTTTAAAAAATCAGTTTGTTTTCAATACAATAATGATATATTCCGTCTTCCTCAACAGATTTGCATACAAAATCAGCCTTATCTTTGACTTCGTCCTTTGCATTGCCCATGGCAATACCCATGCCTACAGCTTCAAGCATTTCAATGTCGTTATATCCGTCACCGAAAGCAATTGCTTCATCCTTTGAGAAACCATAATGTCTAAGCACTGCAGCAACTGCATTGCCTTTGCCGCTGTTAAGCGGAATAATATCAACGGCCTTATCCCACCATGCAGTTATCTGTGAGTGGGGCGCGCCGGATAGAATCTGTGAGTGCTCATCTTTTTTGCAGGAGCACATAATCTGATATATATCAGTCCTGCTTATCTCGTCAAAATTGTCAGCAATTTTAAGCTTTTCACTGCCAAAGGCAAAGTACTGCTCTAAATCAGGGTCGGTACCGTTTGTGACAATCATATGCTCGTTGCTGATTGCAATGGCGCGGTTCATCTGCTTTAGATTGGAAATTATCTGATATTTGTCGTGCTCATTAATAGGATTTTTGAAGATGATATCATTGCCTTTGGTGACGAATGAGCCGTTAAAGGTGAGCAGGACATCAAAATCAATTCCATCAAAATGAGGCACACCTGTGTAGCATCTTCCGGTAGCCATACAAAGGATGATGCCATTTTGGTGGAGCTGCCTAAGTGCAGCAGCAGTGTTTGCCGATAATTCTTTATGTCCCAGCCGAAGCAGGGTGCCATCCACATCAAAGAATGCTATTTTAATCATAATTCACCTGCCTGTTTTACTGAATTTCAATAATATTTCATTTACTTTAATCATAACATAATAAGCGCAAGATTAAAAACATTTATTTAAATTTCTGCCACAACGTAAGGTACGTAAGCCGGGGACTGAGGGGACACATGCGCTTTAG
>OHKK01001121.1_pt1 | contig 10670 bp, 13 predicted proteins | sample 1568811 | NCBI WGS metagenome assembly OHKK01 (sample SAMEA3879568, study PRJEB24766) | human gut metagenome | biome: human-associated habitat; feature: feces | place: USA | collected 1985/1987
GTGCCAAGGGCGGGTTGACGCAGTTCGGCGGCGCCGCGGGCCCGCAGGCACGCGCAGCCTGGACGCTGTTGTTTCCGCAGCCGTGAGTGCTTCAGGCTTGCTGTGCCTGCGTTTGTACCTACAGCTTCATCACCGGCCCCTGCTGCTGTTCCGGTTCCTCGCGGAATTGCTGCGCGTAGTCGTGGAGACTCATGCCGGTCTGCTGTTGACAGTATTCCTCCATCTTCCGCAGCAGAACATCCTGCTCCGCTGCGTTGAGCTGGTAGCTCCAGGTTTCCTCTGTGCCGTCCGCTTTGCAGAGATTCAGCTCCAATGTGTCGCAGGGCTTGCCCTGTGCGAGATCGTAGTTGGCGTAGACATTGAGCCAGTCATCGTTCTCGTCAGTACAGACGAAGGTGCCGAAGACTGCGTCCACATTGAACTCCGTCTGCACATAAAAATTGAGCTTGCCGTCCGACTCGATGATCTCATCACCGAAAGAGAAATTTCGCGCGGAGAGATGTCCCGCCGAGGTGATCTCTTTGCCGCTCAGATGATCCAGCAGCTTGCGCCACTGATCATCGCTCGATGCGAATTGTGACCGGGTGGCATGGTATACCGCCACGGATACATCCCGCATAGCCCAGGTCTGCCAACCGTCCATGATGTGAATGGCGGAGAACTCCCGCTTGTCGAAGTTGAGATCAAACACGCCGCGCACCTTGCCGGTGTTCTCCATGCGAAGGGCGGTGAGCGCGTTGTACTCTTCCACCGTGATGGGTCGCCCGTCCGCAAACATTTTGATGAACAGATCCGGTACAGTGCCTTTCTCTGCGGTGACATAGCCGCGCAGCTTTTCCGCGGCATCCAGCAGCTCCTCACCGGGCGTGGTCTTGAAGTACCACTCCTGTCCGTTTTCTACCACATGGTAGGCGGCGTAGGTGCGGGCCGCTTCTTCCTCCGTGCGCCGCGCGGCATCCTCTGCGTAGATCTCGGCACTGATGCGTTTATACTCACGTTCTGGGAGCTGGTTGCAAATTTCATCCAGCACATCTTCCATGTGCTCCTGCAGCGTCTGACCGTTGAGGCGCTTTTCGATAGCGGTCAACCAGCGCCGGTCGATCCACAGCACGATTTTTTCCTGCTGTGCCATCTCAACCACCAGCCCTTTCGCCGACAGGCTGCGCCAACGCGGAGGGAGACTCCACCCGCATCTGCGGCTTCGCCGGTCTTGCCGGACGGCGGGGACGGGCAGCAGGCGCTGTGCGGCTGGCGAGATATTCCCGCACCGGCTCCGGCACCTCGGATTCATAGAGACATTTGAGCAGTTCCTCCAGCTGTGCCTGCACGCTGGTATTTTTCTTTTTGAGCGAAAATTCGAGAGCGGCAAGCTGCTCACTCTCGAATGTGATCGTGACATTTTCTTTTTTCATAGTCGGCATATTCCTCCGTTCCTATTTCATCCGCATCGTCTGTTCTTGCACCGTCTGCTCACAGATTTCAAACAGCGTATGAGAGAATTCTCCCTCCTGTCCCACCTCCTGCGCCGAGGCCCATGCGCTGCGCACCACCTCCAGCGGGTCATCCATAGCCGCCAGCACTTTCAACTGTTCACGGTCTAAACGCATGGTCAGCAAGGCATTATAGCAAAAACGATTCGCCTCGATCTCTCCGGCGTTAGCGATGAGCTGTCCCTGCGTCATGCGGTAGAGAGAATCTGAGTATTTCCTCTGCTCGCGCTCGACGTGTTCAAACAGGAGTTCCCGCAGTTCCGATGTGGTCTGCACCGGATTTCCCTGCACGATCCCATCCGTAAGAAACAGTGCCACATCGATGACCTCCGCGTTGCGGAACGCCATATCACCGCGGTAGCCGATCTTCAGCAGAGAGAATTCTCTTGCCGCCCGCGCCAGCTCTTTGGGGCTGCTGGGAGGGATCTCCTGATTCCAGCGGTACCAGTTATCTTCATAGCCACGAGGGGTGAGTTTGAGCAGCACATAGTCCTCCGGCACGAACTTGGGATAGCGGCAGAGCTGACCGCACACGGCGTAATAAGACTTGCCTTCACAGAGAACCGTCTGTGCCATGTATGCCCGCATCTTATCGAGGCTCTCGCAGAACCAGCATTCCGTATCGTTGAAGCGGCGAATCACGCCGTCGTCCAGAATGCTGTCGAGATTGCCTTTTTGCGTCAAATGATAGACCGTGGACGGTCTGGGGACTTTTTGGTATGCCATGTTATTCAACCTCCTCGTAGTAATCGCGGAGCTGGAAGCCCAGCGCCTCCATATCGCTGTGATCCATGCCAAGCGCGTGACGCAGAATGTCATAGAGATTCCCAGCGTCGTAGCGGCTGCTGAGAAGATCCACGAGCTTCGCAACCAACTCCTGCTCACGCTCCGGCGTGATCGGTTTTACTGCAGTATTCATAATCGATTTTTCCTTTCAGCCTTTCGGCAGATATGCCCTCGGATTCGTCCGTTCCCCGTTGACGCGCACCTCGAAATGGAGGTGCGGACCGGTGGAGCGCCCGGTGCTGCCGGAGAGGGCGATGATATCTCCCGCTTGCACGTTTTGTCCCACTCTCGCCTGAAGCTGAGAGCAATGGCCGTACAGCGTGGTGAGTCCGTTGCCGTGGTCGATCATGACATAATAGCCGTAGCCTCCGGCGTTGTACTTGGAGACCGTCACCGTTCCGCCCAGCGCGGCGCGGATGGGTGTGCCGGTGGGAACAGCCAGGTCCATGCCGGTGTGCCCCTTGCGCTTTCCCGTGATGGGATCGATGCGGTTACCGAATTCAGAGGTGACACGGCTTTCCCATCCCGAACCAATGGGCGAACAGAAACCGTCCGCGCCGATAAATGGCGCATCCGTGCCTGGTATCCAGCCGTCCGAACCTCCGGCTATGCCATAGCGGACGAGGTTGTAGACGCTGTCGGCGTTGGACTTCTGCTCCGCAGATATTTCCAAGTGAAGCACGCTTTCAAGATTGCCGTACACGGCGGCTATGTCCGCAATAGGTATCGCCACGGTGTAGCTCTCCTCGGTTTCCGTCCCATCCTCGGCGGTGACGGTGCGGGTGCGTTCCTCGTAGGTCACAAAGCAGTCCACGAACTGTCGGTGCGCTCGGCGGCTGGGGGTGTCCTCTCCAAAGAAAATGGCATAGAAAACAGCCTTGACGCGGATACCGTCAAGGCTGTCGCTGTTCTCCGTCATGTCATTGACGGCGGCGATGGCGTCGTCCAGCAGCGTGAAGCTGCGGCGCATATCTTCGATGTAAGCAACATATTCCGCAGGCGTTTTGCCCGGAATGTTGCCGCCGTTGAAGCAGAGTAAAACAGCGGAATTGTTATGCTCCGCGCTGCCGGAGAGCAGAGAGCAGATCAGCGCCAGCGTCAGGATCAACGGTGAACAGATCGCCGCCACGATCCAGCCCAGCCTTTTCCGGGAGTCCTCGTCCGAGAGAGCGGCAGCGGCGATCTTCGCCAGTGCTGCGACGGGTACCGCCATTACCGTCCACCTGCCGTTCCGAAGATGGCCTGCTTGTACTCCGGGGCCTGCACCTGCAAGAGATAGCGTTCGTTGCCGCACTTGTAGAGGCAGGAGCCGCGCTGCGGGTCCCGGATCAGGGCATACTCGGATTCCTCCAGTTGGAGGTTATCCATGAAGAACTTCTTATCCACATTGCCACCGTTGAAGATGAACTGATGGACGGGGATGGAAAAGAGCGGGCGCGTCAGTTCCCGTATCCCCGGCTGGGTGAAGTCCTCCAAGTTCTGGCTGGCAAGGAACAGGGCGGATTCCTTTTTCCGCACCCGCTTGAGGGCGTTGCGGATGTAGGTGATGACGGTGGGATCGGACAGCCACAGGTACAGCTCGTCAATGGCGGCCACGGAGTTGCCCAGCGTCAGAAGCTGATCCGACATATAGGACAGCAGACTGAACAGCAGGGTGTTCCGCAAATTCTCCGCCATGTTATCCAATCCCTTGACGCAGAAAACAAGAAATTTGGAGCGGTCGATATTGGTATGCCCGTTGAAGAAACGGGCGTCCGCGCCGCGGCACATGGAGTGGAGTCCCAGCAGCAGATCCCGCAGCATCTCCCGCGGGTAGAGGCTGTCTGCGGCCTCGTAATGGTCATAGCTTTCCTGAATGGCGTCGTAGAGGTCGGAGAGGATGGGATAATCCTCCGGCCGCATCGCCGCAAAGTCCGTGCGGTCGGTAATGTTCCACTTTTTATACAGGCTCTCCACCATCAGCTCCACCGTGTCGATGTGGGGCGTATCGAAGCCCTTATACACACGGAACACATCCCGCAGGAAGGAGATGTGCTGGGAGAGCAGCGTTCCTCGGAAAGCGTCCGGCGCGTCCGGGTCTTCCGGCCCGCTGCCATCGTCCCAGCAGCGGGGTTCCAGCAGGTTGATGCGGTACTGCCCGCTTAAGTAGTCCAAAAAGCAGCCGCCCAGGGCGCGGCACTCGTCCTCCATCTCGTGTTCCGAGTCCAGAGAGATCACGCTTTTGCCCGCCTCCCGCACATTGCAGAGCAGGAGCTTCAGAAGATAACTTTTGCCCTGTCCGGTATTGCCAAGGATGAGGGCGCTGGCGTTGGTCTTGTCGGCGGCACGGCGGTCGAAGTCCACGATGATGTTGGAGCCGAAGCGGTCCCGGCCAATGAAGAAGCCCTTGGGATCGGTTTTGCCGGAATAGTTCATGGGGTACAGATTGGCAACGCTCCTGGCAGGCAGGACACGCTCCGCAAAACTGGCGAGCTGGCTGCCGCCCGCGGGGTTGGCGGAGAGAAAGCCCTCCCGCTGGCGCAGGAGCAGCGGATCGGCGCCCATGCGGGAGCGGACCAGCTGGGCGGATACCGTGTCCCGCGCCGTGCGCAGCTTTTCCGTGTCTGCCGCGGCAATGTCCAGATACACGCCGCAGTGGATGAGCGGCTCCTTTTCCTGCCGTTGCTTTGCCAGCAGCTCCGCCATATCCCGCAGGTTGGCCTCCGCCGTGACGCTTTGCTTGTAGTCGTTGGTGTTGCTCCGCTCCATGCGGCTTTTGTTGGTGGCGGCATGGAGGATGGCGTCCTCTTCGGCAGGGGTGACCTGCCGTGCCGTCAGACGCAGGTTGACGCCGCCCATATCGCCAAGGCCCCGCAGCAGTGCCAGCTCATCCGTCATGGGCGGGTAGCTTTTCAGCGCCATCGCCGTATGATACAGGCTGCCGAGGATGAAGTGATCGGTGTTGAACTTCACCGCCGCTGGCGCGATCATATCCAGAAAGTCTTTCGGACGCTGTACCTGCTCTGCCGCCTTCTTTTTCGGTTTTGTTTTCTTTTTAGCCATGTACATACTCCTCTCCATCGAAATCACGGAAGACCTCCGTGGTGAGATCCTGCCGGTAGTAGATCGCCAGCAGGCGCTTCACATCCTGCTCCTCCGCCAGACGCACGCGGAGCCCGTGGTCGCAGATGGATTTCTCCAACTGCCGCAGCGCGCTTTCGTCCGCACCGGCTTTTTCATCCAGTGGGAGCACCAGCACAAATTTGCGGGAGGAGGCAGAGGAGAATTGAATGGCGTCCAAATGGGCCATGTCCCGCTCCAGCAGCTCCCGCACGGCAGGCTCCGTTTCCTCCTCCAGTCGCCGCAGGTAATACTCCTTGTTCCGCTGGAAGGATTCGCGGGAGTCCAGCGCCAGAATTTCCAGCGAGGGCTGGGTGCTGAGAAGCATGGTCAGGGAGCGGACGCGGCCCCGGATGACCTCCGGGGACAGGACGGAGAGGTTGTCCGGCTGAATCAGGAAGAAGACCCGCTCTCCGGAATCTGTCACGATGCCGTGGGGCGTCACACGGACGATGCCCATGAGCTGCCGGGTCGACTGCCGCTGGCGCAGCTCCTTTTTCTGTTTCCGATTCATGGGTCCAGCCTCCATTCATAGTATTGCTGCCGCAGAAAGAGAAAACAGGCGGCGCGGCGCAGGAAATCTAAGATACTGCTGCCATCCACCTGAATGGTGAGGAAGGCGTACAGCACCGTGACCACCAGCAGTCCCATGCCGAGGCCCTGGGTCAGCGCCAGCACAGAGAGCAGAGCGCCGATGCCGATCACGGCGATGTCCCGCAGCAGCCAGAGCCACAGCATGGGCTTGGCTTTCAGGTTTTCGGGGTAAATAAACATTTTGTTCCTCCAAAGCAAAACCGCTGCCGAGAATCTCAGCAGCGGTTCGCGCGATATATTTCTTATTCTTCGGCGGCGCCGGTGTCCTCCGCCAGCGCCTGCCGGATGCAGTCCAGGAAGAAGGCGTTCTGCTTGATGCCGTTCCGCTTGAGGTATGCCTTGAGCTGCTCAAACAGCTCGGTGGGCACCTGAAACGCCACCGTCCTCACATTGTCCTTGTCCATCTTCACATTTTCCTCCATCTCATAATATTTTGTGATGAGCGCGGTCATGTACCGGCTCAGTGTCTCGCCGGATTCCGCCTGACGCTGCCGCACCTTGTCATGCAGCTCCACGGGGATCTGCGCGCAGAGGTTGCGCGTTTTTTCTGCCATAGCAGTTCCTCCTGTCTTTTTAATGGTAAAGCTAAGATACCCGAAAGCAAGTGTGAAAGCTATGACCAAAGCCAACGAAGAAGCGGCGTGAAACAGCGGCGATACCAACAAAGCGGCTATGCTACCCGCATGGCCGCGGCGATCCGCGACATAATAAACTCCACACAGGGTATCGCCACGCTGTTGCCCAGAGCTTTGTACCTTGCACTATCCGACGCGCCGGGGATGTCTGTCCAGCCGTCCGGAAAGCCCTGGAGCCGTTCACACTCCAAAGGCGTCAGGCGGCGAATGAGATAGGCGTAGGATTCTGCCTGTTGGCAAATGAGATCGGTAGCGTCCTTATACTGACGGGCGCTTTGGGTGCTGAATACCTCACCGTCCTTGAACTCATCCACACGCTGACGGGCATAGACGCCGTGGCGATCCGAGGTGGTCAGGGTATAGGAAATATCCCGCTGCCAGCCGAAGCCGTTTCCACCGTTTTGTGGCTGGCGGTCAATGGCGTTGCCCGCGATGCAGATGACTTCCTCCGTTACCTGTTGAACAAGTGAGGTGTTCAAACCACCCGTACCCATTCTGGCCGAAAGTGTTGGCGCTATCTTATGGGGGCCTGTGTAGCGGCTGTCTATTCCATAGTTTTCATACAGTAAAGGGTCTGCTGGGTTCAGGACCAAAGGCTGGTGTCCACGCTCCTGCGCCCGGAGGGTGCCGGTGATATTTTCGCCGCACTCCATGCTCTGCCCGCCCTGGTCATTAAGGCATAAAACAGACGGCATACAGTTCCCGCCAGGGCTGCCCTTGAGGGTTGGAGCAACTGATTCGTTGTATCCAATGCCGCCTGCGCTGGCACCTGCTCCGGCGGAAAAACCGGCTACAAAGGTCTGCTGCTTCATCCCCGGCTGTGCGCCCAGCACACCAGCTACATCGTGCAGGTCACGCACCTCGTCCCGCTGGTTGGCGGCAAAGGCCATGACGCCGTTATAACCGTCAAAGCCCTCCGCGGCTCCATTTGGCTGTGTCACGAAGGTCTGCATCTGCATATTGGTGGTTGCCATCAATGCACCGGACACACCGTCCAGATCAATGCCCTCATTGCACTGGTTGACATGAAATGCCTTCAGGTCAGTAGGTTGGTTGTCTGGTTTCATGAGCCCCGCTTGGATCTTCAGCGCACGCGCCAGCATCTTCGGCAGCTCCTTGCCGCGCTCAAAGGCGCGGCGCAGGATGCCCAGACAGGCTGTTTTCGATAAATAATACTTTAGAGACGGGTACGCCTCCAGTATGCCAGACAGTGAGACGCGGATCGGGCGGCGGGGCGCGGCCCCGGTATTGAGGGGCCGCTTGCCTTCCCGCCATGGAGATCGGAGCTCCCAATGGCGCTGTCCAAAGAGATCCACGGGAGAGGACAGCAGATCCAAGTGGAAATACGGGATCGAAACCAGTTCGGAGTCCGGCTTGCCCGGTCTGCGCTTGGGCGGAGCTCCGCCCCTCTCAGCCGTGTCTAAATCAAGCATCGTCAACTGCCCGTTCGTGTCGAATCGGTACATCTATGAGACCTCCTTCCCACTGTTTTCCGTTTCGTCAAATACATCAAATAAAAGCTGGGGCGCAAGCGGTCCGGCAAAGTCGGCAAGGAGAAAGATGCGCTTGCGACGCTGCGCGACGCCACACAATTGCGCGTCCAGACAGCGCCACGCAATAGAAAACATATCGCCTGCCGTGAGATCACCGACATCGGGCCATCCGTAAGGATAGGGGCCTGGGATAAACTCGTTGGGAAAGCAGATCCGCACGATCTCCTCCAGCACGATCCGAAAGTCCTCATACTTCGGTTTTCCGCTTGAAAAGGCCCCTGGCACGTTCTCCCAACACATCCAGCGCGGCCGTATGTTGACGCTCTCCCGGCCACGGGTTTTCTCTGCCAACCGCATTTCGCGCACAATGCGCATCTGCTCCATAAAGAGGCCAGAACGCGCGCCGACAAGACCTGCCCTTGCGCCAGCAACGGAGAGATCTTGACACGGGCTGCCCCCGCAGATGATGTCCACAGGCGGCAGCTCCGCGCCATGCAGCTTAGTGATGTCGCCTACATGGATCATGCCGGGAAAGCGCAGCTTTGTCACCTCAATGGGAAAGGTTTCAATCTCCGACGCCCATACTGGCGTGATGCCGTTGCGGACCGCAGCCAAAGGGAATCCGCCGATACCGTCGAACAGGCTGCCCATGGTGATTTGTGTTAACCAGGTCATATCATCACCCTTTCATTTGATCGCCGCGGCGATGGTTCGGGTGGTGTTGACGGCAGCCTGTGCCGTATAAACGGCGCTCGTAATATTGGCCTTTGTTGTGGTGTCCAGACCGAAGCTGCCGGCGATGCGGGGAACTTCGCCTGCGGAGAGCATGAGTCCAACGCCCATCAGCGCGTGGTCTTTGAACACCATAAGTCCCGCAATGAGGATGGTGGACTGGAGGAAGGCGGTCAGGCACAAGCCGATGACCTGCCGCATCCAGCCCATGAATCCGTCCAGATAACCACGCGGGACGCTAAACATATAGAGGCTGCCCACCGCGATCTGGATGAGCAGGATGCCGCCTCTCTTCAAGTTGGCAAAAAACACCTTCAGCACCGCATAGCCCATAAGTATCACGCAAAAGAGAAGCATAATGGGGCTGGTGATGATGCCGAGACCAAAGTGGGAACTGTTCACTACATCGGCAAGGGTCTGTATCTCACTGAGTTCGGTGATGATCTCCTGTCCCACCTCACCGATGCTCCGTCCGTAGCCGGTGAGGCCCGCGGAAAAGGTTCCCTGCAGCGACACCGACAAAGCATAGAGGCGGACGGGGACAACGGTGAAGAGACTCACCGCCAAAAAGCCCTTGATGATATTCATCCCGCACTGCTGGAGATTTCCTCTGCCGGTAGAGTATTCGATGCCGCATTCAAAGGCGCAGACCACCACGCTGACAGCGAACAGCGCCCAGGCAAGGCGGGAGAAAAAGAGAATGATGGCGCTGACCCATTCCAGTTCAAAAAGTTCCACGCCCATATTGCCCATGAGGGCAAAGAAATTGCCGAGAAAGCCTACGATCTGCCCGTAGATCCAGTCCACCAGCTGATCCAAAACTGTCGCGGCAACAAAGTTCCAAATAAATATCTTCGCTCACCTCCTCGAAATGCAGAAAGCCGCCACCCAGGTGGGCGACGGCCTTTCATATAGAGTATTTTGTTTTGCATCTGACTGCAGCGCTTACTTGAGCAGCCGCGGATAATCTGTTGTGCCATTGACGATCGCATAAACGTAGACGGTGTCCCCAATCAATTTGTAGATGGCAACATAAGTCTTCGTCAGCACAAGTTTACGGTAACCGCTTGCCGCAAGGATCGGGTCCGGATGCGTTTGCCCCATCAGCGGGAAATCCCGCAGACGGTTTATGGTCGTTTTCATCGTACTGTAGATTTTCCGCGCGTAGGGAGTTCCTGCCTCCGTAATGTGATACTTTACGATCTCCTCGAAGTCGTGTTGAGCAGGTGGAAGATAGACCAGTTTACTTTTCGTAGGCACGGAACAGCTCCTCCATTCTTTCGTCAAGCTCCTCCGGCGTGCAGACAGGCTCTCCGCTCAATCTGCTGAGTTCCGCAGCATAAATTTTGTCGCGGTGTCGGAACATTTTTTCCCGCTCCTCGTATGCAGCCATGCTCATATAAACACCGTCATCTTCACCCTTGTTCGTGATGAAGATCGGTTCACCGGATGCCTTTGCCAGCTCGGAGATCTGCGTGTACTCATTCCGCAGAGCAGAGGATGGTCTGATTTGCATAGAAAGCCCTCCTTATCAATTTCTTGATAGTATTATATCAAGATAACACCTTTTATGCAAGCCTATCTTTGTGAGGTGTAAAAGGTGACTTTATAGGCCTACAGCATTCGCCGGCAAAGCAACCATTGTGTCTTATTCGTTGCCTCTGGCAGGAGAGTCCGGAATCGATTTTTAAATTCTTTCTTCACGAATTAGATCCCAATGATATTCCAGATGTATTTCGGCGCAACCAGGCTGAAAATCAGGCAGGCAAAGAGGATGGCGGGTCCGGATTGCGATAGGTAATCCTTTGATACCATCTCCAGATTTTCCCCCGCTTAGCACC
>OHKK01001123.1_pt1 | contig 10655 bp, 11 predicted proteins | sample 1568811 | NCBI WGS metagenome assembly OHKK01 (sample SAMEA3879568, study PRJEB24766) | human gut metagenome | biome: human-associated habitat; feature: feces | place: USA | collected 1985/1987
CGTATCACAGGCATGCAGTGTCACTACCATGTCTACCGGAAACGGTGTCTGATAGCCGTTGATGTCCCCCAGTTCAAAATGCAGATTGTGATAGCCATATTTCTCCGCCGCAAGATTGCAGTTTTTGATCACGTCCTCTTTCAGATCAAGTCCTACGATCTGCACGTTCATTTTTTTGATCTCCGCAAAATAATAATACAGAATAAATGTCAGATAAGACTTTCCGCAGCCGAAATCAATGATATTTAAGTGATTATACGGATAATCCCGCACTCCGTCCTCGATGATTTCAAGGAAACGGTTGATCTGCCGGAACTTATCGTACATAGTGCGGACTACTTTTCCGTCTACCGTAAAAACTCCCATATCAACCAGCGGTGGGATCACGGTTCCCTCTTCCAACAGATATTTCTTTTTACGGTTATGGGATTCCTGCACTTTTGCTGCACCCTCTGCCTGCTTTTTACATCGGTAAGTCACCTTTCCCTTTTTCGAGATCAGAAGCATATATTCACTGTTGCCATCCCAGGCATTTAACTGTAAAAATTCACTGCCGACACGCCCTGACAGATAATCTAAAAGTCCATCCGGTTCTATCTTTTCATGAAAAACCTGTTTCTGCGTATAAGCGGCTGCCTGGTAACCGGACGATTTTTTTTCAATCTCGATCTTGCGGTATTTTGCAGCTTTGTCGGAAGGTTTGCTGACGATCACCTTGTAAACTTCCTGCTGCGTGATCTGTTGTAATTTTAATTTTAATTCTTCTGAAACCATGTAATCTCCATTTTTGTACACTAATCCTCAACAAATAGCCGTGTGAAAAACAAACTCACAGTCTTATTTTCCACACAGATTATCTGAGACGTGTGCTCTCAAAACGCTGTCTGGTACGGATACACTGTTTGAGCTGCTCATAACGGTCATCGAGATCTCCTTCCGGGATCACAACGTCTAAAACAACTGCCATATTGTTGATCATTTTATCTGTAATGATATCGCGCATAGATGTCAGGATATTATACTTTTCCTCAAAGGAATCCGCATCCAAAAACTCCATAAGCTTAGGTTCTACCTGCTCTTCTGTATCAGACGGAACACTTTTATTTTCCCGCGTGCCGGTATCTCCACTCTGATCCTGCACATCCTCTTTCTTCTCCCGCTCCACCGGCTCAAACCGGTATTTCTGCGTCACCTCCGGATATTTTTCGTGATCCACTTCACTGGTAAACATGGTGAGTGGTCTTGCATACACGCCAAAATCTCCATATAACGCCTGGTAGATCACCAGTTTTTCTCCTGTCTCAGAATGTGTCGCAATTGCTACGATCTGATATAATTTATTTTTAAAATGGCGGTAGATCTCGCCACTTACCGGTATTCTTTCTGCCATACTGTTGCTGTCCTTTCTTTCAACTTATGCCGTATGTACTTCTGTCAATCCCGCAATTTCGTCCGGCAGTTCAAAACGGTTTAACATCTCCACTCCCTCTGCCACAAAATCGCGCTCAAAACTCAGGTTTGCCTGATATCCCATGATCATCAGATCATTGACCTGATTCATCAGGGAACATTCGTCCTCACACTCCCCGTGTACCTTTTTCGGCGGCTCCCCTGTTTTTTCATAAAACTGTTCCCGCAGTTCGTCCGTCTGGTTTTCATTGACGTTCAAATCTGCACGGTTTAAAATAGCACCTTTTCCGGGATTTGAAACAGGGCGCGCTGCCTGCGTGGACTTTGCCGTATTCGATGCAGCCGTGCCATACTTCTGCTGCAGTCTCTGTTTTAATTCCTGCTGTCTTGCAGATAATTCTCTCTGCATCGCATTTGCCGCATCCGCCAGAACATCCGGTCTTCCTGCATGACCACCATAAGAAACCTGTGTCTGTGGTACATTTTTTCTTCCTCCGCCGGGCTGATTCGGCACAGCCGCTTTCTTTTGTTTTCCTTCTTTTTTCTTTTTATCACTGTAAATCCCTGCTGCAATGCCAATAATTATCACAATCAGACCAAACAAATCATCCATAACTCTTCATGCTCCTCTCCTCTTTAACTTTGTAAAAATGTTATATATACAAAGTTCACTATTCGTATTATAATATTTTAATATACGTTTCTCAACAAAATTTTACTCTTTGGAGGATATATGTTACCAAAAAAATTAAAGCGGCTCTCTGACATGCAGTTGATCGCACTTGGTTTTCTTCTGCTTATCTTAGGCGGAACATGTCTTTTGATGTTTCCCTGCTCTTCCCGCACCGGCGAATTTACCCCTTTTATCACAGCACTTTTTACAGCAACAAGTGCCACCTGCGTCACCGGTCTTATTCTGGTCGATACCTATACACACTGGTCCTTCTTTGGACAGCTTGTATTATTACTTTTAATCCAGATCGGCGGTCTTGGCTTTATTACCATCGGAACTGCTGTTTCCCTGGTGCTGCGCAGGAAAATCGGTCTCAAAGAGCGCGGCTGGATCAAGGAAAGTTTCAATGTATTAGATATCGGCGGCGTAGTACGGCTGATCAAACGTGTATTAAAGGGAACCGTACTATTTGAAGGAATCGGTGCACTGCTGTTATTTACCCGCTTTTATCCTGAAATGGGTTTTTTTAACGGACTTTATTACAGCATCTTTCATTCCATATCTGCGTTTTGCAATGCGGGTTTCGACATCATGGGAAAATACAAACCATATTCCTCTTTTACTGCCTATTATGACGATCCAATCGTAAGCTTTACGCTGTCTGCATTAATTCTGATCGGCGGCATCGGATTTATCGTCTGGAGTGATATCATTGATCACAAATGGCACTTTAAAAAATATGCCCTGCAGACAAAAATGGTCTTGAGTTTTTCGGCAGTTCTGGTATTTGGCGGAGCTTTACTGTTTTATTTGCTGGAACGAAATAATCTTTACGCCGATATGAGCACGACAGGCATCATCTGCAGTTCTTTTTTCAGTGTGATTACACCAAGAACTGCCGGTTTTAATACACTTGATATTGGCTCTCTCACAGAGGGTGGCAAACTGCTTACCATTATCCTGATGTTCATCGGAGGCGGTTCCGGTTCCACGGCGGGCGGCGGCAACCATTTTCGTTCTGCTCCTGCATCTGCGCTCCACGCTCTTAAGAACGACCGGAACAAATATTTTTGGCCGCAGGATCGAAGACGACACGATCACAAAAGCTACAGCCCTGCTGTGTACCTACCTGTTTGCCGGACTTGCCGCAACCCTCGCAATCTGCGGCATGCAGGGTTTTCCGCTCGGAGATACGCTTTTTGAAGTCATATCCGCAATCTGTACTGCCGGAATGACAACCGGACTGACCGGACAGCTTAATTTTATCTCGCGGCTTATCATTATTTTTCTGATGTATATCGGTCGTTTGGGAAGCCTTTCCTTTGCACTTTCCTTTACCGATCACAAAAAACTGACACATATCATGCAGCCGGTAGAACGCATCAACATCGGCTGAGAAAGGAATTTACTTATGAAATCAATTTTAATTATCGGACTCGGACGTTTCGGCACCCATTTATGTCAGGATCTTGCCAAACTTGACAATGAGATTATGATCGTTGACAAAGACGAAGCAAGCTTAGAAGACCTTCTTCCCCTTGTGGTCAGCGCCAAGATTGGCGACTGCACCAACGAAAAAGTATTAAAAAGTCTTGGTGTCGGAAACTTTGATTACTGTTTTGTCTGTATTGGTGAAAATTTTCAGAGCAGTCTTGAGATCACAAGCCTGTTAAAAGATCTTGGAGCAAAATATGTTGTCAGCAAGGCCAACCGTGATATCCACGCAAAGTTCCTGCTGCGCAACGGCGCGGACGAAGTTATTTATCCAGACCGTGATATTGCAGAAAAAGTTGCAGTCCGTTTTTCTGCAAATCAGGTCTTTGACTATGTGGAACTCGGAAATAATTTTTCCATTTACGAAATTGCCCCTCTGCCGGAATGGATCGGCCATTCGATCAGGGACGTCAATGTCCGCGTCAAATATAATGCAAATATCATCGGCATCAAAGCTGAAAACGGCATGGAACTGATGCCTAATGCAGAGTATGTGTTCCGTAGAGAAGAACATCTGATGATCATCGGGCATAAGCGGGACATGGAAAAGATTTTGAAGAAATTATAAGTGCATTTCTTTTTCATAAATGTCTGCTGCCTCTTCTAACAGTTTTCGGATTTCAAGATGCTGCGGGCACTGTGCCTCGCATTTTCCGCATTTGATGCAGTCTCCGGCTTTACCGCTTCCGTCGATCTGACAGCGGTAAGACCCCCGCGTCACATCTGTCACTCCAAACTGTACGCCCATGTTGTAGACTCCAAAAATATCCGGGATACGGATCTTTTTCGGACATCCCTCCACACAGTAACGGCAGTTGGTACAAGGAATCGTTGGAAGTTTTTCGAGTTCTTCCACCACCTTTCCAATTGCCTGCTGCTCTTTATCCGTGAGCGGCTGAAAATCTTTCATATAAGCCGTATTGTCCTGTAACTGCTTTAGATCCGACATCCCGCTTAACACCAAAATTACATTTGGCAGTGATGCCGCATACCGGACCGCATAAGATGCATAGGAAGCATTTTCATCCAGCGCACTTAAGATCCTCGCCGGCTCTCCGACCATATTTGCTAACGTACCGCCCTTGACAGGCTCCATCACGATCACAGGTACTCCATGCTTTTCTGCCACCTCATAACATTTGCGTGACTGCACGTTCTCAGACTCCCAGTCATAATAATTGATCTGAAGCTGCACAAACTCCATCTCCGGATGATTTGTCAGAATCTCATCCAACACATCTGCCTTATCGTGGAAAGAAAATCCGATATGCCGGATCTTTCCCTCCGCTTTCATGCTCTGTAGAAACTGAAATCCGCCTAAGTTCTCTGCCTCTTTGACCCGGTCTTTATTCATGGCATGTAAAAGATAAAAGTCAAAATACTCTACCTGGCATTTTTTTAACTGTTCCTCGAAATACTTTCCGTAGTCAGCGTACTCTTTGACCAGCCATACCGGCATCTTGCTCGCAAGGAAAAAACGATCCCTCGCATACCGTTGTACCAGACAGCGTCCGACTGCTTCCTCGGATCTGCCATTGTGATATGGATATGCGGTGTCAAAGTACTTAAATCCCTGTTCGATGTAGGAATCGACCATCTCGCAGAACGCTGCGTCGTTGATATTTTCTGTGCTGCCGTCGGTTACCGGGAGACGCATGCAGCCGAATCCCAGTTTCTTTGGCATTTCTTTGGTTAACTCGCTCATTTGTGTGTGCCCCTTTCTTTTGGGTTGTTATAATAGGATAATAAAGCCTTGGGCGAAACTCTTTTTCAGGTTGTGGTGGTCGTTGTGTGGCGGGCACCTGTTTAACGAAGGCACGCCGCACAACGACGCTACGTTCTTGAGAGTTTCGCGTTGGCAAACCTTTCTTTTTATTATAGCAACCCAAAGGAAAGCTGTATAGTATTCTTTTTCATGCAGGTACGCAGGCGATCGGCACACCGCACCAGCCGGCAAACCCAGCCACCCCACTCCCACAAAAAAAGCAGAGCCACCCATGCCCTGCTTTTTCATTCCCGCACCTTAACTCTGGTACACCTCAATAAAGTTCTTCACAACCTCCACCAGCTTTTCATATCCCATGGAAGTCGTGTCCAGACAGAAATCATAGTTTCTCGCATCATACCAGTCCTTCCCGGTATAATATTTATAATAATCCGCACGGTGCTTATCGATCTTTTCGATCTTATTCTCCGCATCCCGCCCGGTAATTCCGTCATGCTCCATTACACGGACGATACAATCTTCCTTCGGTGCAAAGAAAAACAGACGGAGCACATTCGGATCATCCTTTAACACATAATCCGCACATCTTCCAATAATGATACAGGACTCTTCCTCCGCCAGTTCACGGATCACTTTTGCCTGATAATTAAACAGGTTGTCATCCGATACAAAATCTGCGCTCTCCGGCGGGATTACACCGCCCTTGTACGGATTTTTGCGTGCAATACGAAACAAAGGTGATTTCTTTAATTTTTCATCGGTCTGTCCGAAAAGCGCCTCATTGATGCCGCTGTCATCGGATGCCATTCTTAAAATCTCTCTGTCGTAGCAATTAATTCCAAGTTCTTCTGCGAGCAGCTTACCCAGCGTACGTCCGCCGCTGCCGTAGCTTCTTGCGATTGTAATCACTGTTTTTTTCATTGCTGCATCCCCCTATTCTCCAAGATATGCTTTCTTGATCGATTCGTTATTCATCATTTCCTTTGCATCACCGGAGAGAACGATATTGCCGGTCTCCAGTACATATGCACGGTCAGCAATGGATAACGCTTTCTTTGCATTCTGCTCTACTAAAAGAACCGTTGTTCCGCCGGCAGAAATATCACGGATAATGTGGAAAATCTCCTCCACGAGGATCGGAGAAAGTCCCATGGACGGCTCATCCATCAGGATGATTTTCGGCTTTGACATCAGCGCACGACCCATGGCAAGCATCTGCTGCTCACCACCGCTTAAGGTTCCTGCAAGCTGGTTTTTACGCTCTTCCAGTCGTGGGAAACTCTCATATACTTTCGCTAAAGTCTCTGCGATCTCCTGTTTATCTTTTCTGGTGTATGCACCCAGTTTTAAGTTCTCATATACGGATAACTCTGCAAATACACGACGTCCCTCCGGCACATGCGCCATTCCCATGGATACGATCTTGTGTCCCGGAATCTTTGAGATATCACATCCCTCAAAAATGATCTCACCTGCTGCCGGGCTTAACATACCTGTAATCGTCTGTAATGTTGTTGTCTTTCCGGCGCCGTTTGCACCGATCAGCGCAATGACTTCTCCCTCATTGACCTCAAAGGAGATTCCCTTGATTGCCTGGATCACGCCATAGTATACTTCCAGATTCTTTACTTCAAGCATTGCCATAACTTAAAACCTCCTTTCCTATTCTCCTAAGTATGCCTTGATAACCTGTGGATCATTCAGGACTTCTGTCGTTTTACCCTCTGCTAAAACCTGCCCGAAGTTTAACACGGTAAGTTTCTCACAGATACCGGATACCAGTTTCATATCATGCTCGATCAGAAGCACTGTCATGTCAAACTCATCTCTCACAAAATGAATTGTCTCCATCAGCTCTTTTGTCTCGTTCGGGTTCATACCGGCAGCCGGCTCATCTAAGAGCAGAAGCTTTGGATTTGTCGCAAGCGCTCTCGCGATCTCAAGTTTTCTCTGTTTACCATAAGGAAGGTTGGATGCAAGAAAATCTGCTTCCTTCTCAAGGTCAAAGACTTTTAAAAGTTCCATTGCCTTCTCATTCATCTCTTTTTCTGCCTTATGGTACTTCGGCAGACGCAAAATTCCGGTCAGTGTGGAATAAGTGATCTGATTGTGCAGACCGATTTTTACATTATCAAGTACGGACTGGTCTTTAAACAGACGGATATTCTGGAATGTACGGGCAATCCCTGCTTTGTTGATATCGATCGTCTTTTTCCCTGTGATATCCACTCCATCTAACGTGATTGATCCGTCATTCGGTGTATATACACCGGTGAGCATATTAAATACGGTCGTTTTTCCGGCACCGTTTGGCCCGATCAGTCCATATAACTGTCCTTTTTCAATCGAAATATGAAATCCGTCTACTGCACGCAGACCGCCAAAGGAGATACCAAGATTTTTTACTTCCAATAAACTCATGTTACTGTACTCCTTTCTTTGTGTTCTTTTTCAGTTTTGCAGCTACACGCTGTCTGAACTCAATACATTTCGGTGCCCAGTTAAAGAGCATCATTGCGATCAGTACGATGGAATAAATCAGCATACGATAATCGGAGAGTCCACGCAGTACCTCCGGCAGCAATGTCAGGATCACAGCCGCAATGATCGAACCGCGGAAGCTTCCCATACCGCCTAATACAACAAATACAAGGATCATGATCGACATGTTGTAACCAAAGTTTGCAGGTGTCGCTGTAACAGTAGACAGATTGTGCGCATATAAAACACCGCCTGCTCCCGCGATCGCTGCAGAGATCGTAAATGCCATCAATTTAAATTTTGTAATGTTAATACCAACCGATTCAGCTGCAATACGGTTATCACGGATCGCCATGATGGCACGTCCGCTTCTGGAATTTACCAGATGATATACAATGAAAAGACAGATCAGAATCATAATCACGCCGGCGGTAAAGCTGGATAAGTGCGGAATCTTTGCAATTCCTTTTGCACCATTGATCAGCCACTCTCCCTCATCAGAAAGTTTGATTGCATTTCCGTTTGAAATTGCAAAATGAAAACCGTCCGTATCTTTTGCAATGTAAAGCACATTGATCACGTTTTTGATAATCTCACCAAACGCCAGTGTTACAATGGCAAGATAGTCACCTCTTAAACGCAGTACCGGTATACCGATCAGAAATCCGAAAAACGCTGCTGCCGCTGTTCCGATGATCAAAACGGTGATGAATAAAATGATCTGGTTTGGGATCACATTCTGTAAAAGTTTTGTTGCAAATGCACTTGAAAAAGCACCGACACACATAAATCCTGCATGTCCGATACTAAGTTCCCCTAAATAACCCACGCACAGATTTAATCCGATCGCAACAATGGAATAAGTGCACATCGGCACTAAAAGTCCCTGCATCAGGGAGGACAACACTCCTGCTGCAATCAGTATCTGGACGATAAGATAGGCCACAATTACCATCGCAAAGGTAATCAGATGGTCTAATGTACTTTTTTTCATTGATTTTACATTTAATTTTGACATATCATTACTCCAATCTGACCTTATACTTTTTCGTGGATCTGTTTTCCAAGAATACCGGTCGGTTTTACAAGCAGTACAATGATCAGCACTGCAAACACGATTGCATCTGACAACTGGGACGAAATATAAGCACGTCCTAAGATCTCAATGATACCAAGCAGGATACCACCAATCAGTGCTCCCGGAATAGAACCGATTCCTCCGAATACCGCTGCGGTAAATGCTTTGATACCAGGCATGGAACCTGTATAAGGAGTCAGTGTAGGATATGCGGAGCAGAACAGCACACCTGCGATTGCCGCAAGCCCGGAGCCAATTGCAAAGGTCAGTGAAATTGTTGCATTGACATTCACACCCATCAGCTGTGCTGCATCTTTATCCTCAGAAACAGCAAGCATCGCCTGTCCGGCTTTTGTTTTTTTGATAAAAATCATCAGACCAGCCATGATGATGACACAGGCAAGAACCGTCACGATCGTGGTTCCTGAGATTGTAAGACTTCCACCTGCAAGTTTTAAGGACGGCAGTGTTACAACATTTGTAAAGGACTTTGTGTCTGCACCGAATAATAACAGTGCGGCATTCTGTAAAAAGTAGCTGACACCGATCGCTGTAATCAATACGGCAAGCGGGGTAGCACGTCTGAGTGGTTTGTAAGCAATTTTTTCGATGACGATACCAAGAACCGTACAAACAATAACAGACAGAACAACTGCCACAAGTGGCGGCCATCCCTGACCGTTCATGGCAAGGAATACCACATAACAGCCGATCATGATAACATCTCCATGTGCAAAGTTTAACATCTTTGCGATACCGTATACCATGGTATATCCCAGTGCAATGATCGCATAGACGCTTCCAAGACTGATACCATTGATCAGGTAAGATAAGAAATTCATAACAATCCTCCATTCTTACTTTATAACGTTAATACATTGATTTTTTTATTATACCATTTGAAATACTTGTATACAATCTTTTTGTTTCAAAAAACGCCACAATGTGACGTTTAAAAATATTCTGTCATAAGTATAAAAGGGGCTGACTGCGACAGCTTCGTCTGCAAACAACCCCTTTCTTTCCTTATAAAATAACTATTTATTTTTTATTTCATTTACATTGCTGCGTAAGCACCATCTTTGATCACTACTGCCTTAGGAGCCTTGCTGACCTCTCCGGTTGCCTGCCATGTCATTCCCTCACCTGTCAATCCATCTACAGAGATAGATGTCATTGCTCCGGTTAATGCAGTGCCCAGATCAGAAGCACTCATATCCGGTGTTGCACCTGCCTGCTCGATAGCTGCTTTGATAACATAGATTGCATCGTAAGCATCTGCTGCGAACTGGTTTGGAACATCGCCATATTTCTCTTTGTATGTGGAAACAAATGCTTTTGTTTTCTCATCATCTGCATCTGCAGCGAATGGAGTTAATAACATAACACCTTCCGCTAAAGATGTATCAAAGTTCTCAACGCCAAGGATTCCGTCCATACCATCAACACCGAAGAAAGCCGGCTCATAACCCATACCGTTTGCCTGGGTTAAAATGATAGATGCCTCTGTATAGTAAATCGGTAAGAATACTAAGTCAGCGCCTGCAGACTGCGCTTTCTGAAGCTGTGTGGAAAAATCTGTCTTGGAATCTGCTGTAAACGCTTCCTCAGCTACAACCTCAAGTCCTTTATTCTGTGCCTCTTCCACGAAAGTAGCTTCGATACCGGAAGAATATACGCTCGAACTGTCATAGATGACTGCAACTTTTGTTCCTAAATTGTTGTCTGCAATGTACTGTGCAGAAGCTGTACCCTGGTTCGGGTCTGTAAAGCATGCCTGGAATACATTATCG
>OHKK01001124.1_pt1 | contig 10653 bp, 8 predicted proteins | sample 1568811 | NCBI WGS metagenome assembly OHKK01 (sample SAMEA3879568, study PRJEB24766) | human gut metagenome | biome: human-associated habitat; feature: feces | place: USA | collected 1985/1987
GCAGCTGCCTTCCCGAGATTGCCACGGCCCCTTCGGGGCCTCGCAATGACAAATCCGGGGGGCATTGCGCCGCTGAATTTGTGCCGTGATCATTGCCATCCCGCATGGCGCTCAGGGAGCGCCGCTACAGACGCACGCAATTGGTCAATGCGTTTTTATCGGCAGCCAGTGCGAATCGGCAATGCCTTCCCGAGATTGCCGCGTCGGCCTGCGGCCTCCTCGCAATGACAATTCGGGGCTAGTGCCATTTTAACGCCAACCTGTACCGATTGTTCCTGCAGAGCCGGGCGGGGCTACTCATCGTGCAAAAACGCTGCCCCGCTTTGGAGCTCCAAAGCGGGGCGGGACAGATCAGTTTTCTTCGTAGAAGACCTTCATGCCCTTGAAGGTCATGTAGGTATCCAGCTTGGAGACGATCTCCATCGGGGCATGCATGGACAGCACCGGGACGCCGGCATCGACGGTCTCGATGTTGCGGTTTGCCATGTAACAGGCGACCGTGCCGCCGCCGCCCTGGTCGACCTTGCCGAGCTCGCCGGTCTGCCAGATGACGTCGTGCTTCGCAAAGATGCGGCGCACATAGCCCATGACCTCGGCAGCCGCGTCGGAGCTGCCGGACTTTCCGCGCGCGCCGGTATACTTGAAGATGCCGGTGCCGTAGTTGATCTTCGTGTTGTTCGTCGGGTCGCAGGTCTCGGCATACAGCGGGTCAAACGCGTTGCTGACGTCTGCGGACAGGCAGAACGAATGCTCGAAGCAGCGGCGCTTGCTTGCGCCCGTCGCCTCGCACAGGTCCTCCATGAACATCTCGAAATACTGGCTCTGCATGCCGGAGATGCCGACGGAGCCGATCTCCTCCTTGTCAGCCAGCACGCACACGGCCGTCTTGACCGGGGTGCCGAGGTCCAGCAGCGGCTTGAAGGCTGCATAGGCGCACACGCGGTCGTCATGGCCGTAGGCGGCGATGAGGCTGCGGTCGAAGCCGACCTCGCGCGCAGGGCCTGCGGGGACCATGGTCAGCTCAGCGGAGAGGAAGTCCTCCTCCGTCAGGCCGTACTTCTCGTTCAGGAGCATGAGGATGGCGAACTTCACGCGGTCTGCGCCCTCGTCGTCCTTCAGCGGGCGGCTGCCGAGCAGGATGCGCAGGTTCTCGCCCGTCACGCCCTCGGCCAGCGTCTTGCGCATCTGGTCGGCGGACAGGTGGACCAGCAGGTCGGTCACGCAGAAGATGGGATCACCCGGCTCCTCGCCGACGGTCACGGTGACGACGGTGCCGTCCTTCTTCGCCACGACGCCGTGGATGGCCAGCGGGGTCGTCGTCCACTGATACTTCTTGATGCCGCCGTAGTAATGCGTCTTGAAATAGGCCATGCCCGCATCCTCATACAGGGGATTCGGCTTCAGGTCCAGACGCGGGGAATCGATGTGGGCCGCGCAGATGTGCGTGCCCTCGTTCAGGCTTTCGCTGCCGACGACGGCGAAAATCACGCTCTTATTGTGGTTGTTGCCGTAGACGCGGTCGCCGGGCTTCAGCTGCATACCGGGCTTCAGTTCCCGGAAGCCGGCCTTCTCAGCGGCCTCGATCGTCCACTTGACAGCCTCCCGCTCCATCTTGCAGTCGCTGATGAATTTCATGTACTCCTTGCAGTAGGACTCCATCGCGGCAAGATCTGCCTCAGAAATGCGGTCGTAGCCGTTCTTGGGGCTGGAAAGAAGCGCCTCGCGCTCCTTTTCGAACTTCTTGGTTTCTTCCATCATCAAAACTCCTTTCAGAAATTGCTCACATTGTTGTTGAAATGCCTCCGGCGTCGGCGCGTCCGCCCACAGGGCATGGCCGCACTGGGCCCGCAGGGCCTCGTCGCTCTTCTGCGCCCGGATGCGGGCAAGAGCGCGCTCGCGGGAGATGCCGTCGCGCCGGATGAGCCGCTCGATGCGCGTTTCCTCGGGCGCAAGCACGCAGACCGTCTCGTCGCACAGGGAAGCAAGGCCGCTTTCGAACAGGCCGATGGCGTCGATGGCAGCAAACGGTGCCTCCGACTGCCAAAGCCTCCGCCGTACCTCGCGCGCAACGGCCTCATGCGTCAGGGCATCGAGGGCCGCAAGCTCCGCCGGATCGGCAAACACGACGGCGGCCAGCGCCGGGCGGTCGACCCGGCCGTCCCGGACCGTGCCGGGAAAGCGCGCGCCGATGGCGGCGACAAGGGCATCGTCCGTTTCGAGCAGGCAATGATAAATGGCGTCGCAGTCGAGACCGAGGCCGCCCAGATGCTCCACGGCGCGCAGCAGCGTCGTTTTCCCGCTGCCGCTTCCGCCGGTGATGCCGAGAATTTTCATGCCTCGTGCTCCGCGTCGACCACACGGAAGGCCGCCGCCTTCTTCAGGCGGTTGCCGACGGCGTAGGCCACGCCGCCGCCCTCGGGACAGCGGGCGTAGATCGTGCGGATATCCGGCCGGTCGAGGTCGCGCAGGGCGGCAAACAGCCCGGCAGAGAGTGTGCGCACATCGTTTTCGGAGCCGTAGGCCGTCGGATTGCAGCCGTCATAGAGCGGCAGCTCCTCAGCAAAGCACAGAACGGCGTCGCCGGGGCCGAAGCGGCGGCGGATATAGCGCGCGGCCGCCTCGCTGCTGCCGGAGATGATATAGACCCCCGCCGACGGGGCATAGTGCTTGTACTTCATGCCGGGAGCGCGCACGACGGCGTCGTTCGAGATCTGACCGAGCACGGCGCGGTCGATGTCCAGCTCGCCGAGCAGAGCGCGCAGCTCCTCCGGCGTAACGCCGCCCGGGCGCAGCAGGCGCGGGCGCTCGCCCGTCAGGTCGACGATCGTGGATTCCACGCCGACCTCGCAGGGGCCGCCGTCCAGGATGGCCTCGATGCGGCCGTCCATGTCATGCAGCACGTGGGCCGCCGTCGTGGTCGAGGGCTTGCCGGAGCGGTTGGCCGACGGCGCGGCGATGGGCACGCCCGCCAGCCGGATGAGCTCACGCGTCGCGGCCGTTTTCGGGCAGCGGACGGCGACGGTATCCAGCCCTGCCGTCGTGCGCTTCGGCACGAGGTCGCGGACGGGCAGCACCATCGTCAGCGGGCCGGGCCAGAAGTGCTCCGCCAGCAGCCACGCCTGCGCGGGGATGTCATGGCAGATCGACTCCAGCTCCTTCGGCTCGGAGATATGCAGAATGAGGGGGTTGTCCTGCGGACGCCCCTTCGCCTCGAAGATGCGCAGCACGGCGTTCTCGTCCAGCCCGTTTGCCCCGAGGCCGTAGACGGTCTCGGTCGGGATGGCGACGAGCTTGCCGTTTCGCAGCAGCCCGGCTGCGGCGGCAATGTCCTCCGGACGCTGCGCCGAGAGCATTTGTGTTTTCATGATTTGTCACTGCTTTCGCTGCGGCGGAGCTTTTCGGCCTGATCCGCCGCGATGAGCGCGTCGAGGATCGGGTCAAGCCCGCCGTTCAGAATAGAATCCAACTGATAGAGCGTCAGGCCGATGCGGTGATCGGTCACACGGCTCTGCGGGAAATTATAGGTGCGGATCTTTTCATTGCGCATGCCGCTGCCGACCTGGCTGCGGCGCTCGGACGAGACGGCCGACTCGATGCGCTCCTGCTCGAGCTGGTAGAGCTTCGAGGAGAGCATCATCATACAGCGCTCGCGGTTCTGGAACTGGCTGCGCTCCTCCTGACAGGCCACGACGATGCCGGTCGGCCTGTGGATGAGACGCACGGCAGACGACGTCTTGTTGATGTGCTGGCCGCCCGCGCCGGACGACCGGTAGACCTGCATTTCGATGTCCTCCGGCCGGAGGTCCACATCGGCCTGCTCCATCTCGGGCAGGACGGCGACCGTCGCCGTGGACGTGTGCACCCGCCCGCCGGACTCCGTCTCGGGCACGCGCTGCACGCGGTGCACGCCGGACTCAAACTTCAGCCGGGAATAGGCCCCCGCGCCGCAGATCATGAAGTCCGCCTCCTTGATGCCGCCAAGCTCCGTCTCGCTGTAGTTCAGAAGCTCCACGGTCCAGCCGCGCGCGGCGGCATAGAGGCTGTACATCCGGAACAGGCTGTGCGCAAACAGGGCGCTCTCCTCGCCGCCCACGCCGGGACGGATCTCGAGGATGACGTTCTTGCCGTCGTTCGGGTCATGGGGCAGCAGCAGGACTCTCAGCTCCTGCTCGAGCGCGGCGGCGCGCTTCTTTGCGCCGGTCAGCTCCTCCTGGCACAGGGCCTTCAGCTCGGCGTCGGCCTGCCCGGCCATCAGCTCCGCCGCGTCCTGCATATCCCGCTGCGCCGCGCAGTAGGCGCGGTAGGCCGCGACGATGGGGGCCAGCTCCTTCTGCTCGCGCAGCCACGCCGCCGCCTTTTTCGGGTCGGCGTAAAAATCCGGCTGCTCTGCGCGGGCGCACAGCTCCTCATAGCGGTCCTCGACCTGTTTCAGCTTATCCAGCATGCTCCACTCTCCGTATTTGATCCTTGTCCTTATTCTAGCAGATTCCCGGCCTCTTGTCTACCGTAGATGTTGAAGATGACCTCCGCCGTATCCGTCAGCTGCGCGGTCTGCGCCAGCGCCTCTGCGCCTCGCTTCGTGATGCGCCAGACATGCGGCGTCATATACAGCAGGTCGTGCACGCTCTGCGCATCCGGCAGGGAGAAGGAAAAGCGCAGCGTCTGCGTGTGCAGCAGCCCAAAGCCCGGCAGCGCCGGGTGGAGTATCTTTTCCTTCTCTACATGCGCAGGATAGATGATGGACTTCAGCCCCGGCAGATGGCCCTGCCCCGCCAGCACCTGCACAAAGATGCCGCCCGGCCGCAGCACGCGGAAGAACTCCGCCCCGGCCGTCAGGGCGAACATGGACAGCACGCAGTCGAACCCGCCGTCCGCAAACGGCAGGTGGGCCGCCGTGGCCGTGAGCCAGTGGGCGCCGCGGTCGCGCGCCGCGGCATAGCGCACGGCGTCGCGGGAGATATCGATCCCCCAGCGCTCCGGGATCCAGCCGAGCTGCGAGAGGTAATAGCCCTCACCGCAGCCCGCGTCCAGCACGGAAGCCGTCTCCGGGCAGAAGCGGCGCACAAGGTCCGCCAGCGTTTTGGCGATGGGCGCATACCAGCCCGCGTCCAGGAATGCGCGCCGCGCCGCGACCATCTCCCGCGTGTCGCCGGGATGGCGCGAGTGCTTCTGCGTCACCGTTAAGAGGTTTACATAACCCTGTCTTGCCACATCAAAGCAATGCCCCTGCGCGCAGCGCCATGCCGCACCCTGCGGCTCGAGCGCCGCCCCGCACACGGGGCAGATCACCTGGATCATTGTCGTTTCCTTTCAGGGCTACACCGCATCCCTGCATCTTCCCTGCATGATGCGGTGCCGCCTTTTTTCAATATTTCGCCGGTTTGCGCGCATACTACCCCGGAGACGAATTTCTTCTGTTCTGGGAGGTGGCTGCATGAAACGGCTGTTATGCCTGCTTGCCGCGCTGGCCGTCCTGCTCCCGCGCGGCCATGCGGCGGAGCCCCGCTGCGTGGCGCTGACGTTTGACGACGGCCCGTCGGGCGCGCTTACGGAGCGCCTGCTGGACGGGCTTGCCGCACGCGGCGTGCATGCGACGTTCTTTCTCTGCGGCTACCGGATCGATCTGTATCCGGAGCTGGCCGCGCGCATCGCCGCCGAGGGACACGAGACCGGCACGCACGGCGACACGCATTCGTATTTTACTTCCATGAGCCGCGCCGAGGTCTGCCGCGACCTTTCCGAGGCCCGCCGCAAGCTCATGGAGGCAACGGGCCGCGCGCCGACGCTGCTGCGCCCGCCGGGCGGGCTGTATGACACGGCCGTGCTGCAGCAGACGGCCTGCGCCGATCTGCCTGTCATCCTCTGGTCCGTCGATCCGGAGGACTGGCGCGTGCACGATGCCGACGCCGTGACGGCGCATATCCTGCACCACGCGGAGCCGGGGTCCGTGATTCTGATGCACGACCTGACGGACTCGAGCGTGACGGCCGCGCTGCGTGTCATTGACGCCCTGCAGGCGCAGGGCTATGAATTTCTGACCGTTTCGGAGCTGGCCGCGCGCAGCGGCACGGTGCTCACGCCGGGTCAGGCATACTGCAGCTTTCCGCCGTGAAAAACGCCTCGATGTCCGTGCGGGACGCGGCGAGCGAGCCCTGCACAAAGCCGGGCTTTCCGCCGCCCCGGCCCTGCAGCGCGGCGTTGAGCCGCTTCGTCAGGCCGCGCAGGTCGCCGTCCCGGTCGGCCATGGCATAGTGCCACGCGCCGTCCTGCCCGGCAAACACGGCGCAGCGCGCTGTGTTCGCCCGGACCATGGCGTCCGCCAGACGGCGCACGCTCTCCGGCAGCATAGGCGGCTCAAAGCGGAGCGTCTGCCCGTCCTGTGCCAGCAGGGCAAACAGGCGGTCCTCCAGCGCGGCGGCGCGCTGCTGCGCCTCCGTCCGCTCGGAGGCCAATCGCGCCACGGCGGCGGCCGTCTGCACGGGCTTTGCCGACAGGCGGACGGAGATGTCGCGGTTCTGGGCGCAAAGGGCGTTCAGCACGGCAAGGGCACGGCCGCCGCAGGCCATCTCGATGCGCGAGCCGCCGCGGAAATGCGTCGTGCTGAACAGCTTGATGAGGCCGATCTCGCCCGTGCGGGCCACATGGGTGCCGCAGCAGGCGCACAGGTCGATGCCTCCGAACTGCACGAGGCGTACTGCACCCGTCAGGGCCTTTTTACTGCGGTATGGGAGGCGCGCCAGCTCGTCCGGCTCCGGATACCAGATATGCGGCGCAAAATCGGCCCAGACGGCCTCGTTCGCGGCGCGCTCCAGCTCCTGCAGAGCCTGCTCGTCCACCTCGCCGTTAAAATCGATCGTCACGAGGTCCGTGCCGAGGTGGAAGCCGACGTTCTCATAGCCGAAGCGCGCGTGGATGAGGCCGGAGACGAGATGCTCACCGGAGTGCTGCTGCATGAGGTCCAGCCGCCGCGCCCAGTCGATCTCGCCCGTCACGTCTGCACCGACCGGCAGAGCCGCCGTGCAGCGGTGCAGCACCGTCTCGCCGCGCAGGAGCGTCTCCGTGACGTCCGCGCCGCCGAGCGTGCCCGTGTCGCAGGGCTGGCCGCCGCCCGTGGGATAAAAGATCGTGCGGTCCAGCTCCACGAGCCAGCCGTTTTCACTCTCCTCGCAGGAGAGCACGCGCGCCTGCAGCCGCCGGGCGTGCGAGTCCGTTTCATAGATGCGGATCGTGTTCAAGGTTTTCCACTCCGTTTTCCGGTTTTTCTTCTATTTTACCATAAGATCGCAAAAAACAAAAGGGATTTTTCCGCGGTTTCGCTTGACAAACGCGCCGCGCGGCAATATGATAAGAGATAGGGCCTTTTCAAAAATTTTCAGCCCAAAAGGAGGGAACGTCATGGATGCTGGGAGTGGCAATGGTACTGGCGTAGGCCGAAGTACGAAAAAGGACGCCCGCGTCCATGCGGTGCGTTCCCGTTAATCATTCGATATTCGGCCTGCCGTGCCCGCTTCCGAATCTCTGACCGTACTATGAAGAATCAGGAGGGAACCGGAAAATGGCAGATCACACCGTAACCGTAGAGAGCACGCTTGAGGCGCTGCTCGTGGAAAAGAAGTATTCCACGATCCGCGACATTCTATCCACGATGAATCCCGCGGATATCGCCTCGGTCTTTGACGGGCTGGAGGAATCCCGCCTGCCACTGCTGTTCCGGCTGCTGCCGAAGGAGCTGGCGGCCGAGACGTTCGTCGAAATGGAGCCGGACGCGCAGGAGCTGCTCATCCGCGGCTTTTCGGACTCCGAGCTGCGCGAGGTGCTCGACGAGCTGTATGTCGACGATGCCGTCGATATCGTGGAGGAAATGCCCGCAAATGTCGTGCGCCGCATCCTCTCACAGGCGGACCCCGACATGCGCAAGGACATCAACGAGATCCTGCGCTACCCCGAGAATTCCGCAGGCTCCATCATGACGACGGAGTATGTCTCGCTGCGCCCCGGCATGACCGTGGAGGAGGCCATCCTCCGCATCCGCCGCACGGGCGTCGACAAAGAGACGATCTACACCTGCTACGTCACCAAGAACCGCACGCTCATCGGCCTTGTCTCCGTCAAGGACCTGCTGCTGGCGCAGGACGATGACGAGACCGTCGACAAGATCATGGAGACGAACGTCATCTCCGTCCATACGCACACCGATCAGGAAGAAGTTGCCCGCATGTTCTCGAAATACAACTTCCTTGCCCTGCCGGTCGTGGACACGGAGAACCGCATGGTCGGCATCGTGACCTTCGACGACGCCATGGACGTCATGGAAGACGAGGCCACGGAGGACATGGAGATCATGGGCGGCATGACGCCGTCGGACAAGACGTATCTCCGCTCGTCCACGTTCGACCTCTTCAAGCACCGCATTCCCTGGCTCATGCTGCTGATGGTCTCGGCCACGTTCACGGGCCTGATCATCACGCATTTTGAAAGCGCGCTGGCCGCGCAGGTTGCACTGACGGCCTTCATCCCCATGCTCATGGACACGGGCGGCAACTCCGGCTCGCAGTCCTCCGTCACGGTCATCCGCTCGCTGTCGCTCGGCGAGATCGAGTTTTCCGACCTGCCGCGCGTCGTGTGGAAGGAGATCCGCACGGCCGTGCTCTGCGGCATCTCGCTGGCAGCCGCCTGCTTTGCCAAGATCATGCTCGTCGACCGGCTGATGCTCGGCAACGAGGATGTCACCTGCCTCGTTGCGCTGGTCGTATGCGCCACCATGGCGCTGACCGTACTCGTGGCCAAGGTCATCGGCTGTGTGCTGCCGATGCTGGCCAAAAAGGTCGGCTTCGACCCGGCCGTCATGGCAAGCCCGTTCATCACGACGATCGTCGACGCCCTGTCGCTGCTGATCTACTTCGGCATTGCGAGCGTCCTGCTGCTGAACTGAAAAACACGATCCCGGATGCAGCCGCATCCGGGATGTTTTTATGGCTTATAGGCGGCGCGCCAACTGCCGATTTGTACCGACTGTCGTTAAAATAGCAAACGCCGATTGCGTCTGTAGCGGCGCTCAGCGAGCGCCTTGCAGACTGGCAATGATCCCGGCAAAAATTCAGCGGCGCAAAGCCTCCGGATTTGTCATTGCGAGGAGCGAAGCGACGTGGCAATCTCGCAGTATCCGGCCGGATCACAGGGCACTCCCGGCGAATACGGTAACTTTACGCGGCGGGGCGTCGAGGACGCCGCCCTCTACAAGGCGCGTGCGTTTGCCCGGCAGTCGGTATAAATCGACAGTGCCTTCCCGAGATTGCCACGGGCGCAAAGCGCCCTCGCAATGACAAATCGGAGGCTATCGCCGTTTTAACGGTAGTCTGTACGAATCGGCAGCACATAGCTGGCAGTCACGCAAAAAGCGTGCCCCGGGGCCGGGGCACGCAGATTCTTTTCCGCTTCAGCGCTTGATGTGGGCGAAGTTACCCATGGTCTCCTTTACGGAGCTGAGGTAGGCAAACGAGCCGGGGAACTGCTGGATGATGCGCTGGAACGCCACGATCTGATGGCGGTTCACAACGCAGATGAGAAGCGTCTTGTCCGAATGCGTGAAGCCGCCGACGGCCGGGATCTCCGTAACACCGTGCTTCATATGCTTGAGCAGCTCGGCGGAAAGCTCCTCCGGCTTATCCGTGACGATCTCGAATTTCACGGCCTCCTTGAAGCCCTTGATCATCGTATCGCCGACGTGGCTGGACAGGAAGCAGTAGATCAGGCAGAGAATGACCGGCTCGATCTTGAAATCATAGACGAAGTAGGACAGGGCCGCGACGATGGCGTTGATGGCAAACACGATCCAGATGATATGCATCTCCGGGCGGACATGGTGGACGAGCGCCGCCAGCAGGTCCGTGCCGCCGGTGCTGGAGTCGCGGCGCATGACCATGCCATAGCAGAAGCCGCTGATGACGCCGCCCGCGATGGGCGCAAGGATCGTGCTCGTGCCGGTAGTCGTATGGTACTCAAACGGTGCGAGGTTGACATAATCCAGCGCCAGCAGCACGACGGAAAACACGACTGCAAACGTCGCGGACAACACGGCATAGCGGTGGTCTACGATAAAATACGTCAGCAGGACGAGCGGGACGTTGATGAGGATCGTCATATAGCCGACCTTAAAATGGAACACATGCTGGATGATGGTCGCGATGCCCGGCAGGCCGGACGGCGCGAACTCGTTGGGGAACACGAAGATGTGGTAGCTCAGGGCAAGCAGACAGGCGCAGAACACGATGACCAGATAATCCTGCACAGTATGCCATTTTTTCATAGGAAAAGCCTCCCGGGGTTAATTTCACAAGCAAGAACACCTATATCTTACTAAATTTTATCAAAAAGTCAACCTCGGTTTTCCGATCAGCAGCACAGAAAGGTCGTTGACGTTCGTGCCCGTCGGGCCGGTACGCAGCAGGCCGCCGGTCTGCGCCAGCGCATGCCAGGCGTCGTTATCATCCAGCCACGCCTCTGCCGTGCGGCCGAGAGCGCGCAGAATGGCCGCCGTCCGGCCGTCGGCATAGCCGCCCGCGGCATCCGTCGGCCCGTCCGTGCCGTCGCTGCCGAAGCTGAACACGGCGGCGTCCGAAAGTCCCTCCAGCCCCGGCGCAGCGGCAAGCGCCA
>OHKK01001131.1_pt1 | contig 10547 bp, 7 predicted proteins | sample 1568811 | NCBI WGS metagenome assembly OHKK01 (sample SAMEA3879568, study PRJEB24766) | human gut metagenome | biome: human-associated habitat; feature: feces | place: USA | collected 1985/1987
AGGGAAGTGAACGAACATGAGCAAGAAGGGCGATAGCCCGGAATGCGAATGGGCGATATAGGAGGATACGAAGCAATGAAATATCCGAAACATATACAGCGGGGAGGGACCATTGGATTTGTGGCCCCTTCTTTTGGCTGTCAGATAGAACCTTATTACACTGCCTTTGGCAATGCCCAGAAGAAATTCCGGGAAATGGGCTATCAGTTACAATTAGGCCCCAACTGTTATGCCGGAGAGGGCATCGGTATCAGTAACACCCCCGAAAAATGCGGGCAGGAGCTGACGGATTACTATTGCAGCCCGGAAAATGACTGTCTGATCTCCTGCGGTGGCGGAGAACTGATGTGCGAGACCATGAGCCATGTGGATTTTGAGCGTCTGCAGGCAGCAGAGCCCAAGTGGTATCTGGGGTATTCTGACAATACCAACATGACCTATCTGCTGGCAACCATCTGTGATACCGCCTCCGTCTACGGCCCCTGCGCGGCCGCTTTTGGCATGGAGCCCTGGCATGCATCCCTGAAAGATGCCTTCGGAATATTGACCGGAGAGACCAAAGAGGTGCATGGATATGACAAGTGGGAAAAGGAGTCTCTGAAAAATGAAGAACAGCCTCTGTTGCCCTATAACACCACGGAATCCAGAGTGCTGAAAAAGTATCTTGGCAGACAGACAGCAGAAGAGGAACCGGAGATCCGCTTTTCAGGTCGGTTGCTGGGCGGCTGTATGGATTGTCTGGTGAATCTACTGGGAACCCGGTTTGATAAAACACAGGATTTTCTGGAAAAGTATAAAGAGGACGGAATCATCTGGTTCCTGGAAGCCTGTGACCTGAATGTTTTTGCCATCCGCAGAGCCATGTGGCAGATGGAGGAAGCCGGATGGTTTCAGTATGTCAAAGGTTTTCTCATCGGAAGACCGTTGTGTTTCGGACAGGAGATGATGGGACTGGATCAGTACCAGGCAGTTCTGACCGTGGCGGGAGAGAAGAATGTTCCCGTGATCCTGGATGTGGATCTGGGACATCTGGCACCCATGATGCCGATTGTCACCGGAAGCTGTGCGGAAGTACAGGTACAGGGCAATGATGTCACCCTCCGTTATGACTATCGGTAAAAATGTATAAATTCATAGAAAAAGTGTAGAAATAAGAAAAGGCTCATCCCAAACGGGAGAGCCTTTTCGTGCGTCTATGGAACGCTCTATTCGTCGAAAACGATATTAGCAGCCAAAATTGAAGTAGCCGCAGAATGCATTCAACCACTGAGAACAGTTAATGAATTTGAAACACATACTTTCTTCCTCCTTTTCCTGTTGCCTGGTGTTCGGTTACGTCTGTGTTAGCTAAGCACAAATGAATTGTAACAATTTTGTAACAATTAATCCATAGGAGATGATTGGAAAAAAATTAGAAAAAGCAGGAAATGCGATGTGGTTATAAAAATACAAAAAGAAAGCGCAGAACCGATTCGATTCTGCACTAACTGCCGGCAATGGGACTTGAACCCATACGGTGTTGCCACCAACAGATTTTGAGTCTGCCTCGTCTGCCATTCCGACACGCCGGCATTCAAACACTCACAACAGAGATTATCTTATCATAGATTAAAAAAGTTGACAAGAGTTTTTTTCTGGAATCTTGCTACTATTTTTCTAGTCTTTTTACACAAGATGTTGTATAGTAGAAGTGTATGAGTATATGGGAACGCAATCTGTAGAACTGTTTTGGAATAGGGTGGAAGCATGAATTGCAAAGAATTTGAAAAGAATATTCCTGATTTCATTGCAGGAAAACTGGATTTTCAGACCTTGCAGGAATTCGGGGAGCATATGCGGGAATGCCCGGGCTGCAAGGAGGAATTGGTGATTCAGTTCCTTGTAACGGAAGGTATGCAGCGTCTGGAAGACGGCGATGCTTTTGACCTGCAGAGAGAACTGGAACTGAGACTTGCGGAAGCAAAGCGCAAGGTAAGATTTCATATGGCTTTTCTGAAGACAGGGGCCGTACTGGAAGTGCTGACGGTGATTTTTCTTATGGGATTTCTGGGATGGATCATCTCTTAGCGACACCTGATAGAATCAAGAGGACAGAATTAAGATAGGATAGACAGAGTATGAGTCAGAAACTGGTATTGATCGACGGACACAGTATATTGAACCGGGCATTCTACGGAGTGCCGGATCTGAGTAATGCAGAGGGACTGCACACAAATGCCATTTATGGTTTTTTGAATATTATGTTTAAAATTCTGGAGGAGGAAAAGCCGGAATATCTGGCAGTGGCTTTTGATGTTCATGCACCGACTTTCCGCCACAAAATGTATGAGGCTTACAAGGGAACGAGAAAGCCTATGCCGGAGGAATTGCGGGAGCAGGTGCCCGTCATGAAGGAAATCCTGAAGGCCATGCATATTACCATTATGGAGCAGGCGGGACTGGAAGCAGATGACATTCTTGGAACGCTGGCCAAAAAAGCAGAGCAGGCCGGATTGGAAGTATCACTGGTCTCCGGTGACAGAGATCTGCTGCAGATTGCCACGGATCATATCAAGATCCGGATTCCGAAGACGAAGCAGGGCAGAACGGAGATCGAGGATTATTATGCCGCAGATGTACTGGCTGCCTATCAGGTGACTCCGTTACAGTTTATCGAACTGAAAGCCCTGATGGGAGATACCGCCGATAATATTCCAGGAGTGCCGAAGGTGGGAGAGAAAACCGCACAGGCACTGATGGTGGAGTACGGTTCTCTGGATAATATTTATGCCCATGTGGAAGAAATCTCGAAAAAAAGTATCCGGGAATCCCTGATCGAGCATAAGGATCTGGCAGATCTGAGCAAGACGCTGGCAACGATCAAGACCGACTGCGAATTGCAGTTGGATTACGAACAGGCCAGAGCAGAGGGGTTCTATACCCCGGAAGCCTATACCTTGTGCAAACGTCTGGAATTCAAAAATCTGTTGGGAAGATTTGAAAAAGATGCCGCCGCCAATGACAGCAAGATCGCAGAAAGCTTCCGACAGATTGAAGATAAAAAAGAATTTTTACAATATCTGAAAAAAGCGCAGAAACAGAAGGAGATCGGCCTGTGGCTGATCACGGAACCAGTGGATGCTACTACGAAAAAAGAAGAATTGCTGGGGGTGGCATTGTCTGTGTCCGATGAGGAGACGGTATTTTATGCCCTGACCCATGAAAAGGAACCGGAAGGGCAGTTAAGTCTGTTTGCGGAAGCGGTGGAATCTGTGGATGACACCGCAGAGATCACGGAAGCTCTACAGGAACTTTCCGCAGGTACGGATACACAGATCGCTACCTTTGATGTGAAGCACCAGTATGACTATCTGGACCGCAGCAGTACAGAACAGTATTTTGACGTATTGATCGCGGCGTATCTGCTGAATCCTCTGAAGAATGATTATGACATGGAGGCCATTGCTTCGGAGCATCTGGGAATTCTGATCCCGGGCAGAGCGGAAGTATTCGGCAAGAGAGATTTCCGGACACTGCTTTCCGAGGACGCCGGGAAAGCCATGGAGTATGCGTGCTACGGAGCCTATGTCTCCCGGAAAGGCAAAAAAGTCCTGAAGGACAAGCTGGAGGCAGCAGGCATGAAATGTCTCATGGAGGAGATGGAGATGCCTCTTTCACTGGTACTGTATGACATGCAGAAAGAAGGTGTGGCTGTAAAGCGGGAGGAACTGAAGGCTTATGGGGATGCACTGGTGGCCCGCATTGAGGAACTGGAACAGTCCATTCACACACAGGCAGGAACAGAGTTCAATATCAATTCCCCCAAGCAGCTGGGCGAGGTACTGTTTGAGACCATGCAGATCCCCGGCGGCAAGAAGACCAAGACCGGATATTCCACAGCTGCGGATGTGCTGGAAAAGCTGTCGGCGGATTACCCTATTGTAAGAGATATCCTGGAATACAGAGGTCTGACCAAGTTAAAGTCCACCTATGCAGACGGACTGGCAGCTTTTATTGAAGAGGACGGCAGGATCCATACGAATTTCAATCAGACCATTACTGCCACGGGGCGTATCAGCTCTACAGAGCCGAATCTGCAGAACATTCCCATGCGTATGGAACTGGGCAGACAGATCCGCAAGGTATTTATCCCCAGAGAAGGCTATGAATTCATGGATGCGGACTATTCCCAGATCGAACTGCGTGTGCTGGCTCATATGTCCGGAGACGAACAGCTGATTGATGCTTACAGACAGGAAGAGGATATTCACCGGATCACGGCATCCAAGGTATTCCATACTCCTTTCGAGCAAGTCACGGATCTGCAGCGCCGGAATGCCAAGGCAGTCAATTTCGGTATCGTCTACGGTATCAGTTCCTTTGGACTGAGTCAGGATCTGAGTATCAGCAAAAAGGAAGCGGCACAGTACATTGAACAGTATTTTGCCACTTACCCGAAGGTGAAGGAATTCATCGACAAACTGGTGGCGGATGCAAAGGAAAAGGGCTATACGGAGACCATGTTTGGCAGAAGACGCCCTATCCCGGAACTGTCATCCTCCAATTTCATGCAACGGTCCTTCGGCGAGCGGGTGGCCATGAATGCCCCTATTCAGGGAACGGCGGCGGATATTATCAAGATCGCCATGATCAAGGTATGGAAAGCATTGAAAGAGGAAGGGTTAAAATCCCGTCTGATCCTGCAGGTGCATGACGAACTGTTGGTCGAGACCGCACGGGAGGAAGAGGCAAGAGTCCGTGAGATCCTTACGGAAAATATGAAGTCCGCGGCAGATCTGGCGGTGACGCTGGAAATCGATCTGCACACGGGCAATAACTGGTATGAGGCGAAATAAATGCGTTTTATAGGTATTACCGGCGGTGTGGGTGCCGGGAAAACAGAGATTTTAAAATATATCGGACAGCATTATAAATGTGAGATCTATCTGGCGGATGAGATCGGGCATAAAGTCAAGGAACCGGGAACCGAAGGCTATCATGCGCTGGTAGCGCTGATGGGAGACGGAATCCTTGCGCCGGACGGACAGATCGATAAGCCGGCAATGGCGGCAAAGATTTTTGCAGATCCGACACTGTTGGAACAGGTGAATGCCATCATTCATCCTGCGGTTAAAAAATATCTGGCGGATCGTCTGGCAGAGGCAAAGAATAAGGGCGATGTGGAACTGTTTTTTGTGGAAGCGGCACTTTTGATCGAGAGCGGGTATGAACATATAGTGGATGAAATGTGGTATATCTACGCCAGAGAAGATGTACGCAGAAGAAGACTTTCGGAAAGCCGCGGTTACACACCGGAGAAGATAGAAAAGATCATAGCATCACAGCTTTCGGAGAATGAATTCCGGAAACATTGTGATTTCGTCATAGATAACAGCGACAGTCTGGAGAACAGTTACAGACAGATCAGACAGAAACTGGAGGCATATTCATGGAAGGAGTAAAAGAAAAACAGGGACAGCTGGTATTCGGACTGGATATCGGTACGAGAAGCATCGTAGGTACGGTAGGATACTTAAATGGTGGGAAATTCCATGTGCTGGCACAGCGCTCCAAGGAGCATGAGACCAGAGCCATGCTGGACGGACAGATCCATGACATCGGCAAGGTGGGAGAGACTATTTCCCAGGTAAAGGAACAGCTGGAAGCGGATCTGGGCAGAGAACTTACGGAAGTATGTATCGCAGCTGCAGGCCGTGTGCTGCGTACCGTCACTACCTATGTGGAGCACAGCTTTGAGAGCGACCGGGAGATCACGCAGGAAGATGTGTATTCCTTGTGTACCATGGGCGTGGAGAAGGCTTACGAGGAATTCCAGAACAGCAATACGGATACAGATATGAAATTCTACTGTGTGGGTTATACGGCCATGCGGTATTACATGAATGGCTACCAGATGGGTAATCTGGAGGGACATAAGGCAAAAAACATTGCAGTGGATCTGATCGCCACGTTTCTGCCGGATGATGTAGTGGACGGTCTGTATAAGGCAGTAGAACTGGCGGGCCTGCATGTGGCGAATCTGACACTGGAGCCTATTGCTGCCATTCAGGTAGCAATTCCGGAGAAGTTCCGTATGTTAAATATGGCATTGGTGGACGTGGGTGCAGGCACCAGTGATATTTCCATTACCAAAGAGGGAACCATCACAGCCTATGGCATGATCCCCGTAGCAGGAGACAGCCTGACGGATATTCTGGTACAGCATTGTCTCGTGGAATTCGAGGTGGCCGAGCAGATCAAGAGAAAATGCAGAACCCAGGAGACTATCGAATACGAAGATATCATGGGACTGCCCCAGACCATCAAAGCCAGCGAAGTGCTGGAACTGCTGGATCCGGAGATCGAACGTATGACCCAGCTGGTATCCGATACCATCAAAGAACTGAACGGGGACAAACCGGTCAGTGCCGTGTTCGTAGTAGGCGGTGGCGGAATGGTGCCGGGTTATACAGAAAAGCTGGCGGCGAAGCTGGGTATTGTGAAGGAACGTGTGGCAATCCGGGGACAGGAAGTCATGCAGACCATTACATTTGAACTGGAAAATGCCAGAAAGGATGCCATGATGGTAACACCTATCGGTATCTGTTTAAGCTATTATGTACAGAGCAATAATTTTATTTTCGTGGAATTTAACGGAGAGCGGGTAAAGCTCTATGATAACGGCAAATTATCCGTGACAGATGCCGCTATGCAGATGCAGTTCCCCAATGACCAGCTGTTCCCCAGAAAAGGGGAAGCCCTTCTGTTTACTGTCAATGGTAAGACCCGTATGGTGCGGGGCGAACAGGGAGAGGCAGCAGTCATCCGGGTCAACGGAGACGAGGCGGATATGTATACCCAGGTACATAATGGGGACCGCATTGTGGTAACACCTTCCACGGAGGGCGAACCGGCGGTGCTGGAGCTGGGAAAACTCTCTGAACTGGGGGATGCACTGCAGGTCTATGTGAACGGTAAACAGATCAGTCTGCCGAAGACAGCGGAAGTCAACGGTCACAGAGAGAATGAATTCTACCGGATCGGCCAGAACGATGATATTCGGATTCGGAATTCTTATACTGTAAAGGAAATCGCAGAATTTCTGGATGTGCCTCTCGGTGCGGATATCAGGGTCAATGATACAGCGGCGCAGCCGGATACCAGAGTTTATGAGCATTTCACCGTAAGCTGGGATATGAAGAACCCGCTGCCGGAAGGGAGTTATGCAGACCTGCCGGATGCGGACACAGAAGAGGATGCCTATAGAGAAGAGCCTGTTTATGGAGAAGGGCCTGTGATGCAGAAGGCAGAGGCTGTGGCAGGAGAAGCGGCGATGACACAGGGGACAGAGACTGCAGCAGAAAACGGGACGGCTTCCGTGACAACGCAGGGGACTTCCGGGAAGCAGGACGAAAAGTACGAAAGCGTGGAACAGACGGCACAGAGCCAAAGCGTGTCACCACAGGGACCGCATCCGTTAACAGTGATCGTGAACCATTCCCCCATCACCATGCAGGGTAAGGCTTCCTATGTATTTGTGGATGTGTTTGATTATATTGATTTTGATCTGGGATCCTCCGCATCCGCAGGCAGATCCATTGTGACGAACTTAAATGGACGCCCGGCACAGTTCATGGAACCTTTGAAAGAGGGAGATGTGATCGAGATCTACTGGAAAAGCATGCACTAGTATGCATTAATGCCGAAGATGGAAAACGGCAAAGAGTAAGACAGAAGTAAGATAGAAAAGAGATTAAGAAGTTATGAGATTATGTAGTATTGCCAGCGGCAGCAGCGGCAACTGTATTTATGTGGGATCAGAGGCCACGCATCTGCTGGTGGACGTGGGAATCAGCGGCAAAAAGGCGGAGGCCGGGCTGAACAGTCTGGGACTCACCGGAAGAGATCTGGATGGCATCCTGGTGACCCACGAACATATGGATCATGTGGCGGGACTGGGTGTCATGGCGAGAAAATATGAAGTGCCGATCTATGCCACAACGGGAACCCTGGAAGAAATCCAGAAGATGGGGAATCTGGGCAAGATCAATCCAGCCCTGTTTCGGGAAGTGAAGGAAGATGTGAAACTGACTATCAAGGATCTGACTGTCAATCCCATGAAAATCTCCCATGATGCGGCACAGCCGGTGGGCTATCGTATTGCTTACGGAGATAAAAAGGTAGGAATCTGTACGGATTTAGGAGTCTATAATGATTACACCGTGGAGTGCCTGAAGGGAATGGATGCCTTGCTGCTGGAAGCGAATCATGATGTGAAGATGTTGCAGGTAGGACCTTATCCCTATTATCTCAAACAGAGAATTCTGGGGGACAGAGGACACCTTTCCAATGAAAATTCCGGCAAGCTGCTCTGTCGAATCCTGCATGACAAGCTGCAGGCTATCGTGCTGGGACATCTCAGCAAGGAGAATAATCTTCCGGAGCTGGCCTATGAAGCGGTCCGGATGGAAATCACCATGGGAGAGAACCCTTACCGGGCGGAAGACTTCCGGATGATGGTGGCAGACAGGAGCAATGTATCTCCGGTGATCAATATTGCGTAGCGGATGCGCAGCGCATCAGCCAGCATTATTCGTTGGAGCCGCATCATAGCACGCTTTTGCGTCATTTCATGACTAGCTTTGCTCCATAGTTTGGCGCTCGGTGCCTGAAACATATTCGCTCACAAAATGATGCAAGTATGATTTCTGTGTCTGAATATGTTCATAGGCTGAACTTGAGGTTGCAAATTGTAGTAAAGTGTAGTTTAATAGATAAAAATAATAGCATGATTTCATGCAGAAAATGAGGGCGATTATGAAAAGAACAATTATTACGGTAGTTGGTAAGGACACAGTAGGCATTATCGCAAAGGTATGTACCTATCTTGCGGAAAACGGCATCAATATCCTGGATATTTCCCAGACCATCGTACAGGGATATTTTAACATGATGATGATCGTTGACACCAATCAGATGCAGAAAACTTTTGGTGATATGGCAGATGAACTGGCTGCTCTCGGAGAAGAAATTGGCGTAGTGATCAAGTGCCAGAAGGAAGAGATCTTTGACAAGATGCACCGCATCTGATAAGCCCCACGATTTCGAAATAAATAAGACCCGAAGGGGCAGATAGGAGCCGTAATGATCAATTTATATGAAGTAACAGAGACCAACAAAATGATCGAGGAAGAGAACCTGGACGTGCGTACCATCACACTGGGTATCAGCCTGTTAGACTGTATCGATTCCGATCTGGACAGATTAAATGAGAAGATTTATAACAAAATCTACGAAGCAGCCAAGGATCTGGTGAAGACCGGAGAGGAGATCTCCAGAGAATTTGGCATCCCCATTGTAAATAAGAGAATTTCCGTAACTCCCATTGCACTGATCGGTGGTGCGGCATGTCATACGATAGAAGACTTTGCAAGTATTGCAAAGACATTGGATAAGGTAGCACATGAGGTTGGTGTGAACTTCCTGGGCGGTTATTCCGCATTGGTCAGCAAGGGAATGACCCCGGCGGACGAACTGCTGATCCGTTCCATTCCTCTGGCGCTGTCTACCACAGAGCGTGTGTGCAGCTCTGTGAACCTGGGCTCCACCAAGACCGGTATCAACATGGATGCCGTAAAGCTGATGGGTGAGATGGTCAGGGAGACTGCAGAGTATACCAAGGAAGATGATTCCCTGGGCTGTGCAAAGCTGGTAGTATTCTGTAATGCACCGGATGATAATCCTTTCATGGCAGGTGCCTTTCATGGTGTGACCGAAGCAGACAAGATCATCAATGTCGGTGTCAGCGGCCCCGGCGTTGTAAAGACCGCACTGGAAAAGGTGCGCGGCGAGAACTTCGAGGTTCTCTGTGAGACTATCAAGAAGACTGCTTTTAAGGTAACCCGTGTAGGTCAGCTGGTAGCACAGGAGGCATCCCGGATGCTAAATGTTCCCTTTGGCATCGTGGATCTGTCTCTGGCACCGACCCCGGCCATCGGCGACAGCGTAGCGGATATCCTGTGTGAGATCGGTCTGGAACATGCCGGAGCTCCCGGAACCACTGCAGCCCTGGCGTTGTTGAATGATCAGGTGAAAAAGGGCGGTGTTATGGCATCTTCCTACGTCGGCGGTTTAAGTGGTGCATTCATTCCTGTCAGTGAAGATCAGGGAATGATCGATGCCGTGAATGCCGGAGCCCTCACCATCGAGAAGCTGGAAGCCATGACTTGTGTCTGCTCCGTAGGTCTGGATATGATCGCCATTCCCGGAGACACCAAGGCAACCACCATTTCCGGTATCATTGCGGATGAAATGGCCATCGGTATGGTGAACCAGAAGACCACCGCAGTCAGAATCATCCCCGTAATCGGAAAAGGCGTGGGAGAGACCGTGGAGTTCGGCGGCCTGTTAGGTTATGCACCCATCATGCCCGTGAATACCTTCTCCTGTGATGCTTTCGTCAACCGCGGCGGCCGCATCCCCGCACCTATTCATAGCTTTAAGAACTAACTGGAAAGTTAGTTTGGTGTAAATAGTCCAAAAACGATGAATTCCGTACAAAAAAAGTT
>OHKK01001136.1_pt1 | contig 10530 bp, 7 predicted proteins | sample 1568811 | NCBI WGS metagenome assembly OHKK01 (sample SAMEA3879568, study PRJEB24766) | human gut metagenome | biome: human-associated habitat; feature: feces | place: USA | collected 1985/1987
CTGCCTCTGCCGGAGAAAGCTTAAATCCTTCCTGGAAATACTGTAAAACTTCTGCTACCATCTCACAGGCAGAAGACGCATACGGCTCAATATAGGACAGAAGCGGATTTTCAATCACTTCACTGCCCTGACGGTGATGATCAAATACAACGATCGTATCTGTGCGCGTGAGCAGTTCCGGGCACTCCGTATAACTTGGCCGATTGGTATCTACCACCATAACCAGGGAATTGCGGCTTACTTCCTCGATTGCAATCTCACTGTTGATAAACATGTCTTCCGGATAGCCTTTTTCCGGAGTAAAACATTCCATAAGCGGCCGGATGGAAGTTGTTGGCTCATTGATCACGATCTGTGCCTTTTTTCCAAGCACACGGGCTGCACAGAAAATTCCAATTCCCGCACCAAGGGAATCGACATCTGTCAGGCTGTGCCCCATGATAATCACGTTCTCACGGCTCTCAATAATTTCATGCAGCGCATGTGCCTTGACCCTCGCTTTTACACGGGTGTTGCGCTCCACCTGTTTTGTCTTGCCGCCAAAATATGCAATATCCTCACCATTTTTGACAACGACCTGATCCCCGCCTCGTCCGAGTGCCAGATCAATTGCCGCACGTGCCTGCTCATAGTTTTCGTTATAAGAAGTCCCCTTGATCCCGACACCGATACTCAGCGTGACCGCCATCTCATTGCCCACTTTGACCGTCTTGACATCTTCAAGTACACTGAACCGGTCGTCCATAAGCTTCTGTAAATATTTATACTTAAATACCACAAAATACTTGTCTTTTTCAATTTTGCGGACAAGCGCATCCATCTTTGAAAAATACTGGTTCACTTTTCGATCGACAAGCGCAATCAGAAGCGAACGCTTCACATCCTCGATACTATCAAGTGCTTCGTCATAGTTATCAATATAAACAAGTGCCGATACCTGCTTCTGATCCAGATTTTCCTGCTTGCAATGCTGCAGTTCGGTCTCATCAAACAGATACAGTGCCGTCAGGAATTCATCGGAATCCTTCACGTCAATTTCCTTGCTCTCCTCCATGATATCGTCAAAATAAATACGATTCAGGGAAATCCGGAAAATGCGCTCCTTTTTTTCAATCGTAATATTCTGTGCATCTTCGTGTTTCTGAAGAAACTCACGGGTAATATTGGAAAAAAGGGTTGTAATTGATTTATGATAGTTTCTCCCCACTCCCGTCAGCTCGGAAAAGCGTTCATTCACCCAAAGAATTTTTCCTGTATAGTCCAACAGCGCATATGGAATTTCAAACTCATTCAAAAGTTTTTTCTGTACCGTTGCATACTGTGTGGCAAAATTGATAATCTCATTTGCAAGCCGCGGTCTGGTATTATAATATAATCCCAGTTCCAGTACAAAATAGATAGCAATAAATACCGTCAGCAAAAAGCCTGCCGTCACATCGTAAAAATAAAGCCCCACATCTGCGAGTGTCATCGGGATCGTCAGCCACAATGGCCAGCAGAGATACGATCTCAGTTTTCCCTTAAACCGAACCTTTGATTTCATTTACGCTCCTGTTCTTTCCACATCATCGCCCAACTGTGGAATATACCCCCACATCAATAATCTATAGTATAACATTTTCCCTGTGCAAAATAAAGACCTTACTGAGATAACAAAAACTGCCCCATTTTCATGGAGCAGTTTCGTCCAATGCATCACAGATGTATCTGTGTTATCCGTTTTCTTTTGCAATTTCCACAATGGATTTGCTCAGTCCTGCAATCCCCTGAATATCCGATGGGATAATAATCTTGGTTGCCTGACCGTCTGCTGCCTTGGCAAATGCCTCCAGACTCTTAATCTGAAGTACCGCATTATCCGGAGCAGCTTCTTTGAGCATACGCAGACCATCTGCATTGGCCTGCTGGATCTTTAATGTAGCCTCTGCCTGACCTTCTGCCTCTTTGATGGTTGCTTCCTTCTGTGCCTCGGCACGCAGGATTGCAGCCTGTTTTTCAGCCTCTGCATCGAGAATTGCAGACTCCTTATTTCCTTCTGCAACCAGAATTGTAGATTTTTTCTCACCTTCTGCACGCAGAATGGCTTCACGCCGCTCGCGCTCTGCCTTCATCTGTTTCTCCATGGCATCCTGAATTGCCTTTGGCGGAATAATGTTCTTTAACTCCACACGATTTACTTTGATACCCCACGGATCTGTTGCCACATCCAGCGTTGCACGCATCTTGGTGTTGATGGTCTCACGCGATGTCAGTGTCTCATCCAGTTCCAGATCACCAATGATATTACGAAGCGTCGTAGCAGTCAGATTTTCAATTGCCATGATTGGATTTTCCACACCGTATGCATACAGCTTTGGATCCGTGATCTGAAAATATACAACCGTATCAATCTGCATTGTTACGTTATCTTTTGTGATTACCGGCTGTGGTGGGAAATCAACCACCTGTTCCTTCAACAATACCCTTTTTGCAATACGGTCAATAAACGGCACCTTAAAATGCAGCCCTACCGACCATGTGGTAAGATACCCTCCAAGTCTCTCCACAACTACCGCATGCGCCTGTGGAACAATTTTCACACAGTTCACAATAACGACCAATGCAATGATCACTACAATGAGAATTACAACAGGCATAACTTTTTCCTCCTTTACCTATACCTTTTCTACTATAAGTTTGACACCACTGATTGCCAGAATTTTTGCTTCTTCTCCCGGTTCAATGATCTCATTATCATTACGGGTACGCACCGTCCACTCCTGTCCATGAACAACTGCCATCCCGGTCTGATCCATATTACTGACGCGCTCGGAAATCCGTATATTTTCCCCAATCAGGCTATCCGCGTTTGTTCTTTGCATTTTGGCATTTACATATTTACGCGCCCACGGTCTTGTCGCAGCAAGCAAAAGAATGGATACCACTAAGAATACCAGAAACTGCACCACCGGATTTACCCCTGCCATTGCCATAACCAATGCCGCAAGTGCACCTGCGGCAAACCATATGCACGTTAGTCCGATTGTTGCAAGTTCTCCCAGAACAAACACAATCAAAAGTACCATCCAAAGCAATTCATACGGATCCATCGCTCTTATAATTATCATAGACTCTCCCTCTTTTCTTCCACTTTTTTATTTTAGCGGATGCACAGAATACATACCGGCATTTTCCATCCGGATCACAAATGCTTTTGCAAATCCGGCTGCTTTTGCATAATGCTGAATCTGTGGCTGTTGCACCAGTTTTAAGTCCCATCCGTGCATCTGCACGATTTTTGACACGATGGAAAGTCCAAGTCCGTTCCTCCCATCGCTTACCCGCGCTTTGTCCCCACGCGTAAAAGGATCAAACAAATGCTGCGCCTGTTCCTCTGGAATTAGAATTCCGCTGTCTGCCACCAATACATAAATCCGCTCCAGCTCCCTATAAGCAAACAGTCCGATTCTTGTTCCCTTTGGATTGTGCTGCATGGCATTTGTCAGAAGGTTTGTCACTACACGGGATAACTGAAGTTCATCCGCCCAGACCGGTATCGTTTCCTCCGGAATATCTGCTGTCAGTGTCATTCCGTTTTCTTCCATCTCTGCATACAGCATTGCCGCATTTTCTCTGAGAAGTTCACACAAATCAAGTGTTTTTCCATTTAATGCAAACCCTTCACTATCCAGTTTTACATATTCAAACAGCAAATTGATCAGATTTCCGATCCGAACCGATTTATTCTGGATGGCGTTCAGATATTCCTGCTGTTTTTCCGGTTCCTGTACCATATGATCCGCCAATGCTTTTGCGTAACCGGATACGGTCGTGACCGGTGTCCGAAGATCATGTGCGATATCGGAAAGCATCAGATTCCGCTTGCGGTCAAACTCTCTCTGCTGCTGTTCGCGCTCCTCCTGGATCTGATGAAACTCCGCCATCACAATCCGCGCGAACGTTATCGCACCCAAAATATAAGGAAGCAGCATACACACCATTAACAGCAGAAGAACCACAAACAGCAGGATGGCTTTCCATCCTTCCATCTCCTGTACGACGACGGAACTCCTTGTCGCCGGAAGTGCATTGCCCAGCCAGTCCTGTAACCTTTCCCCTGTCCACTGCATCATTCCCTGCAGCGGTGATGGCAAAAGCATCCGGACGGCATTTACTATCAGCAATAACAGAACACATATGATAAAAATAAACAGATCCGTCTTTCCAACGGATGACTGCCTCTGGTAATCCGGGAAAAAAACTTTCATCACCACAGGCATAACCGCCTGGCTGATCAAAAAACTGATCAGCGACTGTGCAACTGTCACCAGTACAAGGATATAAATAAACCGTTTGATCAAAAATGCCTGTAAATCACGCATTGCTATTTCTCCAGCCGATAGCCCAATCCGCGGATGGTTCGAATATAAGCTGCCGGGTCTTCATCAAGTTTTGCCCTCAGCTTGCTGATGCAGACCATAATATTATTGTCTGCAACCACATAAGTGTCACCCCATCCCTGTTCATAGATCTGTTGTTTTGTAAACACTTTTCCCGGATGCTTCATAAATAACTCCATGATCCGGTACTCTACCGAAGTCAGTTCAATCGGTTCTCCATTTTTTTTGAGTACGCAGCCTTCCGGATCCAGTTCCAGATCCCGGACAGTCAGTATATTGGATGACAGTTCCGCTGTCCCCAGCGCATAAAACCGACGGATATTTGAATTGACACGTGCTACTGCCTCCAAAGGATTGAACGGTTTTGCCAGATAATCATCTGCCCCGAGATTTAACCCCAGAATCTTCTCGGAATCCGCATCCTTTGCCGAAAGTATCATAACGGGAATATTGCTTGTTTTACGTAATTCCTGCAACACATGGTATCCGTCCATCTCCGGCATCATAATATCCAACAGACACAGATCCACATGTTCTTTCTTCAGCAGTTCCAGTGCCTGCTTCCCGTTTTCTGCCTCAATAATCTGATAATTTTCATTTTCCAGATACAGCCGGAGAAGCGTTCGTATCTCCGGCTCATCATCTGCAATTAAAATCGTATAATTCATACATTCTCCTGCCGGAAAGGTGAATTCACCGAATCCTCCTGCTGTGTAAATCCGTTTGAACCAGCCGGGTTTGCATAGCACAGTGCCTCATACAGTGCGGCATGTGTTGCATTCACATATGGTGACACATAAAAGATTGCAAGAATTCCAAGTGTCAGTCCGGATAAAATGTACCATCCGATAAAGGACAGATCCAAAACAAATGCTTTCCATTTCTGTCCCTGCATCATACGCTTGCTTTCCGCAAATGCCTGCTCTTTGGTCATCTGCGGGTTATCTGCCAGAAGGTACGGAATCATCATATATTCATATGCTTTTACAATACCCGGAATGATAAAAAGCAATGACCATAAAACCGTAAACAGATCACGGAAAAACATTGTCTTTGCAACATTCCTGTAATTATTGTCAAATCCATATCCAATGTTCCCAATCTGTGCCGGCTCGTTTAAGTTGCGGATAAAGAATCTCCTGCATCCAACCTCCAACGGATTTATGATAAATACATCAACCAGAAGTATAAGGACAAAAATCACCAGAAAAACAACTATGAGTATGCCGATGGCGATCGCTGCTGCGACCATACCGCCCATCATTCCCCTGTTTCCTGCTTTCAGTCCGTCCTTAAAGCCTTCTTCAAGCCCAGCCTCAAAATCGCGTAGTGAACCATCATCACTGTCATAACTGCTGTCATAATCATAGGAACTGCCTGCCTGATTATCCGATCCATGTAAGGAACCGGTTGCACTGCTGATGTTGCCCGAAGCAGCTCCGCTTCCCCCTGCAATCAGTGTCAGCAACAGGCTGATCAGAATACATTTCCAATAATTTCGTTTAAATGTTGCTTTCGCCCTTCCCTTTAATTGTGCGCGACTCCACATATCAAATTCCTCCATTTCCTTTTGATGATATCATCATAACACCAAATCCTTATCTTAAAAATCGCTGCACCTTAACGTTACCTTAACAACGTGTATTTAATTTGCCTGTTTCTTCTTCGGCAAAAGAAGGCTCAGCAGAAGGGAAACAATAATCATTGTACGGTCATTGAATTCGCAATTTTTTAACATTTTGATCCCCTCATACATGATTGAACCAAACATCATAACGGTACATCCGCCAAGCACTGCCTGCGGCAGTGAATTAAAAAATGCTCCGAGTGGCGGGAACAAAGAAGCAAGAATTAAAATCAGTGCCCCAATAAAAATCGTAAAACGGTTGATCACCCTTGTCATGGTAACCAGTCCGACATTCTGGCTGAACGATGTCAGTGGCAGGCATCCAAAGCATCCGGAAATTGCACTGGAAAATCCATCCACAGCAAGTGAGCCCTGAAGTTCCTCCATTTTAAGGTCACGTCCAAGTGCTCCGGTACACACAGCAGTTGTCGCGCCAGTTGTCTCTGCTGCTGAAACCAGAAAGACAATCGCAATGGTTAAGAAGGATCCAAGATTAAATACCGGCTTATGGCTGGTGAAAAACACAAGTTTTGGAATGCTGAAAAATCCTACCTGGTCAATGGTCTCCTGAATTCCGGAAAAATCCACCATAGGTGCAATCCCTGCAACCGTAAATATAATAGAAAGAATATATCCGAAAATAAGTCCCACCAGAATATTCAGATTCTTATAAACACCCTTTAACACATATCTTGCCACCAGACACACGATAAGGGTCAGGGCACCTACCAGCAGATGATACCATGCCCCGAACCAGAGCTGCACTGCAGACGATCAGTACGGGTGCCAGATTTGCTACAAACATGGCAAGCACATGTTGAAGGCCAAACGGAATTGCTTTTCTCATGTATAGACAAAGACAGTTTATCATCTTATTGCCCATAGTGTCAAACAGGATTTCCCGGTTGCGGTATAATTATCATCTGTGCTATACTATGAACAATTAGCGTGTGAAAGCGTACAAAAGAGGAGGATTTATTTATGACATCTGCACAAATATGCATCATGATTGCCATTATCGTATACCTTATTGGTATGATCTATATTGGTTTCCGATGTTCCAAGAAAAACAACAGTACTGACGATTTCTATCTGGGTGGCAGAAAACTCGGTCCTTTCGTAACCGCGATGAATGCCGAAGCTTCCGACATGAGCAGCTGGCTTCTGATGGGACTTCCGGGCGTTGCTTACCTCACCGGAATTTCAGATGCCGGATGGACAGCAATCGGACTGGCTGCTGGTACATACATTAACTGGCTGATCGTTGCCAAACGTATCCGCCGCTATACGCACACCTGCAACAATTCCATTACCATCCCATCGTTCTTCAGCAACCGCTATCGCGATGAAAAAAAGATGCTGCAGGTCATTGCTGCTATTTTTATTGTTATCTTTTTTATTCCTTATACGGCCTCTGGATTTGCCGCATGCGGAAAACTTTTTTCCAGCTTATTCGGGGTAAAGTATCTGACCGCCATGATCATCAGTGCTATCGTAATTGTAGCATACACAACACTTGGCGGATTTCTTGCTGCTTCCACAACGGACTTTATCCAGAGTATCATCATGTCGGTTGCTCTGATTGTAGTTCTGATCTTTGGTGTAGAAACTGCTGGCGGTATCGGTGCCGTTATCCACAACGCCTCCGAGCTTCCGGGCTATCTTTCCATGACACTTTCCTATGATGTAAACACCGGAAAGGCCGCTCCTTACAGTGCCCTGACCATTGTTTCCACTGCCGCATGGGGACTTGGATATTTCGGTATGCCGCATATCCTGCTCCGCTTTATGGCAATCGAGGATGAAAAAAAACTGAAACTGTCCCGCCGCGTTGCAACCATCTGGGTCGTAATCTCCCTGTTCGTTGCCGTCTTTATCGGTGTGATCGGTTATACCATGAGCAAAGTCGGCGCGCTGGAGATGCTGACCGGATCGAATTCCGAAACCATTATCGTAAAAATTTCCGCCCTGCTCTCCCAGCACGGTGTGATATTTGCCCTGCTTGCGGGTGTGATTCTCGCCGGCATTTTAGCTTCCACCATGTCCACTTCGGACTCGCAGCTGCTGGCTGCATCTTCTGCGGTTTCTTCCGACATTCTCGGTGCTTTCCGCAAAGATTCTTCCAACAAAAACGGAAGCATGGCAGCTGCAAGAATTACACTCCTTGTAATTTCTGTCGTTGCCGCATTCATTGCCAGAAATCCGGACAGTTCCGTATTTGCCATCGTTTCTTTCGCCTGGGCTGGATTCGGTGCCGCATTCGGACCGGTTGTTCTGTTTTCCCTGTTCTGGAAACGTACCAACAAATGGGGCGCACTTGCCGGTATGGTCTGCGGGGGTTCCATGGTATTTATCTGGAAATACCTGATCCGCCCGCTCGGTGGTATCTGGAACATCTATGAACTGCTTCCTGCATTCCTGATTGCCTGCGCTGCGATCGTAATCGTCAGTCTGCTGACACCAAAACCTTCCAAAGAAATCGAAGAGGAATTTGACCGGGTCGCACAGATGAAATAAATCTTTTAACTTTGTATACCAAAAATGTCGGTAGATATCTGACAGATATCTACCGACATTTTTAATTCTTATTTTCAATTATGCTTTGATCCTAGCGGCGGATCTTTACAGACTTCACACTGCTGTATGGACTGTAATACTTTGTTCCATCTACAGTAACATAGCTGCGGATCTTGTAATAATACGTTCCTTTGGTGAGTTTTGCCCTTGTATAAGACTGCATCTCACCATCTTTTGTAGCCGCAATCTTCTTGTATCCATAATCATATGCTCCCTTGGAGCGGTAGATTTCATAGCCGGTAACGGAAGTACCTGGCAGCCATGTGATACGGACTTTTGATCCGTGTGCACGCAATCTTGTGATAACCGGCTTCTCCGGCTTAATAATAAAGCTTGTCTTTGCAGATCCCGTATAATTACCGGTTCCCACTACCATAACAGCAGCTTTTCCCGGTGCACCATTGTCACTATAATTCAGATAGTAATCCGAACCTTCTTTTAAAACAATGTTATTTAATGTAACGGTAACTTCCGGTTTTACGGAAGATCCCGTATAACTTTGTGTTGCAATTTTGCTGATCACTGCATTTGCAAGATTATTGGATGAAACCGTTGTATTTCCGTTTCCATGATTTACAATACGGAAATAAACTGTTCTGCTTCCATAATAATTTCCGATTCCGTTAATTGTTACGGATGCAGTACCGATATTGCGGTTGTTGCTGTAAGTAAGTGTATAATCTCTTCCCTCGTACAGATAGCCGCCATTCAGCCATACCGATACAGACGGACGAATATCATATCCGGTGTATGTCTGATCAACGATTGTACCTACCGAAGCATTTGGAATATAGTACGAATAGGTATTATTGCTGTTATTGGTTCCTGTTACCTGAACCGGAATCTGCAGAGGAATTCTTCCATCCGGACGATTCAGTGTCAGTGTTGTGGAACCTGCAGTATTTGCGATCAGTTTTGTTCCGCTGATATAGGCAACCGCAGTATTGGATACATACATATTCAGTCCCTGTACAATCGGACAGTTTGCATTGCTTGGCCAGTGATTCGATACCTTAATGTTTTCATAGCATCCGGATAAATCTTTCGTCTGTCCGACAGACATCTGGATATAGGTTCCAATAGATGACGGAACAACAATCTGGTCAGAAGTAATATTGCTTTCCGCAATCTGAATATTGTTTACCGTTGTCGTCTGGTTGTTCGGTGTTGTATAGGATGTTCTGGTTACCGTGTTGGCAAATTCCTCTACCCAGTAATGGTAGCCATTGTAATATACATGTCCGATTCCGACAGCTGTAAACTGGCTGTTTAACATATTTCTACGCTGTTCCTGTCCGGAATAATTTGCATTGTCTTCCCGCATTGCGTTGTGAAGTGCAGATGCTGAAGAATAATTCACACCGATATTCTCTGCATAAACTCCCGCATAGACACCGTTTTCACTGTAAGCAGTATAATAATTTGTGCCATTTGGTCTGGTGTGTGAATACGAAAGTGCAATCTCTGCTGCACGTTTCATGGCTACCTGCTCCAGTGCATAGTCGTAAGTAAGCGGCTGCAGATTATTACAATATGTCTTCGTGTAATTGTTTGCATCCCAGTACCATGCATCGGATAAATTTCTGCGCATACTGTTGATCATGCCATAGACATTTCTGGCATCCGTCTGTCCGTATGTAACCTGAATACTTACGTTCCGTGTACCGGTTGTTGCAGCCATCACATTGCCCGCATACCCCAGTGGAAGCAGTGAAACAATCAGGACAAACGCAAGCAGACGCCTGAGTACATTGTGCGTTTTGGTTTTTCTCATAATCTTGATCCCTTCCTTTATTTTAAAATTTTGTTATCCCTATTGTACGCTTTTTAGCGGCTTCCCGCAATGATAATTTCATAAAGTTTGCTTGACAAGCATAACAGAAAAGCTATACTCTAATTAGCAAACAGGTGGGTGCGCAACTCGTTTCTGCGGGCTGTCGTTTTGTC
>OHKK01001141.1_pt1 | contig 10493 bp, 8 predicted proteins | sample 1568811 | NCBI WGS metagenome assembly OHKK01 (sample SAMEA3879568, study PRJEB24766) | human gut metagenome | biome: human-associated habitat; feature: feces | place: USA | collected 1985/1987
GAATATGCGGTCCTGGAAATTTCTTTCAGTTCCCCGCTGAAGTAATCAAACTGCGTTTCCACATAAGTAAAGCCGTTGATGCGGGATATGATCTTGGCAGCATCTTTGCCCAGTCCGTTTAGGATGACACGAAGCGGTTCTTTGCGCGCTTTATTGGCGTTTCGGGCAATTCCGATAGCTCCTTCGGCAGCCGCAAAGCTTTCATGTCCGGCCAGGAAGGCAAAGCATTTCGTTTCTTCACTCAGCAGCATGGCTGCCAGATTGCCGTGTCCCAGTCCTACCTTACGGTCATCGGCAACAGAACCGGGGATGCAAAAAGCCTGCAGACCTTCACCAATGGATTTGGCGACATCATAAGCGGTCTTATTGCCTTTCGAAACGGCAATCGCCGCTCCGACAATATATGCCCAGCAGGCATTTTCAAAACAGATCGGCTGAATGCCTTTTACGATCTCATAGACATCCACACCCAGATCATCCACTATCTTTTTTGCTTCTTCGACTGACTGAATCCCATATGAACGCAGGACGTCATTGATCTTATCGATTCGTCTTTCATATCCTTCAAACAATGCCATGGTTCAATCCTCCTATTCTTCTCTTGGATCGATATATTTGACTGCATCTGCATATCGACCGTATGTTCCTGTCGCTGAACGGATAGCCTCCGCCGAATCAGTTCCTTTTTTCACAGCGTCCATGAATTTTCCCATATTCACATACTCATACCCGATGATCTCATCGTTTGCATCCAGCCCCATTTTCATGATATAGCCTTCGGCCAGCTCCAGATAACGCGGTCCCTTCACTTTTGTGGAGTAGCATGTTCCTACCTGTGAACGCGTACCTTTGCCAAGATCCTCCAGCCCGGCACCGATCGGCAGACCGTCTTCCGAGAAGGCAGACTGTGTGCGTCCGTAAGCAATCTGCAAAAACAGTTCTCTCATGGCCGTATTGATGGCATCACAGACAAGATCGGTATTCAAAGCCTCCAGCAGTGTTTTTCCCACCAGTGCTTCCGAGGCCATTGCCGCCGAATGGGTCATGCCCGAACAGCCCAGCGTCTCAATCAGCGCCTCTTCGATAATGCCTTCCTTGACATTGAGCGTCAGCTTGCAGGCGCCCTGCTGCGGAGCACACCAGCCGATCCCGTGTGTCAATCCGGAGATGTCCTTGATTTCCCTGGAGTACACCCATTTTCCCTCCTCGGGAATCGGGGCACAGCCATGACTGGCGCCGCAGTTTACTTTGCACATATTGTCCACTTCTTTTGCATATTTCATGTTACCTCTCTCCTTTCAATATGTGGCTTTCCCTTATGAAAAAAAGCTGATGACCGCAACTAAAAAAGTTGCAGAAGTCATCAGCTTTTCAGCGGTTCAGCATCAGCTTGGGAGAACTTCATTCCCAATTTCATTGTATAAGTTCCTCTGTTCAATGTCAATTCCTTTTCTAAAGACAGATCCCTCGTCAGCGATACATTTATTTTTGACGCATCAGATCAGAGATCAGCGCAACCGTGCGTTCACAGTTTCTGCCGTCGGCGACGTCAATATAGCGCCGCAGCTGTTTCTCATTCCCTTTTTTGCCGCTGTTGATCAGATCGGCGAGTTCTTCTTCGTTGACTGCCAGACAGCCCTTGCTCATCTCTTTGAAATCAACAAAGCAGCCTCGCTCATCCAGATACTGTTCCAGATCGGGAACATAGTAATATACCGGCTTATGAAGAAGCGAGAAATCAAAGATGATCGATGAAAAATCGGATACCAGCACATCCGCAATGCAGAACAGTTCATGAAGATCACGGTCATTCATGTTATAGACACGACGGTCTTCGCTCAGCTTTTCATGCCGCAGCAGCGGATGAAGCTTATACAAGAACGCATGATCATCCTTCAGCAGGTGCATCATCCGATTGACATCCAGATCCACCTTCTGCATGCCTTCGTAAATATTGCCGCGAAAAGTCGGGGCATACAGGATGATCTTTTTTCCTTTCAGCTCCGGATATTCCTGAAACAGCTTTGCCCGGGACGCCTCGATAAAGGACGGATCACTGAGATGGTCCAGCCGCGGCATGCCGGTCACGATCACATGTGAAGGATCGACGCCGAATGCTTCGCTGTAAGGCTGTTTCCAATAATCCCCGTTACAGATCACATAGTCATAATTGGCAATCGGATATTCTCTTTTGATCACATTACCGAATTTTTTGATGGCGCCGGCCGCATGCCATACCTGCAGCACCGTTACGCCCTTGCGCTTGAAATTGCTGATGACATAATTGTTGTCATTGATAATGACAAGCGCCGATGTATTGATCACGAAGATCTGTTTGATCGTATTAAGAAAATACAGGAAATTCATCCACAGGCTGTTTTTTTCGAAATGGGTAAGCACGCTCACACAATGATATCCTTTCCCCTGCAGTGCATCATGGATCAGTTTAAGATCGCTTTCCAGTTGTCTGCTTTCTAATGACACAAAAGCGATCTTTTTTTGATCGATCTTGCGCAGACGTACAAAAACGTTGCAGATGCTGAGCATGATATTTAGGATCAGCTTCTTGATTCCCATGATGATCGCTCCTTAAAAACAATGTCGATGACCCGTCGGGAAGCATGCCCATCCTCATGTTCATTGAAATAGGCGTTGAAGGAAGAAAGCTTCTCGCTATCGTAAACGCCATTGGCGATGTCAGAGAGCATCGTTTCTTCTTTCTCATAAATCTGGCCCGGAAGATCTTTGTAAATATCGATATAGAAACCTCTGAGCTCCTCTTTATAGCTTTCGATGTCATACATATAGAAATAAATCGGACGTTTTAATACCGAATAATCAAAGAAGACGCTGGAATAGTCGGTAACCAGGATATCCGCAATCAGATACAGCGAACTGATGTCTTTGTCTGCATCGATGGAGTAAAGAAAGCCATTGAGCGAAGGATCATCCGCCTGTTCATTGATAATGAGATAATGCGGCTTGAACACTACGACATATTCATCACCGAGCATTTCCTTCCATTTCCGAAAGTCAGCTTCCAGATGGAATGTATATCCTTTCGCAACGTACTGATTATCCCGCCAGGTCGGTGCATAAAGCACGATCTTTTTATCGGCAGGAATGCCCAGCTCATCGCGGATCTTTCTGACATCCTCTTTCGTTGCGTTGATCAGGCAGTCATTGCGCGGATAGCCGGTTTCGATCAAACGTTCGCGGTCGATCCCGAATGCACTTTGAAAGACTTCCGTACAGAAACGGTTCGGCGAGATCATGTAATTATATCTTGCGACATCGATATCATACGTACGGTACATATCGGCCGCACTCATTTTGCTGCGGTAAAAAGTGGTATCCTGTGAAACATGTATGTCATGGGCCAGCCGCTTCAGCGGTGTTCCATGCCAGGTCTGCAGATAGATCTGCTTTTCCTTCTTGCAGATGTAGAGCGGCATCTTGCAGTTGAAGATCCAGTATTTGGCACGGGACATATAATAGAAATAAGGGACACTGAAATATTCGATCACCTTTGCGCCTTCGACCGCAGCCGCTTTCTTTTTATGATGCTTGATGGCCCAGATAAATGTATAATCCTTAAAAGCCGGATCTCTGCGCATTTCCTCATAAATGGCCTTCGGATTGTCGGAATAGCCCCGTCCGTGGAAAGAAATAAAGATGACGGTCTTATCGTCAATCGGGACCAGACGGTAGGTGCAGCGATATAAAATATGGATAGTTTTTGAAATGACCTTTTTGGCAAAACGAATCAGCATGATACCATTCTCCTTCCCTGTTATGTCACTGTCTTCCCTGTCAGGATGTTTTTGTTCTGATTCTTTGTTTCATCGGCTGAAAGATATATTTCCCCAGTAAAGACGTCATCTGATTGAAGCCGACGGACAAAAGCAGTGTGACAAGCAGTGAGATGAAAAAATACGAAGCAGTCAGCATTGCACCGCCCTGTGCCATGCCGAAATGACTGCCCAGGATCATCGGTACGCGCTGCAGCAGATAAATACCGAAGATATGCGCGCCCAGCCACTGCAGGATCTTGCTGTGAAGCGCAATCGTCATTGAAACATGATTAATCACCATGACGAATGCGATGCCGTGCAGGATATACAAAGACATATGCGTTCGGTAATGATGCAGAAACAAAAACAATACCAACCAGCATGCGGTGGTAAGCAGATAATGAAGACGATCCTTCATCACGAAGCGTTCATAACTGTCTTTGTACAGCGCATAGCAGCCGCCGGCCCAGTAACAAAGAAAGGTATTGTACCAGCGGGCACCTTCCTGATATTCACGCAGTACCAGCATCGAAATAACAGAGAGGACTGCCAGCACACCCAGAGCGGCACCATGGCGGCGGGTCATCTTATAGGAAAGATAAGTCAACGCATACAGCAGCAGAATATCAAACATATACCAGTTGCTGTTGCCGATGCTCTTCCATCCGATAAAGGAAAGAAGCGTACGGGAAAGCCCGTAATCCGCCCCGGTAATGAGACCGACCAGCCAGAAGACAACGATTGTCACGGCAAATGCACTCAGCAGCTCAAGGATCTTGACAGGAAGCTGATCGACATAATCCTTTCCTTTCTTCAAGATCGAAACAAAGATGCCGTAACCGGAATAAAACAGAAAGGTCGTAACGACAAGCTGTCCCAGAAATCCCTGGAATTCATAGTAGATCCGGCTGTATGAGATCGCCGAATCAAAATAACTGCGGAAATGGCTCATAAAAACCAGAAAAACAAAAATGCCGTTGATCTGTGTCGTAGCAGAATGACTGATATATTCAGAATTAAAATACTTATATCTCATCCCGCTGATGATAATGAGCAGAAATAAAACTAAAACAATTGTCACGAGTTGTTTCCATCCTTTCCTTGCCGTCAGCCACACATGGGTTATCCCGCCTTTGTCCAAACAAGCCGGAAAAAAGCGGGATCATTGTCAGTTAAACAAGCTTTCAAATTCCTCGACTGCCTGTTGATTATACGCTTCATAATCGACATGCATCGTAGGCACTTTTCCACCAAGACACATTTCCATGCCTTTGATGAGTCCTTCTTCGCTGTTGGCAACCAGTGTGCCGCCATAACGTTTCATAAAATTTCTAGGTCCTGAAATATCGACAGAGAATACCGGAAGACCGAGTACGTCCGCTTCCGCAATGACCAGACCAAAACCTTCCGCAAAGGAACTTAAAACGGAATAATCGCATTTTTTCACTAACGGGAACGGATTGGAAAGGCTCTTGACAAGCACGATATGATCTCGCAGCTTAAGCTGTTCGATGTGTTCCACGATCTTGTCATAATGGTTCATGTAGGAAGAACCGCCTACAATGATCAAATCTGTATTCGGATGCTTCTTATGGATCTTCGCAAACGCGCTGATCAGACGAAGCTGTCCTTTTTCAGGTGAGAAACGGCCGACATTGATAAATTTCTTGGAATCGCTGTTCAAAATATTGTTCAGCCGGCTGATTCCCGGATATACGGTCGTGTTCTCATCAAGCTGCAGTTCTTTTCTGCCCTGATTTTCAATCTTCTTATAGTCGATCACATTGTGGCAGACATGGATATTGTCTCTTCGCTTTGAGATCTGGTATGTCGGTTCGATGATATCATCCGTAACGACGGCGACTTTGTCATATACGCTGTATGCATAGCGAAGCGCATCTTCACGCTGATTTTTACGGATGTTGATCTCTTCCAGCATGTTCGCATGCACATAAATGACCTTATTACCTTCAAAGGTACTGAACAGATTGATGCGCTGATTTCCGTATCCGGAGAACTGGACGATGGAATCGACCCTGGCATCGCCAAACATTCGCTTTAATTCATAGCGAAGCGGTTTTTTCATATATTTCATGTAGCGTTCCGTATGGATCAGATTCATGTTGTACAGTGTTTTCCATACTTTCTGACGAATCGTCATGTTCGTCACGCCTTTCGAACAATAGTAATTTACCAGCTCTGACAGCTCTTTGAGATTGTCCAGATTTCGGCGGACTGCTTTGTTCGAAAACAGCAGGTAGTAGTTTTTCTTGTCACGGTCAATGGTATTCAGCAGATTTTTCAATGATGCCGTGATACCGTTGTTGGCAAGACGTCCGGCATCGATAAAGATATTTTCCTTGCCGTTGTCTTTGATTTTTCCTTCTTTTGTCCCCAGACTGCGGTTCAGCAGGACTCTTTGACAGATACGGTGCGTCGCATCCGCATCATCATAAGGGCAGAACTCTTTGATCAGCGCTTCGTCATCATAGTTCTTAGGAAGATTGATCTCGCGGATCACATCATCCATGCACTCGACGATCGGGAACGGAAAAGAGGACAGATCACGGTAAATACCGCGGGAAGAAAGATAATCCTCACGATCATAGACATACAGGATGATCTTTTTACGTGTGTTTAAAAAGTCAAAGAACACACTGGAATAATCGGTAACCAGCACATCGGCCGCATTTAAGAACTCATATGTTTCGTATTCCTTAGGAAACGGCTTGACGTTTTCATACACAGAAAAATCGACAGACGCAGATTCGATCGGATGAAGGTTGACATAAACCACCTGATCCTGCTTTGCATTTGCTTCGAATTCATCCAGGATATAACGGATGTTCGCTTCTGTGATCGGATTGCTCTTATTGCTTAACGTACCTCTCCATGTCGGCATGTAAGCAATGACTTTCTTCCCGTTCAGTGCGTATTTTGTACGAATCTCCGCTTTTGTCGCTTCATCGAAGAAAGCCGTATTGCGCGGATACCCGTCCAGAAGATACGTATTCTGACACAGATTTTCCAGCATGTAGTCTTCTACCATATGATCCCTTGTATATTCATTGGGATACAGCAGATAGTCCGAGCATACAAAGTTTTTCTGCGTATTGCCGATATTGTGCATATCATTCATGATGCTTTTACCAAGCGATTTCAAAGGCGTACCGTGCCATGTATTTAAATAAACCTGGCCTTCTTTCTTGATGAAGTAAGGTAAAAACGTATTGTCGCTCATCAAATATTTCGCGCTTGCCATCAAACGATAATAGTGCTTTGTATTCGTTTCCACGATCTTAACGCCGGATAAGCCTTTTTCATCGTAAAAACGACGTGCCGCAGCGGTTTTTTCCTTCTGTACACAGAGGCAGAGCTGAAAGGAAGCATAATCTTTGTCCTTCAGCAGCTCCTTGATAATGTAATACATATTGCCGCCGAATTCTTTTCCCTGCTGTGATTCCAGTGCGATCACATGTTCATCAAGCGGCAGTTTATCGACATGCTTGATATAATTACACTTTGCAATATAGTGATTTTTAAGCTTATTGATCAATTTCATTTCATAAACTCCTTTACCACTCTCTCTGTCGCACCTGCATCATCGAGATAATTGAAACGGTGACAGAACTTCTGATATACATCAGCATACTTTTTCTTTATGTCATCGACATTTTTGATGGCGTCAATCAGTTCGCTTTCCTTTTGAACGATCGGACCAGGCAGTTCTTCAATGTCGAAATAAAAATCGCGCAGCTCATTTTTATATGCTTCCAGATCATACATATAGAAGATCACAGGGCGATGGAGGTTCGCAAAGTCAAAGAACACACTGGAGTAATCGGTAACCAGCAGATCCGATACGAGATAAAGATCGTTTACGTCATCATAATGCGAAACATCGACGGCAAACCCTTTAAACTGAGAAATATCGATATTGTTGGAAACAAGATAATGCAGTCGCAGCAGCAAGAAGCAGTCCTTCGGCAGTTTTTCCTTCAGTCTCAGCAGATTGACACCGAGCTGATACGTATGGCCCACACCTTTTTTATACTGATCATCTCTAAATGTCGGACAGTATAAAATTACTTTTTTTCCTTTCGGGATATTCAGTTCCTGTCTGATCTTTTCCAGCTTTTCTTCCGTCGCCGTAAACAAAGAGGCATTGCGCGGATATCCCTGCTCGATAATGACATTTTCCTTATGCAGCCTGTCCAGGCCAAAAGATGAAATAAAACATTTGGTCGCATAAGCAGACGGTGAAATGAAGTAATTACACTTTTCACCGACATCCAGATACTGTTTGTGAACATCAGAGACCTTGGTTGCCGCATTGCCGTCCACCTGAATATCCATTCCGATTCTCTTCAGCGGTGTTCCATGCCAGCACTGCACAAAGATCTGGTCTTCGCGTTTCGCAAAATACGGAGGTGTTCTGAAGTTAAAGATCCAGTATTTTGATGTAGACAAGTATTTGAAAAATTCTTTCGTATGGTATTTCACCAGTATTGTCCGGTCATTATGAAACAGATGCTGTTTCTGATCAGGTTTCGTGAAAGCCCAGATAAATGTGTAGTCATCAAATTTCGGATCATTCAGCATATATTCGTAAATTGCTTTCGGGCTGCAGGCATACAGTCTTCCTGAGAAAGCTGAAAAAATGATCTGTTTTTCCTTTACAACAGCATTTTTTGACAGCTCCAGACACATTTTGTCACGTCTGTGAGCACGTATTTTTTTGATGATCCACGCGCCTGCTTTCGTTTTCTTCAATCTACGAATCAATTTCTTTTTCATTTAAATCCTCCCAAACCAAGTTATTCCGCAAAGAATATGTTATTTCTTCAATTCTTCTTTTAACTGTGTCGTACTGATTCCTTCTGTGCGTGGAAGATAGACCACTTCACAATATTCTTTCAGGAAATCGAATTTTCCTTTCCAGTCATCGCCCATGACAAATACATCCACATTGTACTTTTTCACATCCTCGATTTTTTGTTCCCAGGATGTTTCGGGAATGACCTTATCCACATATTTGATTGCTTCGACAATGGCCATGCGGTCTGTATCCTTGATCTTGCAGATTTTCCCTTTTCCCAGATTAAATTCATCGCTGCTGACCGCAACGATCAGATAGTCGCCAAGTTCTTTCGCTCTTCTCAGCAGATTCAAATGACCGACATGAAATAAGTCGTATGTTCCGTATGTAATAACTGTTTTCATCTTCTGTTCTCCTTATCCAAAAATATTATCCGAAAATCCGATCCCAGATGGATTTCTTGATCGGCTCTGTGATGATACGCTTTGCGAATTTCTCGTCGCGCAGCTTTTTCTTTTCTTTCTCGCTCATCGCATTATATTTCTCCACATAATCCGAATAGTGATCACAGACTTCGTCAATGTCTCCGATTTCCACCAGCTTGCCGCCTTCGATCCACATACCGGTCTTGCAGAAACTGCGGACCTGTGAAAGCGAATGCGAAATAAAGAAGATCGTCTTGTTCTCCTCATCACGAAGCTGCATCATGCGTTTCATACACTTCTGGGCAAACCCCTTATCGCCGACTGACAATGCCTCATCGACAATAAAAATGTCCGGATTCAATGCCAGTGAGATCGAAAAGCCCAAACGTGATTTCATACCGCTTGAATATTTCTTTACGGGCTGATACAGGAAATCGCCGAGTTCTGCAAACTCGATCACGTTTTCCTTGATCTCCTGGATCCGCTTCTTGGAAAAGCCCATCAAAGCACCTTTTACATTGATGTTTTCTTCTCCCGTCAGCTGCATGTTCAGACCCGTATTGATTGAAATCAACGCCTGTTCGCCGTTTACGATCATCTTGCCGCCGTCATGATCGGAAATACCGGCAAGAATCAAAGACAATGTAGATTTACCCGAACCGTTCGTTCCCAGTATGCCTACGACATCTCCCTTCTTGATCTGAAAAGAGACATCTTTCAAGGCATAAAACTGTTCTTTTTTCTTTCCTTTGTTTTTTGTTTTCAATGTATAGATTTTTGAGATGTCCTGCATCTCAACAGCATATTTACTATCACGATTTGTCATTTTCCGTACACCTCATTAAATCATATCGACCATTTTACGTTTAAAGTGATACATCAGGGAAGATCCCAATGCAAACAAAACCAGGACCACGACCCAGAAATAAACCGTCAAAGCGGGATGGGCAAAGATACCCTTTCCAAAAAAGATAGAGTCCCGGTAGCCGGTCACAATATAATAAACAGGATTCAGCTTCATTACGAATGACATGAACGGAATGGTCTTGAAGGCCGCCGGCCAAAGGACCGGTGACAGATACAGCAGCATGCGCATCAGTGATGTGATCAGCTTTTTGACATCACGCCACATCATCGTCAATACCGATGTAACCAGTGCCAGTGCCTCAACGAACATAAAGGCAAAATAAATCAGACCAAGCCAGTGAATGGAAGGATAGTAACCGAAAAGAATAACCATGAATACTGTGATGACCAGCATGCACAGATGGTTGAAAAATTCTTTGACACATACTGTGGCAGGCAGTACGCTGATCGGAAACTTCATCTTTGTGATAACGTTTTTCTTTGAGAAAACAGCACTGCAGCCGTGGGTGATGCAGGGGGAGATATACCACCATGCCGCAAAACCGACAATGACCCACGGCAGGTAAGGGATACCGTCATAACCCTTGC
>OHKK01001146.1_pt1 | contig 10433 bp, 8 predicted proteins | sample 1568811 | NCBI WGS metagenome assembly OHKK01 (sample SAMEA3879568, study PRJEB24766) | human gut metagenome | biome: human-associated habitat; feature: feces | place: USA | collected 1985/1987
ACCAGCGACACGAGGATTTTCAGTCCTCTGCTCTACCAACTGAGCTATCTGGGCATTTGGATTTCCTGTTGGAAACCTTTGTTAATATAACATGAATTCACGAAAATTGCAACTGTTTTGTTGGAAATCGTGAAAAAATTGTGCTTTTGGGGGAATGGCGGTGTATTTTCGTTCGAGAATGTGGTAGTATAAAAGATATGCAAAGAGGAAGCAAGGAGAAGTATTAAAAAGATTATGAAAATTATTCTGACTGCGGTCAACGCAAAATATATTCATTCCAATCTCGCAGTTTACACGCTGCAGGCGAGCGCGGAGAAAGCCGGTGTGTTCCCGGAGATCCGTGAGTTTACGATCAACCAGTCAAAAGATTCCATGCTGCGGAGTCTGTTTCTGGCGCATGCGGATGTCGTCTGTGTGTCGTGTTATATCTGGAACATATCTATTGTGGAAGATTTGATTACAGAATATCACAAAATCAGCCCGGAAACGAAGATCTGGCTTGGCGGGCCGGAGGTGTCGTACCACGCGGAGGAGATGCTGGAGCAGTATCCGTTCCTTGACGGAATCATGAAGGGTGAGGGCGAAATTACCTTCCGTGAACTGGCAGTGTATTACCAGAATCAGGAGAACGGCACGGAGGGAAAAACGCTTGAAGAGATCCACGGCATTACATACCGTGATGCAGAAGGAGCCATCAAAAGCAACCCGTGGCGTCCGGTCATGGATCTGTCCGAGGTGGATTTTCCGTATGCGAATTTGAAAAAATTCGAGAACCGCATCATTTATTATGAGTCAAGCCGCGGTTGCCCGTTTTCATGCAGTTACTGTCTTTCTTCTATTGATAAGCGGCTTCGGTTCCGAAATCTGGATCTGGTCAAAAAGGAACTCGCCTTTTTCCTGGAACAGAAAGTACCGCAGGTCAAATTTGTGGATCGTACGTTCAACTGCAGGAAAGACCATGCAATGGCGATCTGGAAATTCATTGCGGAGCATGACAACGGCGTGACGAATTTCCACTTTGAGATTGCCGCTGATCTGATTACTGAGGAGGAACTGGAACTCTTAAATACCCTGCGTCCGGGGCTGGTACAGCTTGAGATCGGCGTTCAGTCTACGAATCCGCAGACGATCGAGGCGATCCACCGGAAGATGGATTTTGGAAGAGTCACAGAGATTGTAAACCGGATTGCGAAGGGAAGAAACATCCATCAGCATCTCGACCTGATCGCGGGCCTGCCGTATGAGGATTATGACAGTTTCCGCCGTTCGTTTGCGGATGTCTATGCACTGCGTCCGCAGCAGTTACAGCTGGGATTTTTGAAAGTGCTGCGCGGTTCTTTCATGTATGAGCATACCGAGGAATATGACTGTCATTATCAGGAGCGCGAACCATATGAGGTACTGTACACGAAATGGCTGCCGTATGACGATGTGCTGAAGCTCAAAGACGTGGAGGAGATGGTGGAAGTCTACTACAACAGCGGCCAGTTCGTCCACACACTGCCGATGATCGAGCGTCTGTATGAGAACCCGTTCGATTTCTTCCAGGAGCTCGGCGATTTCTACCGGGCAAAGGGCTACAGTGAGGCGGCACATAACCGGATTCAGCGGTATGAAATTCTGCTCGAGTTTTTGCAGGACGAAAAACAGCAGGACGAAGCATTCTTCCGTCAGATGATGGTGCTCGATCTGTATGCGCGTGAAAATATGAAGACACGGCCGCGCTTTGCAAAAGATCCGTCCGAATGGAAAAACGAGTCGCGTGACTTTTATCAGAAAGAAGCCGAAACGAGAACGCTTCTGCCATCGTATACGACATACGATTGGAAGCAGCTGCAGCGCATGACGCATGTGGAAGTTTTTGATTACGATGTGCTTGGAAACGGGGAAAAGGCGCGTATGGTACTCCTCTTTGATTATCAGAAGCGCGATCCGCTGACGGGAAATGCGGAGATGATCGACTGCAGTGAGCTTTTTTACGCTTGACATTTCAAAAGAACATGAGATACTAGAAAAGGTAATAAAAGATGAAAATACAAGATTTTGTAGTGCTCGATCTTGAGACAACGGGTCTTTCTGTAAAGGAAGACCAGATTCTGGAGATCGGTGCAGTAAAAGTGCAGGGCGGAGAGGTCACGGCATCGTATGAGACCTTCGTCAATCCGGGCAGAAAAGTGCCGGAACGGATCACGGAACTCACCGGAATCCGGGATGAGATGATTGCGAATGCGCCCGATGTGGAGACTGCTGTCCGCGGATTTCTGGATTTCTGCGGCGGTCTGCCGCTTCTGGGGCACAATATTCTGTTCGATTACAGCTTCATCAAGCAGGCAGCGATAAATGCCCGTCTGGACTTTGAAAAAGAAGCGTGGGATACGTTGAAAATTGCACGGAAAGCCCTCCCGGATCTGGAGAGCAGAAGCCTTGAAGCACTCTGCGGCTACTATCAGATCCCGCGGGAACACGCACACCGTGCAATGGACGATGTGCTGGAAACGCTGGCACTGTTCCGAAAACTGGAAGAAAGATTTTCGGAAGATCACCCGGAATGGTTTGCCGCAGCGCCTCTGAAGGCCAAAATGAAACGCGAGGTTCCGGCGACGGAGGCGCAGAAAAAATATCTGGCGGACCTGATCCGGTACCATGAGCTGGATCTCGAACCGGAGTGGGGAGCACTCACAAAAAGCCGTGCATCCCGCATGATCGATCAGATTATTCTGGCACATGGAAGAATGGAAAAACGACAGAGAACTGAGAAAAAATAGAAGAGAAAAAGAAAGGATGGAACGATGAGTAATAAAGTCAATCGAAAAGCCCCGACAGAGGCACAGAAAAAGAAGAAAGATCCGCTGGCAAAGAAGAGAAATGCAGCAAAGATGCTGGCATTGATTCTTGCAGTGGTTATGGTGCTTGGTATGGTTCTTCCAGCACTTTTATGGCTGGTGTAAAGAGATTCTGTAAAAGACAGAGTGAAATGGGAAACAGATCAAGAAGAGGCACAGTATGAAAAACAGCAGAAAAATGAGAGGCCTGCTGGTGATGCTTATCGCATTCGCATTCTGCTTTCTGGCAGAAACAGTCAAAGCGGATGACCGGACAGCGCTGGACGGAATCTATGTAGAAGACATTTCCGTCGGCGGTATGACCGAAGAGCAGATCACACAGGCAGTAAACGACAAAATTGAACAGTTAAAACCCTCGGTTATCAACCTGTCTGCCGGAGAGCAGAATGCACAGGTGACAGCAGGGGATCTCGGACTTTCCTGCGCCAACCCGGAGGTGGCAAGAGAAGCCGTCACAATCGGGCAGGAAGGCAATGTACTGAAGCGGTTCCTGACACAGAACCGGCTCAAAAATGGAGAGACGGTGACGTTTTCCCTGAAATATACAGTCGATGGCGAGGCAGCGCGCCAGGCGGTAGAAAACAACACGGCCGTGCTGAACCGCGAGGCAACAAATGCAACGCTGACCCGCGAAAACGGCGAATTTACCGTCAATCCGGGCCAGACCGGATGCAGCGTTAACGTGGATGAGTCCACGGCGAAGGTTGTCAATTACCTGACGACAAGCTGGCGGGGCGGCATCGGCGGCGTAGAACTGGTAACAGAAGAAACACCGGCAGGCGGCAATCCGGAGCAGCTTGCACTTGTCAAAGATCTGCTCGGCGAGGGTACGACGGAGTATGGCAACGGTACGAGCGGCAGAAAACAGAATGTCGCAGTCGGCGCAGAGAAGATTAACGGAACGCTGGTACAGCCGGGCGAGGAATTTTCCGTAGAGGCGGTCGTTGTGCCGTTTGATGCGGAAAATGGTTATGCACTGGCAGCATCGTATGAGATGGGAAAGGTCGTCGATTCGTACGGCGGCGGTATCTGCCAGGTTTCCACAACGCTCTATGTTGCTGTCTTAAAAGCAGAGCTTGAGGTGACGGAGCGGTACAGCCATTCCATGATTGTCCACTATGTGGATCCGTCGATGGATGCGGCGATTGCAGAGGGATTGAAAGACCTGAAATTCGTGAACAACACCGATGCGCCGATTTACATTGAGGCGAGCGCGGATGGAAGCACCCTGCATTTTGCCATCTACGGCCATGAGACGAGAGATCCGAACCGCACGGTCCGCTATGAGAGTGAGACGACAAGCACGGAGGATCCGACGCCGGGCCTGACGGAAGATGCGAATGCATCGTTTGGAACAATTGAACAGACATCGTACGGCTATCAGGGTTCGACGGCGCGGCTGTGGAAGATTGTGAATGACAATGGAAATGAGACGAAGGAGCAGGTGAATTCCAGCACTTACCGCATGACATCGGATGTCTATACCGTGGGAACAAAGACGGACAATGCAGCGGCGCGTGCGGAAATGCAGGCGGCGATTGCGGCAAATGATCTTGCAAAAGCAAAGGAAGTTGCAGCGAAATACAGCCAGAGCAGTTCGTCATCGAGTTCTTCGGAGAAGAAGGAAGACAGCAGCGATGATTCGGATTCGGATGGTACGGAAAAGACGGACGACAGCAGCGATACAGAGAAAACGGAGGACGATGAGGACTAGGCGTTTTCTGGTTAAAATTCGCTGGGAACCAGTGAACTGTAACATTTTCCGTGAAAAATGGGAAAGCAGAGGGAAAAGGAGTACGGATTCCGTCTGCTTTTTCGTTTGAAACAGGAAGTTCGAGGAGGACAAGGGATGCGAAAGGGTAAATTACAGCAGAGCGTGCTGGTGCGCTCGGTGTTTAAGATGCTGGGGCAGAAAAGAGAGGACGCAGCAGGGCCGGCGGTCGGACGCGGGGTATCGGCACTTGCAGGAGAAAAGGAGACGCAGGTGTTTTCGTGTGCGCCGGTGCTGGTGAAGGATCCGGAGGACGCGGTGCTCGCGGTCTGCCGGGTGTGCAACAGTGTGGCCGCGGCGGGGGCATCGGCAAAAGGAGTGCTGGTGTCGCTGATGCTGCCGGAGGCGATGGAAGAAAAGGATTTAAAGGAGCTGATGCGGGCGGTTGACGGTGCGTGTGTGCGGTATGGAACTGCGGTGATCGGCGGGCATACGGAGGTGACGGACGGGGTTTTGTATCCGGTGCTTACCGTGACGGCGGCAGGCGGGACAACGCGTGCGGGGCTGTTTGATCCGTCGTGTGTGACAGCGGATTTGGATCTTGTCGTGACGAAGGGGATTGCGCTTGGCGCGGTGTCTTATCTGGCAAAGACAAGAAGGGATGAGCTTCTGACGAGATTTTCTCCGGGATTTATCCATGGGGCGGCGGATTTTTCGGAGGATTACTCTGTCTGCCGTGAGGCGGAGATTGCGATCGGGCACGGTGTGGCTGCGATGCAGGATCTCTCGGAGGGCGGGATTTTCGGGGCGCTCTGGGAGATGGCGGACGGCGCGGGTATCGGGCTTGATGTGGCGCTGAAGAGGATTCCGATCCAGCAGGAGACGGTGGAGATCTGTGAGTTTTTCGGGGTGAATCCGTATCAGATGCTTTCGACGGGGGCGCTGCTGATTGCAGCGGCGGACGCGGTGATTGGGCGGACGACATCCGGGAAGGAGAGGATTCTCCGGAACGGGGAAGAGGTCCGGTATCTGGATAAGCCGCAGATGGATGAGATGTACCGGGTTGGCAGATAAGGCTTAAATATACGACAGGAGTGATTGGTAAAATGGCACATTTGAATATTGTTCTTCATGAGCCGGAGATTCCAGCAAATACAGGTAATATCGGACGGACGTGTGTGGCGACGGGGACAAGGCTGCATCTGATTAAGCCGCTGGGGTTTGATATTTCGGACAAGGCGGTGAAACGCGCGGGGCTGGATTACTGGCCGAAGCTGGATGTGACGGTGTATGAGAGTTACGAGGATTTTCTGGAGAGAAATCCGGGGGCGAAGATTTACTATGCGACGACGAAGGGGCCGCAGACGTATGTGGATGTGCAGTATGAAGAGGACTGCTTTATCATGTTCGGAAAGGAAAGCGCGGGGATTCCAGAGGATATTCTGTACAATAATCAGGAGACGGCGGTGCGGATTCCGATGATTAATGATATTCGTTCGCTGAACCTTTCAAATTCCGTGGCGATCGTACTGTACGAGGCACCTGCGGCAGAATAACTTTGACCATATGCAGCTCGCGGGGCATTTGCGGACGCATGAGTGGAGGTAGACGGACGGGACTCTGGTGATCGTAGACGGAACTGCATTCTTTTTATAAGGAAGAAGTTAAGATCATTTCCAATTCGGCGAAGACCTGCTCGGCGTAAAGCTGTTTGATTTCGTGGCGGGTCATGCCGGAGACGTTGGTCTGGAAGGTGAAGGTGTGGGCTTGGGTTTTGTATAAAATACAGAAGTACACGACGCCCTGTACGCTGTCAGCGTTGTTGGGGTCGAGATTTCCGGTTGTGCCGGTGATTCCGATGGCGATGGCGGTGTGCAGGTTTTCTTGTACTGTGCGGGCCATGGCTTCGGCGCATTCGGGGGAGTAGACGCCGTGGATTTCGATGACGGAAGGGTCGACGCCGACGAGGACTTTGGTTTCGTTCAGATACGTGACGTAGCCGCCGGGGAAAATGGCGGAGGCGCCTTCGGTGTCGGTGATTAGGGAGGCGATCAGGCCGGAAGTGCAGCTTTCCATGGTGGAAATGGTGGTGTGGGATGCAATGAGCTGTTTGATGATGGAATCAATGGTGTTTGGGTTCATAGTGAAAATTACCTCCAGAGTTAGTTTGATATGTCTGGCAAAAAAGCCCCTCGGCGGAGGGGCTTATTTTGGTGCTTCGCCTTTGGCGAGTGTAAAGATAAATTCGGTACCAACGCCCTCTGTACTGATGACATTGATATTCTGGTTATGCGCAGTGATGATCTCTTTGACGATCGAAAGCCCAAGTCCCGTTCCTTTGCGGTCCTTGCCGCGGGAGGCGTCGAGCTTGTAGAAGCGCTCCCAGATTTTCGTGATGCTTGCCTTTGGAATGCCGCAGCCGGTGTCCTTGACGGAGACGAAGACTTTGCCGTGCTTCTCCGTTGTCTCAACTGTGATGGTGGAATCGTTGTTGCTGAATTTGATTGCATTATCAATGAGATTGTACAGCACCTGCTGGATTTTTCCCATATCGGCGCAGACGTATAAGGTGCGCGATGCGAGGATCAGTGAAATGGAAATCCGCTTTTTCGTGCAGGTTCCCTCAAACGAAGCGGCGGTATCCTTGATGACGGCGTTGATGTCAAACGAGGTCAGATCGAGCATATTCCCTTTATCGTCGATGTCGTTCAGCGTCAGCAGGCTCTGCGTCAGCTTGTGCAGCCGTTCTGTCTCAAACAGAACGATTTTCAGATATTTTTCCTGCATTTCCGGCGGAATCGTTCCGTCAAGGATCGCCTCCACGTAGCCTTTGATCGAGGTCAGCGGTGAGCGGAAGTCGTGAGAGACGTTCGCCACAAATTTCCGCTGGTATTCGCCGGTCTTGTTCAGCTCGCCGGACATGTAGTTCAGCGTGGAAGCGAGATACCCCATCTCATCGTGAGATTTAACATCAATTTTGTGGGTCAGGTTGCCGGAGGCATACTCCTTTGCACCGTTGATGATCTTTTTCAGCGGCCGGTACACGACGAGGGAGAAAAAGATCAGAATCACAAACGAGAGTCCGAACACGAGCAGGAACAGAAAGTCAATCCGTGCCAGCAGACTTTCCCTCTGCTGATAGACGTCCTGCAGCGGAAGGTGGATGGCGACATAGCCATTGATCCGGAAATCGGAGGTGACGGGAACCATGACGCTCAGCATCTTGTCTTCGAAATAGCCGAAAAACGTTCCCGTGCTGTAATACTCGCTGCCGAGCGCAACCGGATCAAAACCGTCGATGATCTCCGGGTTTTCCTCATCGAGTGCAGCTGCCGTGTTCAGCAGAATTTCCCCGTCTGCGCTGATGAGCCAGATCTGGGAATTGTGATAGGAAGCCAGTGCACTGAGCGAATTGTAAAGATCCGTCAGGGAACGCTCACTGTGGTAATAAAGGTCGCCCTGTTTGGAAGCGATCTGCGTGGCCTCCCGGTACAGACTGGTGCTCGCGCTGGAGACCAGACTGTCCTCCACCATGCGGGAGCCGACCGTTGAGATCAGCGTAAAGCCGGCAATGGCGAGAATGACATAAATGAGAATTAATTTCCGGTAAAGCGTGCGTCGCATTATTTTTTAACCTCAAACTTGTAACCGATGCCCCAGACCGTCGTGATGGCCCAGGAGGCATGGTCCTTGATTTTTTCGCGGAGACGTTTGATATGAACGTCTACCGTGCGGGTATCGCCGATGTACTCATAGCCCCAGATATGGTCGAGGAGCTGTTCTCGCGTAAAGACCTGGTTTGGTGAGGAAGCAAGGAAGTAGAGAAGCTCCAGTTCCTTCGGCGGCATATCGACGGTGCGGCCCTGGTAAATGACGGAATAGTTCGTCTGGTTGATGATAAGATCCGGGTACTCGACACATTTTCCTGCGGTCGCGGACACCGGGATCGTGCGTGATGGCTGAAATCTCCGCAGCACTGCTTTCACACGGGCAACGAGCTCCTTGGAATCAAATGGTTTGATGATGTAGTCATCCGCGCCGAGCTCCAGGCCGAGGACTTTGTCGAACACCTCGCCCTTTGCCGAGAGCATGATGATCGGAACATCGGAATCGTGCCGGATTTCGCGGCAGACCTGGTAGCCGTCCATGCCGGGCAGCATCAGGTCGAGCAGAATCAGGTTCGGCTGGAAGGAGTGAAACTCCCGGACAGCCTCTTCTCCATCGTTTACAATTTTTGTGTCATAGCATTCCTTGGTCAGATAGAGAGAAATCAGTTCTGCGATATTGTTATCGTCATCGACGATCAGAATTTTCTGTTTGGAAGCCATAAAAGATTCTCCTTCACTGGGGACAGGACGGAACCGCATACAGTATGCGTTCCGTCCCATATTTTCCTGAGTTTTTATTTCTTAAACGTAACAATCGTAACGCCGGCATCGCCCTCGCCGAATTCCGCTAAATGGAAGTCCGCTACGTGTTTCTGGCGGCGCAGATAATTGTGAATGCCTTTCCGCAGTGCGCCCGTTCCTTTTCCGTGGACAACGCGGACACTCGGCAGATGGGAGAGATAAGCGTCATCGAGATATTTGTCGAGTTCGGCAACCGCTTCATCCACCGTTTTTCCGAGCAGATTGATCTCGGTAGAAATCGTGGCAGCCTTGGAAAGCTTCGATTTTCCGCTGCTTGTGCGGGAGATGGACGGGCCGGTGATGACAGCCTCGTCGATCAGCACAAGGTCGGAGATATGCACTTTGGTCCGCATGATACCCATCTGGACGAAGAGATTTCCCTTCGAATCCGGGCGGGTGCTGACAGTACCTTTGAGATTCATGCTTAAGACTTTGACGGCATCGCCGAGATGAAGATCCTGCGGGCGGAGATTTCCGGTGCGCTTCGGCACTTCCTTAGCCTTTTTCTTATCGAGCTTGTTCATTTTTTCACGCAGAGCGGTACGTTTCTGCTCCATTTCGCGGACGGAAACATTCTCTTTTCCAAATTTCTGAAAATCGCGCATCGTCTGGTCGGCGTATTCCTTCGCCTCGCGGAGAATTCTCTGTGCCTCCTCGGTTGCATTGGAGATCATCTTTTCTTTTCTTGCGTCGATCTGTTCCTGATTCTTGGCAAGGCTCTGCTTCAGGGATTCGACTTCCGCGCGGGTGCGGGCAAGCTCTTCTTTTTCGCGTTCCAGCGTGATCCGGTTCTGCTCGAGAGTGGTCAGAACGTCCTCAAACGATTCATCCTGCTCGCTGATTTCGTCTTTTGCCTTGTTGATGATGTAGTCCGGCAGGCCGAGTTTGCTGGAAATCGCAAACGCATTACTCTTTCCAGGAACGCCGACGAGCAGGCGGTATGTCGGGCTTAAAGTCTCGACATCGAATTCACAGCAGGCATTCTCCACGCCCGGTGTGGATAAGGCATAGATTTTCAGTTCACTGTAGTGTGTCGTTGCCATGGTGCGGATGCCGCGCTCGTGGAGCGTAGAGAGGATCGCGATGGCAAGCGCCGCGCCCTCTGTCGGGTCGGTACCGGCGCCGAGCTCATCGAACAGGACGAGGGAATTGCGGTCTGCCTTGTCGAGGAAGGAAACCACATTCGTCATGTGGGAGGAGAAGGTACTCAACGACTGCTCGATGCTCTGCTCATCACCGATATCGGCGTAAACCTCGTCGAAAACGGAAAGGGAGGAGCGGTCGAGTGCCGGAATGTGAAGTCCGGACTGGCCCATCAGTGTTAAGAGTCCGACCGTCTTTAAGGAAACCGTTTTACCGCCGGTATTCGGTCCGGTGACGATCAGAAGGTCGAAATCTTCGCCGAGCGACAGATCAATCGGAACGACTTTTTTCGCATTGATCAGCGGGTGGCGTGCCTTGCGCAGATGG
>OHKK01001172.1_pt1 | contig 10280 bp, 8 predicted proteins | sample 1568811 | NCBI WGS metagenome assembly OHKK01 (sample SAMEA3879568, study PRJEB24766) | human gut metagenome | biome: human-associated habitat; feature: feces | place: USA | collected 1985/1987
AGCCTTGCCGAAAAGCTCGACCTTGCCGCCAAGGCCGCCGAGGACGCCAAGCGCGAGCTTGCCAAAGCGCGCTACGAGCTGGAGGTCGCACAGGGCCAGCAGCGCGCGGCGGAGGACGCCGTGCTCAAATTGCAGGGCGATAAAAATCATTATGACTTATTGCTCTCGTCGCTGCGCGAGCGGCTCGAGAGTTTGGATACCGAGCGCGAGACCATCGCGCGCCGCCGCGGCGAAGTGAAGCGCACGGCGGAGGAAAAGGAAGCGCTCGCGCTTTCGCAGGAGAAGGAAGCGGGCGAGCTGCGCGCGCAGGCGGAAAAGAGCCTTTCCGGCCAGAGCGAGCTGCTGCGTTCGACCTCGCGCCTCGGCGACGAGATCGCCGAGAAAAAGAGCGTACTCGCAGGCTATGCCGCCGAGCGCGAGACGACGGAAAAGTCGCTCGCGAGCTTGGAGGGCCTGCGTGCTCAGATGCAGGGCGACGAGCAGAGCAGAAAAGCGCTCATCGAGCAGTACAGGGCCGCGAGCGAGCAGTCGCAGCGCGAGATCGGCACACATGAGACTGAGATCGCCGCGCTGAGCGGCAAAATGACGGAAAAGCGCGCCGAGCTCGAAGCGCTTTCCAAAGCAAAACTCGCACTTGAAGCCGAGCGCAGTCAGAACGACCGCCGTGGCCGCGAGCTCAACGAAAACGTGCTCAACGTCGAGCGCAGCGTCAGCAAGCTCGAACAGAAGCGCGCGACGAGCGCGATGGAGGAGCAGCAAATTCTCGACAAGCTGTGGGAAAACTACGAGCTGTCGCACTCCGCCGCGCAGGAGCAGCGCATCGAGCTCGAGAGTGTCGCCAAGGCGAGCCGCCGCATCGGCGAGCTCAAGCGCGCCATCAGCGGCCTTGGCGCGGTCAACGTCGGCGCGATCGAGGAATTCGAGCGCGTGAATACGCGCTACACTTACCTCACGACCCAGCGCGACGATGTGGAAAAGGCGAAGGGTGAGCTTGTCGGCGTGATCGACAGCATCACAAGCGAGATGACCGTCATCTTTAAAGAACAGTTCGCGCTGATCCGCGAGAGCTTCCAGGAGACGTTTTTGGAGCTGTTCGGCGGCGGCAAGGCCACGCTCGAGCTCGAGGACGAGAACGATGTGCTCTCCTGCGGCATCGAGATCAAGGTTCAGCCGCCGGGCAAGGCGCTCAAGACGATCACGCTGCTCTCGGGCGGCGAAAAGGCGTTCGTCGCCATCGCGCTGTACTTCGCCATCCTGAAAGTCCATCCGACGCCGTTCTGCGTCATGGATGAGATCGAGGCGGCGCTCGACGAGCCGAACGTGGTGCGCGTGGCCAATTACATGCGCCGCATCACGAGCAAAACGCAGTTTATCGTCATCACGCACCGCCGCGGCACGATGGAGGCAGCGGACGTTCTTTACGGCGTCACGATGCAGGAGCGCGGCGTGAGCAAGGTGCTGACGATCAATATGAACGACATGGCGAAGGAACTCAACATTAAGGAATAAAGCGCGAGGAGAAACAAATGGGTATTTTTGCAAAGATCAAAAAGGCATGGTTCGACACCATCGTGTGGGAGACCATTGACGACGAATTCTATGACGAGCTTGAGGACAGCCTTATTATGGCTGACCTCGGCGCAACGGTTGCGCACGACGCGGTGAAAAAGCTGCGCGACGTCGTGTACCAGAAGAGCATCCAGCGCGGCGACGATGTGAAGCAGGCGCTGCGCGATATTTTGATTGAAAAGCTGAACGTGGGCGACACCGCGCTTGACCTGTCGACCAAGCCGAGCGTCGTGCTGGTCATCGGCGTGAACGGCGTGGGCAAGACCACGTCCATCGGCAAGATCGCCCACCGTCTGAAGGGCGAGGGCAAGCGCGTACTGCTGTGCGCGGCGGACACGTTCCGCGCGGCGGCGGCGGATCAGCTTGAAATTTGGGCAAACCGCGCCGAGTGCGAGATCGTCCGCTCGGTCGAGGGCGCGGATCCCGGCGCGGTGCTGTTCGACTCGCTCGCCGCGGCGAAGGCGAGAGGTGTCGACGTCGTCCTCTGCGACACGGCGGGCAGACTTCACAACAAGGTGAACCTGATGAACGAGCTCTCGAAGCTCCGCAAGATCATCGACCGCGAGACGCCGGACGCCGCGAAGGAAACGCTTTTGGTGCTCGACGCGACGACGGGGCAGAACGGATTGCAGCAGGCCAAGGTCTTCCGCGAGACGGCGGGTCTGACGGGCATCATCCTGACGAAGCTCGACGGCACGGCCAAAGGCGGCATCTGCGTTGCCATCGCGCAGGAGCTGAGCGTGCCGGTGAAGTACGTCGGCCTCGGCGAGGGCATCGACGATCTCCAGCCGTTCAACGCGGAGGAATACGTCAAGGCGCTCATCTGATGGGAAAATCATAAACCTGCGAGACAATAAGGAGACGAATATGGAAATCACTTCTGTTTGCCCCTATTGCGGAAAGGAAATGCGAGACGGAGCCATCCCTGTCTTGCGTGATATTTACTGGTGTCCAAGAGGTGAGGACGGCATGCTCAAAGACGGATTTGGCGACGAGAAGGAACAGGTCTGGCTTGGCAGAGCGGGGCTGTTAGGAGATTATTACACGCCCGCCCGTTACTGTGAGAGCTGCAAGGTGGTCATCGTGCCCGTGCCGGAGATCGAGTGGCCGCTCGATAAGCTCGACAAAAAGTTCACGGCATGGCAGGAAAAGATGAGCGCGCAGCGCGAAGAACGCAAGGCGCAGCGCGAGGAAGAAAAGCGCGAAGAAAAGAGCAGAAAAAGACGGGAAAAGGACCCGTGGGAGGTTTGACGATGAAATTTGTTTTGGCAACGCAGAACCCCAAGAAATTGAAGGAAATGAGCGCCATTCTGGGCGAGCTCGGCGTGGAGGTCGTGTCGGAGGCCGACCTCGGCGTAAAGATCGAGGTGGAGGAAACGGGCGAGACCTTTGCCGAGAATTCGCTTCTCAAGGCCAAGGCCGTCATGGAGGCGACGAAGCTGCCCGCCATCGCGGACGATTCGGGATTGTGCGTCGACGCGCTGAACGGCGGCCCCGGCGTGTACAGCGCGCGCTTTGGCGGCGAGGGGCTGGATGACACCGGCCGCTACCGTCTTCTTTTGCAGATGATGCACGGTCAGGCCGACCGCCGCGCCCACTTCCACACGACGATCACCTGCGCGTTCCCGAACGGCGACGTCTTGCAGGACGACGGCGAGGTCGAGGGCACGATCGCGTTCGCGCCGATGGGCGAAAACGGCTTCGGTTACGATCCCGTGTTCTTCGTGCCTGACAAGCGGAAGACCTTTGCACAGCTTTCGGCAGAAGAAAAGGCGGAGATCTCGCACCGCGGCAAGGCACTGCGGGCATTCAAGGAGACGCTCAGGAACTATCTTGCGGAACATCAATAAAAAAGGATAAGGAAATACTATGGAATTAAGCAGCAAACAGCGCGCGTATCTGCGCAGCCTTTCCAATGACCTCGACGTGATCGTCCACATCGGCAAGGACGGCATCGGCGACAACCTCGTCAAGCAGGCGAACGACGCGCTGGAGGCGCGTGAGCTCATCAAGTGCCGCGTGCTTGAAAACAGCATGCTCACCGCGCGCGAGGCGTGCGACGAACTGAGCGCCTTGACGCGCAGCGAGCAGGTGCAGGTCATCGGCACGAAATTCGTGCTCTACCGCACCTCTCACAAAAAGGACAAGAAGGACAAGATCGTGCTGCCCAAGGCAGCGAAGAAGACCGTGTAAGAGAAAAAGAGGTCGAACAAACTTGAAGATCGGAATTTACGGCGGCAGCTTCAACCCGCCGCATCTGGGTCATATGGCCGCAGCCGAGAGCGCGGCAAAATATCTGGGGCTCGACGAGCTCCTGCTCATCCCGGCGGGTATCCCGCCGCACAAGATGCTCTCCGCCGACGCGGCAGGGGCGGACGACCGCCTTGCGATGACGCGCCTGATGGGCGAGCAGATCACGCTCGACACGGGCGTAAAAGTCACGGTCTCCGACATGGAGATCGCGCGCGGCGGCAAGAGCTACACCGCGGACACGCTGCGCATTCTGCATGAGGAGCATCCCGACGATGAGCTGTGGCTTCTGATGGGGACGGACATGTTCTTGACGTTCCAGTACTGGTACAAGCCGGACGAGATCGTGCGTTATGCGGGCCTGTGCGCCTTTGGCCGCACGGAAAAGGATGGCGAGGAGCTTTTCGCCCCGCAGCGCAAGTACCTCGGCCAGCGCTTTCCGGGCAGCCGCATCGTGACGATGACGCTGCCGAACCTTGTCGACGTCTCATCGACGGAGCTGCGCGCGCGCATCCCGAAGAGGGAAACGGATGGGTTTCTGGCCCCCGCGGTGCTGGGATATATTTACCGCAAGCATCTTTATGGAACAAATCTCGATTTAAAACGTCTAACCTTAGAGGACCTGAGACCCATCGCGCTCTCCTACCTCAAGGCCAAGCGCATCCCGCACGTGCTCGGCACCGAGCAGACGGCCAAGGCGCTCGCGGAAAAGTATGGCGCGGACGTCGAAAAGGCGCGCTTTGCCGCGCTTCTGCATGACTCGACCAAGCGTCTTTCGATGGAAGAGCAGCTCGCGATGTGTGAGCACTACCACATCGAACTCGACGAGCTGGAGAAAAAGGCGCTCAAGCTGCTGCACGCCAAGACCGGCGCGGCGCTCGCGCGCGACGTGTTCGGCGCGGATGACGAGATTTACAACGCGATCCTGTGGCACACGACGGGCAAGGCAAATATGACGTTACTTGAAAAGGTCATCTACCTTGCCGATTACATCGAGCCGAACCGCGACTTCGACGGCGTGGAGGACCTCCGCAAGGTCGTGTGGGAAGACTTGGACAAGGGCCTTGAAATGGGCCTTGCCATGACCGTGGAGGAAATGGAGCAGATGGGCAACCCCGTTCACCACAATACGCTGCAAGCGCTGGAGTATCTGAGAGGACATACCCATGAGTGATCAAAGAAAGCTTTACGAGAGAGACAGGGAAGACCCCTATTACGAGGGGCGGCACACGCACCGGAAAGAGGGCTTTTTCGAGCGCAACTGCGACGAGGCCTGGGAGCAGGTCAAGGAGACCTTTTCCCACCCAGGGAGGCTCTTTGCCAAGGTGCTGCTCATCGCGCTGCTGTGCGGTGTGGTCGCCGGCGGCAGCTATCTGCTGAAAATCCGCGCGCCGGAGCTGCCGAGCAAGGACACTGACAGCAAGAATAACAATAGTGAGCAGATCGACGATATCGACTATGGCGACGGCGTGCGCCCGAAGGCGGGCGGCGAGCGAAAGAGCAAGGATTTCTACACCGTGCTCATTCTCGGCCGCGACACGGGCGGCGGCGGCAACACCGACACGATGCTGCTCGCGAGCTATGACGTGACGAACCAGAAGGCGACCGTCATGTCCATCCCGCGTGACACGATGGTCAACGTCCCGTGGGATATCAAGCGTATCAACTCCGTCTACAACTACTACGGCGGGGGCGAAAAGGGCATCAAGGCGCTTTACAAGGAGATCGCCCAGCTCGTCGGCTTTGAACCGGACTATCAGGTCGTTGTCGAATGGGATGCCGTCGGCGAGATCGTGAAGGCCATGGGCGGCGTCTATTACGATGTGCCGCGCAACATGAACTACGACGACCCCTATCAGGACCTGCACATCCACCAGACGAAGGGTTACCGGCTTCTCAGCGGCAGCGACGTGATGCAGGTGCTGCGTTACCGCCACGACACCGATATGCGCTATGGCTATCCGGACGGCGACCTTGGCCGCATCAAGACGCAGCAGACGCTTTTAAAGGCGATGATCGAGCAGCTTTTGCAGCTCAAGAACGTGACGAAGATCGGCGACTTTGCCCGCGTGGTGAAAAACAACGTTACCTCCGACCTGACGTTTGAGGAAATGCTGTGGTTCGGCTCGCAGGCCGTCATGGGCGGGCTCAAGATCGAGAATGTCAACTTCGTCACGATGCCGAACACGAACAAATCGTGTTACAGCCGCGCGTACCACAGCATGCAGTCTTACGTGACGCCGAACGCGCAGGAGCTGCTGGACCTCGTCAACAACGAGCTCAGCCCGTTTGTCGAGAAGTTCACGATGCGCGACCTTGACATCATGTCCGTCAACTCGGATGGCTCGGTGTCCTCGTCCACGGGACATGTGGAGGACAGCAAGGCCGCCCAGCCGCAGAACCACCATTCCTCCTCCAGCTCACAGACCGGCACAGGGGACAGCGGCACGACGACCGACCCGGGTACGGCCACCGATCCCGGCAATACCGGCGACAACAGCGGCACGACGGTCGACCCCGGCAATACCGGCGACAACAGCGGCGGCACGACCGTTGATCCGGGCAACACTGGCGATAACAGCGGTACGACCACGCCAACCACGCCCGTCGACCCCGTGACGCCGATCGACCCGGGTACAGGCGAGAGCGGAACGACCGGCGACAACAGCGGCACGACCGGCAGCGACGAAATGCCGGAATGGCTGCGCCCGTAACGTAAAAGAATAAAAAAGATCAAAAACTCAAAATAAGAAAAGGAGACCCCTATGTTACCTTCCAGAGAATTGGCCGAGATCGCCGTCAAGGCACTCGACAGCAAAAAGGGTAAGGAGATCAGACTCATCCGCATCGACAAGATTACGACGCTCGCGGAGTATTTCGTCATCTGCACCGGTACGTCCAACACGCAGATCAACGCGCTGGGCGACGAGGTGGAAAAGGAGCTGACGCTCGCGGGCGAGGAACCGCTGCACCGCGAGGGCTATCGCGGCGGCACGTGGGTGCTGCTCGACTACGGCTGCGTGGTCGTGCACATCTTCAACGACGAGGCGCGCAAGTTCTATTCCCTCGAGCACCTGTGGGCCGACGGCGAGGAAGTCGACCTGAGCGCCATCCTGCCCCACGCCGAGGAAAAATAACGCTTGACAAGGCGGGACAAAACGCCTAAAATAGTTATGCTGAATTTATGCAAAACGCGATGACGGAGCAAAAAGACGCGTGATTTTCACCTGAAGAGAGCCGGCGGTCGGTGCGAGCCGGTGGGAAAATGCGCGTGGATGACTCACTCCCGAGCAGTCCGCCTGAAAGGGCGGAACGGTCGCCCCCGTTACGGGCAAGGCTATGAAGCCGCTGAGGGCTCACGGGGAACCGTGCGCTGAATCAGGGTGGTATCGCGTAATGTGTTCGTTACGTCCCTGACCGTTTGAAAAACGGTCAGGGACTTTTTTCGCATCAAAACACTATTTCACATAAAGGAGAAGATCCATGAAGTACGATTTCGCAGCCATTGAGAAAAAATGGCAGGACAAGTGGGAGCAGGTAAAGCCCTACGCCGCCGTGACGGGGGACAAGCGCCCCAAGTTCTACGGCCTGATCGAATTCCCGTACCCCTCCGCCGCGGGTCTGCACGTCGGCCACCCGCGCCCGTTCACGGCGATGGACATCATCTGCCGCAAAAAGCGCATGCAGGGCTACAATGTCTTGAACCCCATCGGCTTTGACGCCTTCGGCCTGCCGACGGAGAACTTTGCCATCAAGAACCACATCCATCCCGCCATCGTCACGCAGCAGAACATCAAGAACTTCACCCGTCAGCTCAAGATGCTCGGCTACGGCTTCGACTGGGACCGCGTGATCGACACGACCGACCCGCAGTATTATAAGTGGACGCAGTGGATCTTCCTCCAGCTGTTCAAGCACGACCTTGCCTACAAGACGACAATGCCCGTCAACTGGTGCACGAGCTGCAAGTGCGTTCTGGCCAACGAAGAGGTCGTCGAGGGCGTGTGCGAGCGCTGCGGCGCGCCCGTTATCCGCAAGGAAAAGAGCCAGTGGATGCTGCGCATCACGAAGTATGCCGACCGCCTGATCGACGATCTCGACGACGTCGACTACATCGAGCGCGTGAAGACGCAGCAGCGCAACTGGATCGGCCGCTCCACCGGTACCGAGGTCACGTTCAAGACCAACACCGAGGATGATATCACCGTTTACACCACCCGTGTCGATACGCTGTTCGGCGTGACGTACACGGTCATCTCTCCCGAGCACCCGCTGCTCAAGAAGTGGAAGGGCATCATCAAGAACTGGGACGAGGTCGAGGCCTATCAGGCTGCCGCCGCCCGCAAGAGCGACTTTGAGCGCGGCGAGCTCAACAAGGATAAGACCGGCGTTCGCCTCGACGGCATTGAAGTCATCAACCCCGCGACCGGCAAGGTTGTGCCGATGTTTGTTTCGGACTACGTTTTGATGGGCTACGGCACCGGCATCGTCATGGGCGTTCCGGGCCACGACCAGCGCGACTGGGACTTCGCCAAGGCGTTCGGCCTGCCCATCGTTGAGGTCGTCGAGGGCGGCGACATCACGAAGGAGGCCTTCACGCTCAAGGATGACACCGGCATCATGGTCAACTCCGGCTTCTTAAACGGTATGACCGTCAAGGAGGCTATCCCCGCGATGAAGAAGTACGCCGTCGAGCAGGGATGGGGCCATGAAAAGGTCAACTACAAGCTGCGCGACTGGGTCTTCTCCCGCCAGCGCTACTGGGGCGAGCCCATCCCCCTCGTCAACTGCCCGAAGTGCGGCTGGGTGCCCGTGCCCGAAGAGGAGCTTCCGCTCGTTTTGCCGCAGGTGGACAGCTACGAGCTGACCGACGACGGCGAGAGCCCGCTCTCCAAGATGACCGACTGGGTCAATACCAAGTGCCCCAAGTGCGGGTGCGACGCCAAGCGCGAGACCGACACCATGCCCCAGTGGGCCGGCTCCAGCTGGTACTTCCTGCGCTATATGGACCCCCACAATGACAAGGCACTGGCCAGCAAGGAGGCGCTGGATTATTGGAGCCCCGTGGACTGGTACAACGGCGGCATGGAGCATACCACTCTGCATCTGCTGTACTCCCGCTTCTGGCATAAGTTCCTCTATGACATCGGTGTGGTCCCCACCAAGGAACCCTACGCCAAGCGCACCAGCCACGGCATGATCCTTGGCGAGGGCGGCGAGAAGATGTCCAAGTCCCGCGGCAACGTAGTCAATCCCAACGATATCGTGGCCCAGTACGGCGCCGACACCATGCGCCTGCACATCATGTTCATCGGCGACTTTGAGAAGGCTGTCACCTGGTCCAACGAGGCCGTCAAGGGATCGAAGCGCTTCCTCGACCGCGTCTGGAACCTGGCCGAGAGCTGCACGGACGACCTGGCCGTTTCGGACAAGAACGAGGCGATCATCCACAAGACCATCAAGAAGGTCACGGAGGACATTGACGAGCTGAAGATGAATACTGCCATCGCGTCCATGATGACCATGGCTAACGAGTTTGCCGCCAACGGCTGCACGAAGGGTGACATGGAGCAGCTGCTGCTCCTGCTCAGCCCGTTTGCGCCGCACATCGTCGAGGAGCTCTGGGAGCGGCTCGGCTTTGCCGCCAAGTACGGCAAGATGTGCTGCCAGTGCGACTGGCCGAGCTATGACGAGGCCAAGACCGTCGACACGACCGTCACCATGGCCGTGCAGGTGCTCGGCAAGCTCAAGGGCACCGTCACCGTGGCCAAGGACAGCGACCAGCAGGCCGTCGTCGACGCGGCGCTGCAGCTCGATAAGGTCCAGCGCCAGATGGAAGGCATGCAGATCGTGAAGGTCATCCACGTCCCGAATAAGCTCGTCAACCTGATTTTGAAGCCGAAGGCCTAACTTCATCTTGACATCTGCGATCATTGCAATTATAATATTAACGCTAAAGCCATGCATGATGGCCCTTGAAGCGCCGCAAGGCGTATTTGGAGGGAGGGAATAAAATGTCTGAAATCTACGTCAAGGAGAATGAGTCTCTGGACAACGCGCTCAAGAGATTTAAGCGCAGCTGTGCCAAGGCCGGCGTCATGTCTGATCTGCGCCGCAAGGAGTACTACCAGAGCCCCAGCGTTCGTCGCCGCAAAAAGTCGGAGGCTGCACGCAAGAACAAGAATAAGCGTTACTACTAATGCAAACAAAAAATCCTGCATCCGAGGATGCAGGATTTTTCTTTGCACTTTTTCAGCCTTGCTGTGCATACACCGGCAGGTCCACATACGTCGGAGTATGCGCCAGTTCCGGGATCAGCACGTCAACGGCGTCCGTCATGCGCAGCTTGAGCGTGGAGGTGTTGATACACGGGTGGCAGCAGAGGTACGCATCCTTCAGCAGGTCGCGGTCGATGAGCAGGCGCACACGCCCGTCATGGTCATTCATCAGCCCCAGCACGC
>OHKK01001173.1_pt1 | contig 10275 bp, 10 predicted proteins | sample 1568811 | NCBI WGS metagenome assembly OHKK01 (sample SAMEA3879568, study PRJEB24766) | human gut metagenome | biome: human-associated habitat; feature: feces | place: USA | collected 1985/1987
GAACCAACACTATTATATCATTGGAGGTTTTTACTGTAAGCTAAAGCGATTGTTGAATCAAATTAACCTTTTGGTCTGTTTGTTTCTGTTTATCTATTAACCCAGTTGTCTGCACTGATATTTCAGTAACTTTAGATGATAGTAACTCCATTTCAGATCTTGTTACAAATTGCTGGTTCTGTTTAATATAATGTCGCATTTCTCTAAAGGTACGCATAATAAAAATGCTTTGCTGCTCTGCTAATTCTCCGCGAAGTACTGTAGCAAGCATATAGATTCCTTGCTCTGTAAACGCAAAAGGCATCTTTTTAATATTGGATCCCTGTCTATTACTCTTTTCGTTCAAAGTCGCAAATTGCGACTTTGAAAATCCCTCCGGTATTTCTTCTCTATTTAGTTGAAACATGAAATCCTCTGGAAATCTACTAATGTTCCGCTTCACCTGCTCATTTAATCGTTTGACTTCATATCCATAGATTTCTGCTAAATCTTTATCCAGCATTACCTGCTGTCCGCGAATTATATACACTTTACTACGAATATCATCTGTAGTAATCAATTCCTTTGTATCTTCCATTTTTCCTCCTACCAAACCGGTTATTAGTTCCGTCAGATTGATTTTTCAATTCCATTTCATGAAGTCACAAATTGTGACTTCATGGATTTTTGATTCAAGGTGCAGTTAATTCACCTTGAACGTTAACGCAACTTGAGATTAATCAATCCTCCACAATACTCTCCATCTGTTCCAACTTCTGCAAGGCCTTTATATACGCCATCCGGCATCATTTTCACCGCCACCGGAACCGGCTTTACCAAAAGTCTGTCAATGCGCACTAACACCTTGCTCCGCATTAACATTCTCAGACATTGTATCGACTTTATCGATTTAATCCAAACATACTTTCTGCCAAAGCAAATGTCTCATCAATACTACGGTTTTCGTCTCTTGTTATTACATTAAATCCAGATTTTTGAAACATCATATATCTTTCCTGTGAATTAACTCTTTTCAGACATTCTCTGAAATTTATCATAGCATCCTCTGGATTATCTTCTTTCAATAACAACTGATATAAAAACTGTTTTTCCTTATCTGGTCTTTCAAAAAATCTCTGCACAGAAATATTCGGATCTGCTAACATAATCAAAACATGATTTTCATCTGAAATTTCATGTAAAATTTCAACCGAAATATTAGTATCTACAAATATTTTTTTCTTTGTTCTGGAAACTAAATCCTTTAAAATTTCAATTTCTAAGACAGTACATTCTTTCGTAACTCCATTTACCCACGCCTCATATTCATCTGGAGTTCTTCTGACAAATTCACCCCAATCCTGTAAATCTCTTGTGTAAGTAAGATTAGGAAACTCCTTGGTATCCAAATTTTCTAAAAGTCTATCCTGATAATTTTCTTCGCAGGCGATTCCGTCATATTTTTCTGCCAGAAGTTTTACCATTGTGGATTTTCCAGCATATGCTGTCCCATTAATAAAATAAACATTTTCAAACTTCACGACTATCTTACCACACTCCAATCTATCTTATAGACTCAATTATCATATCAATAACAGCACCAACAGCTCTTTTAATATCATTGCCTTCCCATCCAAGTTTCCAATCATTCTCTGAATACACATCAGAAACAACATATATACCTGTTGCCACACATTTTCTATAATTAGCTATTGTAAACAAACCAACACCTTCCATTTCAACGCAAAGTGCTCCTTTTGTTTCTTCACTTTCCGGCCAGATTTTTAAGACAGCATTATCTAGCGAATATTCTTTTCCGCCGACAATTGCCTGAATATTCTCAGGAAACTCCAGTTGTCTCATTTCTCCTATACTATGCTATATGTAAAGACTTAATCAAAAAATCTACGACACTCTTTTGATATTGATCTTTTATGATATTTTCTTTGCTTTCTTCAATACTTCCATCAACAAAATATTTGCCGTTTTCTTTATTGATTGATAATGAATCAAGAGGCCATCCTTCAAATCTTTTTGATGAAGCTTTATCAATCATATAGAATAATCCGTTCCTTAGGTTCTTCTATAACTTCGATATCTCTTAAAGTAATAAATTCAATATCATACCCTTTTAACAAATCCGAAAATCTTTTTACCTTTGATGGATTTGTTGTTCCTAATAAAACCCTCATATCGTCATACTCCTAAACTAAATCATCTTAAAAGCTTTCAACGCTTCTACTATTGCCTCTTCCTTCTCCTTTGGACACTTAGGCTGTCTGGAATCATCTGACTTAGGCTTGTTATAATTTTCTCGCTCTATAATCCCATACTTAGCCTTAACCTGTGCAATATACAGATTTGAAACTTTCATTCCATCATTATGCTCAGCCACGTATGCTTTGATTTCCTCATAGGTTGCCTTACTCTCCGCAGATGTCAAATCCAGTTCATCCATATCCAGTCTCACATTCACATGATGCTTCGCTTCATGAAGTTTGGACAATAAGCATACCGTCTCCACATGCACCGTCATGCCGAACTGGTCCACACCACGGACTTTTCGGATCTCATAGCCTCCATCGCAGAGGATCTTCAGGTCTCTGGCGAGGGTGGCGGAGTCGCAGCTGACGTATACGATGCGTTCGGGCTGCATGCGGAGCATGGTGTTTAAGCAGGCATCGTCACAGCCTTTTCTTGGCGGATCCACGACGATGACATCCGGGTGGAGCATTTCGTCGGAAGATACCTCTTTCATTGCCTTTTCGTAGAACTCCGGCAGGACTTCCTCCGCCTTACCTACAAAAAATTCGGCATTTTCAATATGGTTTCTCTTCGCATTCTCTCTGGCATCGTCGATGGCCTGGGGGATGATCTCCACGCCACACACCTTTTTGGCTTTGCCCGCCAGGAAGAGGGAAATGGTTCCGATGCCGCAGTAGAGATCCCACACCGTCTCTTTTCCGGTCAGTCCCGCATATTCCAGAGCCAGACTGTAAAGCTTCTCTGTCTGTACGGGATTCACCTGATAGAAGGAGAGGGGAGATATCTTGAAGGTCAGGGCATCTCCGGTATAAGGGTAATTTTCTTTCTGCATGTCCCTTACGTGGATCGTATCCTCAATGGTGCTCTCACCCCAGAGATTATGGATCATGGTACCCATGATCACATTGGTTTTCTCGGCATTGATACTGACTGACACACTTGTCATACCTTGGATTTTTGCCAGTGCAGCCAGTAATTCTCCCTGATTTGGTAAAAACTCATTCGTATTCTTCTGTACTCCGGCAATAGGGTATGACATTTTTGTCATTTTCTTATTAATGACCAGACATACCATCAACTGTCCACTGGTGAAGCCTTTCCTGATCAATACATGACGTACCAGACCCTTGCCAGTGACTTCGTCATAGGCAGTTACTTTATTTTTCCGCATATAGGAGAGTATGGTTTCGAGGATCTGCTGATTTTCAGAAGCACCAAGGGCGCAGTCTGTATTGGCAATGATGGTATGGGTGCGTCCGGCATAGAAACCGGTGATAACATTACCGTCTCTATCAGTTCCTATGGGGTACTGCGCTTTATTACGATAGTGGAAGGGTTCCTCCATGCCTACAATAGGCTGCATGCGTTCATCAATGTATTCCGCATCGAACCCACCGATCCGGATCAGATTGTTGCGGATCTTCTGTTCCTTGAAATGCAGCTGCTCAGAGTAGGAGATTGCCTGCAGCTGGCAGCCGCCGCACTGTCTGTGGTATGCACATTTCGGTTCTACACGAAAAGGAGAAGGCTGTAACACCTTCTCTAATCTGGCATAAGCGTAGTGCTTTTTACTTTTTATGATCTTGGCTTCCACCTGATCGCCGATAACGGCATCTTTGATAAAGAGGGTAAAACCGTCTACTTTACCGATTCCTTCTCCGTCACTTCCCATATCCTCTATGGTCAGCGTTACACGATCGTTTTTCTTATATTCCATAAATATCCTTATGCCTTTCCGTAGCCTACAAATTTTCCGGTACTTCAGTACCGCGTACTTCCAGTATTGCTTACATCAGTCCCTCGTACTTTGGTACACTGTGCAGGCACAAATTTACGTGTGAAAAACTTTCTCAGGAAAGCTCCTCAGCCAGCTTTCCGATCTCGCCCTTGTTCTGCTCATTCATGGCAGACTTGATGCTAACTGTAGTCTCCGTAAATGTCAGATTCTTGCTTTTTTCAAACATTCCAAGGATCAGTTTGCCTGCCATGGGTGCCCAGGTGCCGTTCTCAATGATTGCCACCTTACGATTCTGGTAATTACGCTCGGTCAGACCTTCGATAAAACTGCGCATGCAGGGGAAGAGGTCTCCATTATAAGTAATACCCGCCAGCACCAGTCTGTCATAACGGAAAGCATCGGCAACAGCTTTTGCTTTATCGCATCTTGCCAGGTCATACAGTACTGTTTTCTGTCCTTTTTCCTGTAAAACATCCGCCAGATACTCCGCAGCATTTCTGGTATTGCCGTAGACAGAAGCATAGGCAATCACCACTCCGGATTCTTCCGGCTGATAAGAAGACCACTTATCATATTTTTCCAGATAGAATCCCAGATTCTCCTTAAGTACCGGACCGTGAAGAGAGCAAATGGTCTGAATGTCCAGTCCTGCCGCTTTTTTCAGAACAGCCTGTACCTGGGGACCATATTTTCCGACGATGCCGATATAGTAGCGCCGGGCTTCGTCCGCCCATTCTTCCTCTGCATCCAGCGCACCGAATTTGCCAAAGCCATCTGCTGCAAACAGTATTTTCTCTGTTGCTTCATAAGTCATCATAACCTCCGGCCAATGCACCATGGGAGCATAAACAAAATGCAGGCTGTGCTGTCCAAGCTCCAGGACACCATCATTCGCCGCAACGATGCGTTGTTCCGCAGGTAATCCCTGCCCGGCGAAAAACTCCGGGAAAAACTGTTCCATGAACTGGAATCCCTTAGCTGTGGATACCACTGTGGCATTGGGATATTTTTTCAGAAAAGCCGGAATACTGGCGGAATGATCCGGCTCCATATGTTGAATCACAAGATAATCCGGTGTTTTTCCGGAAAGTACCTGTTCTACATTGTTCAGCCATTCTTCGGTAAAAAATCCATCCACCGTATCCATAACGGCGATTTTCTCATCCAGGATCACATAGGAATTGTAAGACATTCCATTCGGAACCTTATACTGTCCCTCAAACAAATCCACCTGATGGTCGTTTACACCCACATATTTTACACATGTACTGATCTCCATATTCTTCCTCTCTTTCCTGTCTGTTCACAGAATTTATAGTATTTATCCTGTCATTTACTCCATTCTGGTAGCCCGCAGATTAGATTCAAACAATCTGTTGTAACCCAGCCAGCCACTGTTTTCACTGTTATTTTCCAAAATTTCCTTAAAGGTCTCCATTTTGGCATCCGTATCATCCGCATAATTCAGAGCTACTGCCTCGATCAGTGCAGGCACCTTGGGGGAGCCGTATTCCAGTTTGCCGTGATGAGCCAGAATACAATGCTGTAATTCTGCCAGCAGATTGTGAGGGAATCCGTCGATCTTAGCGGCACGTTCCCCAACCATCTGTGCACCCATCACGATATGTCCCAATAACTGACCGTCATCGGTATAATCGTTTACCGGAAATGCAGAAATCTCCTTTACTTTTCCGATATCATGACACATAGCCGCCGTCAGAAGCAGATCTCTCTGTAAAATAGGATAAGCAGAGCAGTAGTAGTCACACAGCTTAGTAACGCTTAAAGTATGCTCCAGCAACCCACCTACGAAACCGTGATGTACCGTCTTGGCTGCAGAAGAGTTGCAGAATTTCTTCGCAAAATCAGCATCGTCAATAAACAGATCCTGCAACAGCTGATGCAGATAAGTATTCTTAATGCTTCCGATCAAAGTCTTTAACTCATTATACATCGTGTCGATGCCCTTGGAACTCACCGGCAGATAATCGGAAGGATTGTATTCTCCCTCGCGGCAGACACGGATCCGCTTTACGCTGATCTGCAGCTGCCCCTGGAAATTTGTCACATCACCGTATACCTCTATGTAATCCAGATCATCATAATCACCGATGCCCGGATTGTTCGGCTCCCATACCTTGGCGTCGATCGTTCCGGTCTTATCCTGTAAAATCACGCTTTCATAGGGTTTGCCGTTCTTGGTAACAGCCTCCTGTTTATGCTTGCACAGATAAATATCAAATACTCTGTCGCCTTCTTTTAACTCTTTAATGAATTTCATATTATTGTCCAAACCTTTCTGTCAATCTATTTCAACACCGTTAATGTGATGTCGAATTTCATCTCTTTATATTCCTGCTGTGACTGCCGCATAATCGTCAGTTCTACATTGTCTCCCGGTTTCATGCTGAGCAGAGAGTTCGTATACTCGTCAAAGCTGACGATCACGCGCTCACCAAATCCCGTGATGACATCTCCCTGCTGGATTCCCGCCAGCATTGCAGGAGAGTCCATTTCTACCTCTTTAATATAAGCTCCGTAAGGAACCCCAAGTTCGCTGTTGGCTTCCTCCGTGACATCCACACCCTTAAGACCCAGATAGGCGAATTTTTCTCCATTCGACATTTTCTCGATATGACGCTTCAATTCCGTAATACCGTAAGCACAAACCATATTTTTCATATCTGTGGCAGACTTGCCATTGGTAATGATACCAATGACCTGTCCCTGAAGATTGAATAATACGCCGCCTGCATTCTGACTTCCTACAATATTCGTCTGCAGAATCCGATAAGTGGTATCCGATGCCGCCGACTCACTGGCGGAAGAAGTAATGATGCCATATCCAAGTGAGCCATTAATACCCATTGGACGCCCCAGAGCCACCACCGGAAGTCCGGCAATATCTCTGATATTGGAAGATCCCAGAGTGGCTATCGTAATGTCATTTTTCAAAAAGTCTTCGTTCAGAACATCCAGCTCCACGGCAATCACCGCCAGACCTGTAGTCTCATCTTTTTCCTTCAAAGACGCATGTGCCTGGATGCCCTTATTAAATGTGACAATAATGTCATCTGCTTGCTTTACCGGAGAATAATCGGTTAAAATCAGCAATTGCTTGCCATTTTGCGCTATGATCACACCGGACGACTGATTCTTGCTCTCATTTACATTGTTGAACCAGTCCACACCGGATGACACTCCTGTTACAGTAACTATGGAACGGTTCATCTCTGCCACATACTGGGCAAGAGCACTGTAAATCTGCTTGTAATTGTCCAGATCCAATATGATTCCGGATAACAGTTCCCGGATCTGCTCCTGTTCCATGACTTCACTGGGAGCAGAAGAGGACTGGCTACTCTGGTTCTCCTGCTGCATATTCTCCGCTAACATCTGTTCCGGAGACATTTCGTCCTGATCTTCCGGGAATACCACGACCTGCGGTTCCTCCTCCGGATACAGCCAGTTACTGATTACCGGTTCCAATACCAGAAATGTGAAACATGCTACCAGACCGAAAATCACTGCCATAGAAGCCGTGATCAAAGTCCTGCGCAACAGCTTTTTCTTATTTACCGGACGTTCCTTGATTTTTTCTATCATAAATTTTTTCTCAGAAACGTCATTTTGTTCCTTCTGCTTATTTTCTTGGGAATCCGCCATAAATATGCCTCCTCTGCTGCCTACAGATACCTCGGCTTTTCCTTAGGACTCTAATATCTCAATTATACAAAACTGTACCCAAAAACGCAACTGAATGGTATAATGTGAATTAGCATTGAGCAGTACCAAAATCGAGAGATGTCAATTCGACTGCTTGCAGGCGAAATTGACAGATCCGATTTTGATAGGGCGAAAGCCCGACAGCAAGGAAATGCGAAGCATTTTCGAGCTTGTACTACATGAGCAAGAAGGGCGAAAGCCCGGATTGCGAATGTCTGTAACGATTTCGAGAGTGCGCAGCACGAAGAAATCGTGTTATTATGTAAACCAGCATTGAGCAATACCAAAATCGAGAGATGTCAATTCGACTGCTTGCAGGCGAAATTGACAGATCCGATTTTGATAGGGCGAAAGCCCGACAGCAAGGAAATGCGAAGCATTTTCGAGCTTGTACTACATGAGCAAGAAGGGCGATAGCCCGGATTGCGAATGGATGTAACGATTTCGAGAGTGCGCAGCACGGAGAATCGTGTTATTGTAAGTTCGGCAGTGAGCTTATATTGCGAATATTTTATTTAAGGAGTCCCATATGAACACAAAAGTACTCACTACTTTAGAATATACGAAAATCATCGACCTTCTCACAGAGAAGGCCGACTCCGAGCCCGGTAAAAAACTATGCAGAGAGCTGGTGCCTTCTACCGACCTTTCCGCCATCAGAACAGCCCAGCGGGAGACCAAAGATGCCTTGGCCCGTCTCTTCCGTATTGGAAGCACCTCTTTTGGCAGCAACAGAGATCTAGGATTTTCGATCCGTTCTCTGGAAATCGGCAGTTCTCTGTCTATGTCCGAATTGTTGAAGCTTGCATCCTTTTTGGATAATGTCAGCAGGATCAAAACCTATGGAAAAAAAGAACGGGAAGACCTCCCAAATGACAGTCTGGATGCCTACTTTGAAGGCCTTACTCCTATGACACAGCTGGCTAACGAAATCAACCGCTGTATCCTGTCGGAAGAAGAGATGGCTGATGATGCCAGCCCAAGATTAAAGAGTATCCGTCGTTCCAAGCTGTCCACCAACGAAAAGATCCACAGCCAGCTGACCTCTATGGTAAACGGCGCTTACCGTACCTTTTTACAGGATGCAGTCATTACCATGCGTGATAACCGCTACTGTATCCCCGTAAAGGCAGAATATAAGAGCCAGGTGAGCGGTATGGTGCATGACCAGTCCTCCACTGGTTCCACCTTTTTCATCGAGCCGGCTGCTGTCGTGAACCTGAACAACCAGTTAAAAGAACTGGATCTGCAAGAGCAGGAGGAGATTGAAGTTATTCTTGGTGATCTGAGCAGTCAGGCTGCTGTTCATACCTCAGAGCTTGCTGCGGATCAGAAGATCATGACCACGCTGGACTTTATTTTTGCCAAGGCAAAACTCGCCATGGAACAGAATGCCACAGAGCCTATTTTCAACACTGAGCATTATATCCAGATCCGTAAGGGCCGTCATCCACTGTTGGATAAGAAAAAGGCTGTTCCCATTGATGTCCGTCTGGGGAAAGATTTTGACTTGTTGGTGATCACAGGTCCCAATACCGGTGGTAAGACCGTGTCTCTGAAGACAGTGGGACTTTTTACCCTGATGGGGCAGGCGGGACTGCATATTCCGGCACTGGATCGTTCCGAACTGTCCATTTTCTCGGAAGTTTATGCAGATATCGGGGATGAGCAGAGTATTGAGCAGAGTTTGTCCACATTCTCTTCTCATATGACCAGAGTTGTCCACATTTTGCAGCACGCAGATGCGGATTCCCTGTGTTTATTTGATGAACTCGGTGCTGGAACAGATCCTACAGAGGGTGCCGCTCTGGCAATTGCTATTTTAAATTATCTGCATGACCGTGGCATCCGCACTATGGCTACCACGCATTACAGCGAGCTGAAAATCTATGCACTTTCCACTAATTTCGTAGAAAATGCATGCTGTGAATTTGATGTGGAGACCCTTCGCCCTACCTACCGTCTGCTCATCGGTATTCCCGGTAAAAGTAATGCTTTCGCCATTTCTTCCAAGCTGGGACTGTCCGATGAGATCATCAATGCCGCGAAAGAACAGATCAGCAAAGAAGACGAAAGCTTTGAAGACGTCATCGCAGATCTGGAACAGAGCCGCGTAACCATTGAAAAAGAACAGCAGGAGATTGCAGAATATAAGGAACGGATCCGCACGTTACAGGAACAGTTACAGAAGAAAAACGAGAAAATCGATCAGGCAAAGGATAAGATTCTGCGGGATGCCAATGAAAAAGCAAGAGCCATCCTTCAGGAAGCAAAGGATGTAGCCGACGAAACCATCCGTGATTTCAATAAAGTAGGTGCTTCCGCCGACATCAAGGAACTAGAGAAAAAGAGACAGAAGGTCCGTGACAAGATCAACGAAAAGAACGGAAAATTGGCTCTTGGTAATAACCAAAAGAAGCCGGCCAACCAGAAGACCGTGGATCCCAAGAAACTGAAAAAAGGAGATTCCGTAAAGATCATTTCCATGAATCTGAAAGGAATTGTGAATACACTGCCGGATGCCAGGGGCAACCTCTTCGTACAATGTGGAATTATGAGAATGCAGA
>OHKK01001180.1_pt1 | contig 10220 bp, 7 predicted proteins | sample 1568811 | NCBI WGS metagenome assembly OHKK01 (sample SAMEA3879568, study PRJEB24766) | human gut metagenome | biome: human-associated habitat; feature: feces | place: USA | collected 1985/1987
ATGTGGAGGAAATGCTTCATGCAGGAAAAATTACTGTGGGAGAATTGCAGAGGAATGCAGCCAATATCCTGGGATTTCTGTTAAAAAGTCCTTCTGTTTTATTGTTGACAGACAGAATATGTAAAGAAGAACTGGAGGCTATGAATACAAAGGAAGAGGACGATGTGGATGCCGGAAGTCTGGTAAGTATTGAAAGTGATTCGGTGACACAGAAAATTGTAATTGACGGTGCATTATTACATCCTGCAAAGGGAAAGGCAGATGTGATTGCTGTGACTAACGAGTTCATGGGTGATTTCACAATGAAGTTTACTTTGAAATCTGATCTTGGTGAGCTGGCTCAGCTTCCGGTTTCTGTATTTTTGGATAATATTCATAAGATGACTGTTTCAGTACAGGGAACCAATGGAAAATGGGTAGAAGAAAGCCGCATCCTGAATACGGGATTTGGTCATAATCACTATATCAAATTTTATTATGGTGCGGATAATCTTGAAATTAAAGAAATTGTGCTGATTCCGAATAGGTAAGACCAATTTTAGGAACGCTTGCAAAACTATATCCTTTATGGCATAATTATGAAAATACTCAGAACCTGCGAAAGATGAGTGATAATTGCTTTATAAAAGTGGTTATCTGTGGACTTTTTTAATGCGGAGCGGGCTGTTCAGAGGAAAAGTGTTACTGATGATTAGAACAGTGTTAAGAGTGATGAGGAAAAGATAATATGTCAGGTTTTACAAAGGAAATTATTGCAAAGACTTTTACAGAATTGCTGGATGAAAAGTCCATGTCTAAGATTACGGTGAAGGATATCGTGGAACGATGTGGTGTAAACAGAAATACTTTTTATTATCATTTTAAGGATATTCCGGATGTAGTGGAGTTTATTTTGAAAAAGAAGTGGGATGAGATTCTGGAACACCCACAGGACAGAGCCTCTATTCTGGAATGTATGGAAGAAATGGCAGATCTGGTGAGAAATAACAGAAAGGTTATGCTTAATGTTTACAGATCAGTGAAAAAAGATACGTTCCTTTTTTATATGAATGAGATTTCTAACTATATTATTATGGAATATTTTCGGAAAAATGCAGATCAGTTTGATCTTGATGAGGGAGAAATCCGGATTCTGATTCAATATTATAAGTGTCTGTTTATGGGATTTCTGATGGAGTGGCTGGATAATAATCTGAAATCTGATTTTGGAGAAGAAATGCGTCAGGCTTCCCGGCTTTTTGAAAAGCACCCGGAGCTACATGCGGTATTGAACAGATCAGAATAGAGTGAAAATACCTGTTGTTCCTGATATTTATTATAGCAATTCTCTTAAATGTATTATCTGAGAGAAGCGTTATAGGTAATTCCTTTAATTTTCATATTATACAAAATTAAGCTTATGTCTGTTTTTTGGACATGGGCTTTTTTTTGTCTATTTATTGTTAAAAAAATCACAGCTATAATAGCAGCCATAAAGAGATGAAAACAAGAGCCTGACAGTCACAGGTTCGGGTATATTTCAGAAGGGAGGAGCAATAGGATGGATGCACTGAAGCAGTTAAAATTAGCCAAGAATGGTTATATTATTATGTCTGTATTATTTATGGTTCTGGGTGCCTGTCTGATTATCTGGCCGGATTGTTCGATGGCAGTTTTCTGTACAGCAGTAGGGATTATGCTTATTGTATACGGATTGATAAAGATTCTGGGATATTTTTCCAGAGATATCTATTGTCTGGCATTTCAGTTTGATCTTGCCTTTGGAGTGCTGCTGGCAGCAGTAGGAATTATTATTATAGTACGCAGGAATGTAGTGGTGAATCTGATCTTTGGAATCTTTGGACTTCTGATCCTTGCGGATGCATTATTTAAAATTCAGATGTCGATAGATGCAAAGAAATTCGGGCTGAATCTCTGGTGGAGGATTCTCCTGGTAGCGATTCTGACAGGTGTTCTGGGATTTTTACTTTTGATAAGGCCGTTTGAGGCAGCAGAGATCATGATGATCCTGGTTGGTGTTTCGGTTCTGTTTGAGGGAATTCTGAATCTTTGTGTGGCGATTTACACTGTAAAAATTATTAAAAACCAGAAACAGGATATCATAGATATGGATGAATATTGATAAAATAATAAAAATATACCTGATACACAGGTGTTTATATATATCACATTACAACAAGGAGGAGCAATAACATGAAGTTAATGGACAAAGCAAAACAGGCTGCACTTGCAGCAGCAGTTAAAACAGGTCTGAGTTATCTGGAGAAGGACCCGGAAGTAAATATACCGAAACTGATGGAACTTGTAGATAAATTTGTACCGGATGGCTGGTATGAGTCACAGAGAAATGCAATCCGTAATGCGATTCAGGATAAGGACAGCAACTGGTATAAACTGATCCTGAGGATTTATGAGCTGGATCCGGGAGTACGTGAAGCATTCTTTACAAACTTTATTATCAATGCCAGCTTAAAGGGAAGTGCACTTCAGGAAGAAACAGCAGAAGAGAACAACTGTAATGTTCCATGGGCAATCCTTCTTGATCCTACAAGTGCCTGTAATCTGCACTGTACAGGATGCTGGGCAGCAGAGTATGGTCACAAATTGAATCTTGATTTTGACACCATCTGTTCTATTGTAGAGCAGGGCAGAAAAATGGGAACTTATATGTACATATATACAGGTGGTGAACCGCTGGTACGTAAGAAAGACCTGATGCGTATCTGCGAGAAATATCCGGACTGCGAGTTCCTTTCCTTTACAAATGGTACACTGATCGACGAAGAATTCTGCCAGGAAATGCTTCGTGTTAAGAACTTTGTTCCGGCAATCAGCCTGGAAGGTTCTGAGGAAGCAAACGACGGACGTCGTGGAGAAGGTGTATATCAGAAAGTTATGCATGCAATGGAACTTCTGAAAGCTCATAAACTTCCGTTTGGTGTATCTACCTGTTATACTTCTGCAAATGTGGACAGTGTAAGCAGCGAGGAATTTTTTGATCACATTATTGACTGTGGTGCATTATTTGTATGGTTTTTCCATTATATGCCGACAGGTAATGACGCTGTAGTAGAATTAATGCCGAATCCACAGCAGCGTGAGAAGATGTATCACAAGATCAGAGAGTACCGTTCTACAAAAGCTATTTTTGGAATGGATTTCCAGAATGATGCGCAGTATGTAGGAGGATGTATTGCAGGAGGAAGACGTTACCTTCATATCAATGCGAATGGTGATGTAGACCCATGTGTATTTATCCATTATTCTAATGCAAATATTTATGAAAATACTCTGCTGGAAGCATTGAAGAGTCCGATCTTCATGGCATATCATGACGGTCAGCCGTTTAATGAAAATATGCTTCGTCCATGCCCGATGCTTGAGAATCCGCAGAAGCTTCGTAAGATGGTTGAAGAATCCGGTGCGAAGTCTACAGATTTGCAGTCTCCGGAGTCTGTGGAGCATCTTTGTGCGAAATGTGATGCTTATGCAGAACATTGGGCACCGAAAGCAGAGGAATTATTTCCTGTAAAAAATAAGTAACTTAATAATAAGAAAAAATATTAACTCAAAATTTAGCCAAAGTTATCAGAGAAAGTTCCCTGTCCGGTCATCCCCTGTCCGGATGGGGAACTTTCTCGTCTGTGAAAGGAAGTGTGTGAAGCATTTAAAAAATAACTTGCCTGAGTGTGCGACATGTATTAAAGTTATGGTGTTAACCTGTATGATGGATATGTAGAAGTTCTCGTAAATAATGTATTTAAGAGGATTGCTGTAGATTTTTTAGTATGAGAGAGTGGTAGGGATGTTAAAAACTTTTTTGGTAGAGGATGAAGTTGTGATCAGGGAGATGATTAAGAAGATGATTCCCTGGGAGCAGTATGGATTTGAACTGGCAGGAGAAGCATCTGATGGGGAGATGGCACTGCCGTTGATATTAAAGAGCAAACCGGATCTTCTGATCACTGATATTAAGATGCCGTTTATGGATGGTCTGACATTATGTAAATTGGTGAAGAAGGAGTTGCCGGACATTAAGATTGTGATTCTTAGTGGCTATGATGACTTTAACTATGCGAAGCAGGCAATCAATATTGGTGTGGAGGATTATCTGCTGAAACCAATTACTAAGAATGCATTTATTGAGCGTCTGGAGGAGATTCATAATCGTTATGAACATGAGAAGACGCAGAAGGAATATTATGAGAAATTCAAACTGGAGATGCAGGAGTATGAGAGGAATGCGAGCCGTGATTTCTTTGAATCTCTGGTGAGAGCGGACTTTGATCTGGAAGAGATTTATCGGAGAGCAGATCGTTTGAATCTTGATATTGTGGCAGAGGCTTATAATATTCTGATTTTTACACCGGATGCTTCAGACAGCAGTTATAATTCGTCGGAAGGATATTCAGACTGGGAGGCAGAAGTACATAAGAAGATTGAGAATTATTTCCTCAGTCATCCGGTTGCGATGCTTTTCAGACATCAGGTGTTCAGTTATGCGATTCTGGTCAAGGGGCAGCGAGACACGATAAAGAAGAACACATGCGAATGTGTGGAAACAATTCAGAAGATCATGGAAGAAACCAGAGCAAATGTGGACTGGTTTGTGGCAGTCGGCGAGGAGGCAGACCGTCTGAGCAGAATTAAGCAGAGTTATCACACGGCTGCAAGAACTTATGCATTCCGTTATCTGTATGACGGGCATATTCTTTATTACAATATGCTTGAGCAGGTAAAGGAGAATTCAGCAGATACTTCAAAAACAGAAGCTGTTCAGCTTAAGAATGTGAATATCAATGCCCTGAATCCGGAAATCCTTCAGAAATTTTTAAGCGGTGGTCTGGAAGATGAAGTAGACAGTTTTGTCCATGATTATTTCCATGCTATTGGCAGGGAACCGATGAAATCACTGGTGTTCCGTAATTATGTGGTTTTGAATGTGCGTTTTTCTGTACTGTCATTTCTTAAGAAAATTGGATATGATGATACGGAATTGTCCAGAGAAGAGACAGATGATGTTGTGAAGAAGACAAGCCAGTCTACAGAAGCTTCTGTTGCATATGCAGAGGAAGTCCTGAAACGGGCCATTGCAATCCGTGATGAAAATGCAGGCAGTCAGAACAGAAGTGTGTTGAAGCAGGCAATAGATTTTATAGATGGACATTATATGGATGAAGAGATTTCTCTGAATAGAGTGGCGCATGTGGCGAATGTGAGTGCCAATCATTTCAGCGCGCTTTTCAGTCAGAATATGGGACAGACATTTATTGAGTATCTGACTTCGCTTCGCATGGACAAGGCAAAGGAGCTGCTTCGCTGTACTTCCAAACGTTCCAGTGAGATTGCAGGGGAAGTGGGATATAAGGATGCGCATTACTTCAGCTATCTTTTTAAGAAAACTCAGGGAATAACTCCGAGTGAGTATCGTAAGACGAGAGGAGAAGTCTGATTCATGAAGCAGAAACAGGAGAAGCTGGAAACAAAGATGAAGTGGATGCTTCTGAGCACTATGATCCCTATGACAATTCTGATCATAGTGCTTCTTGTTTTTTTCTGGCATTATACAAATGAATATAATCAGTTGTCTAATAATCTGGCGGTGAGTTCGGAATATAATGCAAACTATAGAAATTCCAATAATGATATGAGCTTTAAAGATGAAGTGGATATGGATATCTATTATGTGACTATCGGGCGAAAAGGTAAGGACGGGCTGCCGACAGAGCAGGTAGACAAGGCAATCAGTACTGTGGAGAGTCTGAAGAAAACCACATCAAAGAAGGAAAGCCTGCGTTCTCTGAAATATCTGACTAACTATCTGGAGAATCTTAAGAAACGGATGAATCAGCTTCTTGAGATAAAGAATTATCAGGAACGACAGGAATTTGTGGCAAATAATACAGAAATCCTGACCACGCTCTTTGAGAAAGAAATGCAGAATTATATTTATCAGGAGGCGACGGAACTGGTGCAGATAGAGTCTCAACTGGCTGGAAATGTACGTCTGACGATCATCACTATGTGTGCGGCGATTTTGGTTGCTACGGCTATTCTGTTGCGGCGTTCTTTCCGTCTGACATACAGCATTACCAAACCGATTTCTGAAATTCTCCATAATATTAAGAAGGTTGGAAAAGGAGAGTACAAAACTATTAATGTAGTATCTGCCGACAGTGTTGAAATCCAGGAGCTTGATGCCGGTACCAGAAAGATGGCAGGAAGGATTGAAGGGCTTCTTGAGAATGTGCGTAAGGAGCAGGAGGTACAGCATATGACGGAGCTGCAGCTGATCCAGGCACAGGTAAATCCGCATTTTCTGTATAATACACTGGACACTATTGTGTGGCTGGTGGAGGGTGGTATGCAGCAGGATGCAGTGGATATGATCACAAGTCTGTCTGTTTTTTTCCGCACTTCGCTTTCGAAGGGGAAGGATATCATTCCGCTGTCGGAAGAGAAACGCCACACATTGAGTTATCTGGAGATTCAGCAGTCAAGATACAGGGATATTATGGAATTTGAGATTAATATTCCGCCGGAACTGGATGAAGTGATGGTGCCGAAGCTTACTTTGCAGCCGTTAGCGGAGAATGCTCTTTATCATGGAATTAAGAATAAGCGTGGAAAAGGTAAGATTCTTATTGAAGGATTCAATCTGGGAGATGATATGATGCTGAGAGTGACTGACAATGGTCAGGGAATGACACCGGAACGTCTTTATGAAGTACAGGAAGCTATCCGCACCGGTGAACGTGCCGGGTTCGGACTTGCTGCGGTGTCAGAGAGAATTGTACTTTATTATGGTCCGGGTTATGGACTGAAGATTTCTTCTACAGAGGGAGAAGGTACGGTTATGGAAGTGTATATGGCGAAAAAAATTAACCTGGATAACAATTCAAGATAAACAAAGAAAAAGCTGCATGAAGTTAAGAATCTTAACAGATATGCAGCTTTTGTTATGTATTCAGGTGGATAAAGTCAATTATTTTATTGTTTATTCATATCTAATAACAGTTTTATGGCCTGCTGATAGAGACTTACGAAGGTCTGCCAAATAATGGAATGTATGAATTATGTCGACTAATGCTGAATTGTGCAAAGTGAATATAAAAGAAAGCTGATAATTTATTTCTATATTTATAATGCACAATAAAAAATCCAACTTCCGCAATAAAAAAATAAACTTTGTATAAATTATGAACAAAATATGATAGAAGAATAAACTTTTTGCGGAAAATATTCTATGGAATTTTCCTGGATTTTTACTATAATAAAGACATCTTAAATGAATCGGGAGGATTTACAAAATGAAGAAAAAAATCGTGTCAGCTTTATTAACAGCAACAATGGTATGCGGTATGAGCGTTGTTCCGGCAGTGGGTGTAGCAGCAGCGGACGACACAATCACAGTTGGTTTCTCACAGGTAGGTGCTGAATCTGACTGGCGTACAGCTAATACAGAATCCATGAAATCCACATTCAGCGAAGAGAACGGATATGAATTAATCTTCGACGATGCACAGCAGAAACAGGAAAACCAGTTAACAGCAATCCGTAACTTCATCCAGCAGGAAGTTGATTACATTCTTTTAGCTCCTGTAACAGAGACAGGTTGGGATACAGTTCTCCAGGAAGCTAAAGATGCTGATATTCCTGTAATCATCGTAGACCGTATGGTTGATGTATCTGATGACAGCTTATATACAACATGGATCGGAACTGACTCCTTACTCGAAGGAAGAAAAGCAGCTGAATGGCTGAATGCATACACAACAGCTAAGGGAATCGATGCAAAAGATGTTAACATCGTTGATATCCAGGGTACAATCGGATCTACAGCTCAGATTGGACGTTCTAAAGGCCTTGAAGAAGGTGTTGACAACTATGGATGGAACTTACTTGCTCAGCAGTCCGGTGAATTCACACAGGCTAAAGGACAGGAAGTTATGGAGTCTATGCTGAAACAGTATGACAATATTAATGTTGTATACTGCGAGAACGATAACGAAGCATTCGGTGCTATCGATGCTATCGAAGCAGCTGGTAAAACAGTAGGATCTGATATCGCAAACGGTGAAATCATGGTTATGTCTTTTGATACAACAAATGCTGGTTTAACAGACACATTGGCCGGCAAGATCGCATGCGATGTTGAGTGTAACCCATTACACGGACCACGTGCAGAAGAACTGATCAAAGCTCTTGAAGCTGGTGAAGAAGTTGAAAAACTGAACTATGTAGATGAAGAAATCTTTGCTACAGATGATACAGTTGATAAAGTTAAAGCTGTAAACAGTCTTGATGAAGAGGGCGAATATGACGTAACACCTATCACACAGGAAATTATTGACGGACGTGCATACTAATTTTTGACAACATATAATAGACGTGTAATAGAAGAAATATAAACAATCCGGAGCGTGGTTCATAATTCGGAGAAACCCGGATTTATGAATCACGCTCTCTTTATGCCGAAATGATTTACAGATACCCGCTTTACTGAAGCTTTTCAGTAAATGAGGGGTAAACCAGTTTAGAAAGCAGGTGGAAAGAATATGGAACAAAATGTAGTATTGGAAATGCGTGATATCAGCAAAAACTTTACAGGAGTCCGTGCCCTTTCCCATGTGGACTTTACCCTTCGAAAGGGCGAAATCCACGCACTGATGGGGGAGAATGGTGCAGGTAAATCAACACTGATCAAGGTGCTGACCGGTGTACATGAATTTGAAAGTGGAACAATTCATATGGCTGGAAACAGTAATGCCATTATTAACCACTCGCCTCAGGAAGCGCAGGCAAATGGTATCAGTACAGTATATCAGGAGGTAAACCTTTGTCCCAACCTGACTGTAGCTGAGAACCTTTTTATTGGCAGAGAACCGAGAAAGATGGGAATGATTGATTGGAAGCAGATGAATGAGCGCTCAGGAAAACTTCTTGAGAGCCTGGACATTCATGTGCCGCCAACACAGATGCTGGATGAATGTTCCATTGCGATTCAGCAGATGATCGCAATTGCCCGTGCAGTGGACATGAAGTGCCAGGTACTGATTCTCGATGAACCGACATCTTCACTGGATGATGATGAAGTTGAAAAGCTGTTTGTACTTATGAGAAGACTTCGTGACGAAGGTGTAGGTATTATCTTTGTTACGCATTTCCTTGAGCAGGTATATGCAGTCTGCGACAGGATTACAGTTCTTCGTAATGGTGAACTTGTTGGGGAATATGAGACGAAAGATCTTCCGAGAGTAATGCTGGTTGCCAAGATGATGGGTAAGGATTTTGATGATCTTGCAGATATTAAAGGCGATCATAAAGACAAGAGAATCACAGATGCAGAACCTGTAATCGAGGCAAAAGGATTATCTCATAAGGGAACGATCAAACCGTTTGATATTACCATCAATAAAGGTGAGGTTATTGGTCTTACCGGACTTCTGGGTTCCGGACGTTCTGAATTGGTTCGTGCAATTTATGGGGCGGATAAAGCTGATACAGGAACTTTAAAAGTAAAGGGAAAAGAAGTAAAGATCAATACTCCGCTGGATGCCATGAAACTTGGTATGGCATATCTTCCAGAAGACAGAAAGGCAGAAGGTATTATTGCAGATCTTTCTGTAAGAGAAAATATTATTATAGCGCTCCAGGCTAAACGCGGTATGTTCCATCCATTAAGCAAGAAAGAAATGGAGGATGCTGCTGATAAGTATATTAAATTACTGCAGATTAAGACAGCAAGTCGTGAAACCCCGATTAAGAGTCTGTCCGGTGGTAACCAGCAGAAGGTTATCCTTGGAAGATGGCTTCTTACCGATCCGGAAGTACTGCTTCTGGATGAGCCGACAAGAGGAATCGATGTCGGTGCAAAGTATGAGATCTATCAGCTCATCATCGATCTTGCGAACCGCGGCAAAGTAGTTATTGTAGTTTCTTCAGAAATGCCGGAGCTTCTCGGAATCTGTGACCGTATCATGGTTATGTCCGGTGGAAGACTTGCCGGAGAGATTGACGCAGAAGAGGCGACACAGGAACTGATCATGACTTACGCAGCAAAGTATGTGTAATTTTCAAACAAAAAGAAGGAGGCTTCCCAGATGAAAGCATTTGCAAATATAAAATCACGCTATGTAGAATACAAAGCACTGGATTCCGCAGACAAGGTAAAAGCGTGGAAAGAAGGACTTATCAATAATGCGATTTATCTTCTGATC
>OHKK01001183.1_pt1 | contig 10209 bp, 7 predicted proteins | sample 1568811 | NCBI WGS metagenome assembly OHKK01 (sample SAMEA3879568, study PRJEB24766) | human gut metagenome | biome: human-associated habitat; feature: feces | place: USA | collected 1985/1987
CCTTCGCTTGCCAATTCCTTAAGCGCATTACCGTAGCTTTCACGTGTAGCTATTTTCTTAATTTCTGCCATAATTACGCCTCCTCAATTTCTGCAAGCTTTGCTTTAAGCTCGTTCATTGCAATTTCATATTCCTCATCGTTAGGTGCTTTGCCGTGCCAACCAACCTGATTTTCCATATATGACACGCCTAAGCCCTTAACTGTTTTCATAATAATACCGAAAGGCTTACCTGAGCCGATATTTTCGTGGAAAGCATTAAATGCCTTTTCAAGCTCGTCAAAATCGTTGCCGTTAATTTTGATGACGTTAAGACCGAAAGCTTCCATTTTCTTATCAATAGGCTCAGCGTTCATAACGTCCTCACACTTGCCGTCAATCTGAAGACCGTTTACGTCAACGATAACGCAAAGATTGTCAAGCTTATATTGGCTTGCAAACATCATAGCTTCCCAAACCTGACCTTCTTCTATCTCGCCGTCACCCAAAAGAGTGTAAACGTTGATATCCTTATCCAAATATTTAGCTCCCTTTGCCATACCTGCGGCAGCGCTGATGCCCTGACCGAGAGAACCTGTTGACATATCAATTCCGGGAACGGTGTTCATATTAGGATGGCCCTGAAGGTATGAGTCAATATGACGAAGTGTTTTTAAATCCTCAAACGGGAAAAATCCTTTAAGTGCAAGCGCACTGTAAAGACCGGGTGCGCAGTGACCTTTTGAAAGAACAAATCTGTCACGGTTTTCTGCTTTAGGATTTTTAGGGTCAATGTTTTTCATCTCGGCAAAATATAAATATGCAAATAAATCAGCCGAGGAAAGACTTCCTCCCGGATGACCTGCTTTAGCCGAATGTGTGCCTTCGATAATGCCCATTCTTATTTTTGTGGCATTTAAAGAAAGCATTTTTTTAGTTTCTTTATTCATAACTTATAGCCTTTCTGCTTACAATGTAAGCTTTAAGTATAATATATAATATAAACCTCGCAAGGAGGGATTATATTAGAAATTAAATTATTTGTCCTGCTTGGTATAAAACGTATCAAGCACTAACTGCATAAGCTTATCCTTATCGGGATAAAACTCCGCATAAACAAAATCGGCATAATCTTTTTTCGTGCTTTCCTGCATATCGCCCTCAAGAGTTACGGTGTCGAAATTTGTAATACCCTTTGAAAGCATAAGAGATGCAAGATATGTTACATTGGAAAGCGAAAGATTAGTTGTGCTGTATTTGCTTGCGGTGTCATAAAGCCTTGTAACAACACTGAAATCTTGGGTAACGGCAGGAATAACCTGAGATGCAAAAGCCTTAACATATTGAACCTGCCTTGCGGTTCTGTTAAGAGAGGCATTTACAGTGTCCATATCTCTCTGCCTTACATATTTTTCAGTCATATCGCCTTTAAGCTTGATTTTGTCGCCTTTCTTAATTCCAATGTCTTTAAAATCATAAAGCGAGTCAACGGTTACACCGCCGATTGAATCATTAATCGGAGCAATTCCGTTAAGGTCAAGCGCAAAATATTTGGTGATAGGCACATCATAAAGAATACGGCTGATTGAATTTGCGGTATTCTCTGCTGATTTTGCCTTGCCGTCGCCGTAAGCGTAACTTAAGCAAAGCTGCATTTTTTCACTTCTGAGGAAAATTCCGCTTTCACTGTAAAGGTCAACGTCAACCATAGTGTCACGTGGAATGGCAATTGCCTTTGCTTTGCCTGTTTTTGTATTGATTGTAAGCAAAATGTCGGCGTCGCTCTGCCCGCCTGTGCCTACGCTTCCGTTGTCAAGACCTAAATCACGCTTGTCAACACCCATAAATGCAATTGCGATAACGTCGCTGTTATAAACATATTTATTGCCGTTATATTCAATTGTTTCCTGATAATTTGTTTGGTCAGGAACGTTTTTAAGCTCATTCTTACCTCTTGATTCAAGAAAAGCAAATGTGCCGACGAATGCAAGGATTATCGCTAAAATTATTGCAAGCGCCGAAATTCCGATTTTTGCCGGAATACTCATTTTTTTCTTGTGATGACGGTGGTGTGAAGAATGATGACTTGAAGAATGTGAATGATGCGAGCCGTCGGTGTGATGGTGTGAGGAGTGATGATGCTCGCTTGAATGATGATGACTGCCTGATGAGTGATGATGTTCGCCCGATGAACTGTGCGCCGAACGATGAATTTCACTTTCGCTTTTCGGAGTAATTTCAAAATCCGACTTTTGCGCTGCGTTCTCTTTTTTCTCCGTTGTCGGTACGTTTTCGCCAAACGAAAAATCAATATTTTCTCCTTCGTCACTCGAATTTAACGTTTCTTCTATTTCATTTTTTATTTCTTCGCTGATTTGCTCCTTTTTAGGCAAAACGCTTTCACTTGCTTTGCTTTCTGAAGCCAAAATATCATCAAGAATATTGTCTAAATTAGGGTCAATTGGTTTTTTCATCTTTTACTAATTCTCCGCAAACTAAATATCTACTGCTTTTTTGGTTTGTAATACATGTTGAAAGAACAACAATTTTGCTGTTAATTCCAAGCGGTTTATCAAGCTGTGTTCTCACATTTTTAAGGCTTGACGACGGGTTTTGAATTGTATCCTGCCACTGCTTGATTGATTCTTCCTTGTTAAAGTCAAAGCTGTTAAGTATATGACGGTTATCATATTTAAAGGCTGAAATAATTTGATATGTAAGCCTTCTTTCAGGGGTATAAATGTAGAAATATGGGTGAGAATTAAAGAAATCCTCTTTTTCAAAATAATGAAGTGTTGTAAAAAAAGTGTCCGAATATCCGTTATGCCCGTAAATCACGGTCACAAAATCGTTGAAATCCTTGCTGTTGGCAGCCTCGGTATAAACCGCACCGCTTGCCGACCACGATTTATCCTCCGCCTTATGCCTCAAATAAAAAGCGTCGTCTGTCTTGCTTTGCACAATGGGATAATCAACCTTTGTGCCGTCTATTTTTATATAAGCATAAATTTCGCTGTTCTTCTTTTTAAGAGATTTGAAATCTATCGGGTTTTCAACTTTGCTTTCAACGCTTTGAGATGCAGTTGTGTTTACAGTGCCGCTTTGCGATGGCGTTTCGTTTCTCTTTTGCAGATATGAGCCGCCGAAATAAACACCGACAAAAATCAGCACGAAAACAACTAAAAATATTACAATCAGCTTGATATTCTTTTTTTTCTTGTTATTAAGTTCGTTTTCTTTTGCATTTTCATTATCGTTCATTTTAATCACCGAGTAATCTCATTTTAAAACAAGTATAGTATATCATAAATTAAATAAAAATAATATAGTAATAATGTAAATTTATATTATTTTTATTACAACAAAATAAAAAACCTGCTTGCAAAAGCAAACAGGTTAATTATATGAATACTAATTAGTCATTTTCTTTCTTCTTTGTAGCTGCTAAAACTGCAATACCTGCACCTGCTGCTGCAATTGCACCTGCCATAACAGCACTTGATGCACCTGTTGCAGGAGATTTTGAAGAAGAATTCTTCTTAGGCTCTGTAGCCTTTGTTGTGTCTTTTTCAGTTGCTTGTGTAGTATCATCTGCAAATTCAACAACTGCGTTTACAACAACTGAACCGTTGTTCCAAGAAGTGATAGCCTTCTGAGAAATGAATGTGATAGTCTGTGAACCGTCAGCATTCAAAACCTTTGTATAATCTGTGCCTTCAGCAAGACCGAGTGCTGAAAGGTTATCTGTCCAGCTCTTGAAAGTGCCTTCACCGTTGTAAGTGAAAGTAACTGACTTCTTAGTCTGAGCGTTTACGCTGTAAGTAACGCCCTGTCTTGCTTCGCCGTTTACTGTAGTTTGAGCTTTGCCCTCTTGAAGAGTAGCTGCTGTAGGGCTGCTTACGTTAGCTGCCATAGCAGGAACGGTTACTGCAAACATAGATACAGCCATCATAGCTGCAATAACTAATGAAATGATTTTTTTCATAATTAATACACCTCAATCTAAATAATACAATTGTATCGGGATTTTAGACAATTATAACATTATCTTACCCAAAAGTAAAGCGTTTTTTAAAATTTATTGTATAAAATTATATATACACAAGGTATTGCGATACATGCTTTTTGCTTAGGATATATGTTGTATTTACATTAACTCTTTAAAAATAAAATTCATTGTGTTATACTGTTTATATTAAAAAAGTCGAGGAAAATTTTATGCACGATAAATACAAAATCAGTATCAGAAAAAATTATGACTTATTGCTTGCACCGTTCATAACGGCGGCAATACTTCTTGTCTGTTTTATAATTGGAAAAATATATCCTTTCGGAAGCAATAATGTTGAATACTATGATATGGCGCAGGGGATTATACCTAATTTTTATCATATTTGGGATGCATTGCACACTAAGGATACGGCGCTTTGCTTTAATTGGTATTCGGGCTTAGGTGTTAACGATACGGCAAACGCTTCGCTGTCTGTATTTTGGATTGCGCTTCTTGTTTTGCCAAGGCGCTTTGTGGGAAAAGCGATGGGTCTTTATGTCATAATGACTTTTTCGCTTTCGGCTTTCACCTCTGCGATTTTTTTAAAAAAAGCAACTAAAGCCAAACCGTTTATGACAACTCTTTTGTCAATTTGCTATGCCTTTTGCGGCTTTTCCATTATGTATTACACGAATGCATGGCAGGATACCGTTTTGCTTTTTCCTCTTTATATGCTCGCATGGTATGCGCTTATGAAAAAAGGCAAAATTTTGCCTTATGTATTAATGACGGTGCTTAATGTGCTTTGCGGATACTATGTTTTTATTTTGCTTGTTTTTTACGTTTTCTTTATGAGCTTTTTGTATATTAAAACAATAGACAATAAAGAAAACAGAAAAAGACGTGCCTTTGAACTCGGACTTTCAACCGCTTTGGGCTTTGGGTTATCCGGTGTTGTTCTTTTGCCTAAGCTTTCGCAAACTCTTTCAAGCGAAAGATTTTTGAGCGAAACGGGTTTTGATTTTTCACAAATCGTAAAACAGTATCTTGAAATCGTAAAAACTTATGTTTGCAAGAGTGACGATAAATGGGCAATGCTGTTTTGCGTTTCTTTACCGCTTGCCATAATGATTTTGGGTATAATTAAAAACAGAAAAAACAAGAAAATCAATATCTTTTTTGTGCTTAATATTTTGCTTCTTGCCGTGCTTATCGTTTGTGAGGGTGCCAATGCGTTAATGCATTTCGGCGATTATAAATATTTTCCTATGAGAATGGGTTATGCGCTTGCATTTTCGTTTGTTTGGGCAGCAGGATATTATTCAAAATATTTAAAATTAAATAAGCTGAATTTTAACGAAAAAACAGGGAAAAACGCTTTACTTGTTTTATTCAATTTTGTTTTGTTTGTTTGCCTTACGGTATTAACGTATTTTGTGCTTAAAAAGCTTGACGGCGCTTATGAATTTAAGTATTCCGTGCTTTATGCAATGCCTGTTTTGATATTAATTTATCTTGTTATTTTTTGCAGTAAAAACAAGGTGGTTGATTACAAAACGGCGCTTTCGCTTGTGCTTGCCGAAACGCTTGCTTTGAGTGTAATTTTTATTCCTTATTGGCAGACGGATATGCTTGAAAAAGAGCATAATCCTCAGTATATTTCAACGTCGCAATCGCTTGTCAAAAAGCTTGATATCGAAACTTCAAAAACAGACAGAATTAAAACCGTAGGCACTACTTTAAACTGCAATTACGGCACAATTATGCAAAGAGCAACGCTTGCCGATTGGACTCATCTTATTCCGTCAGATATTCAAAGCTCGCTTATTTCACTTGGCTACAGCAGTGAATACACACGCCTTCATGACAGCGGAGGAACTGCTTTTACGGATGCGATTTTGGGCATTAAAAATGTTCTTTCAGTTAAAAGCGAAAGCCCTGAGCTTTACGATAAAATTTCCAAGAAAAAAGGGTATAATTACTATAAGTGCAAATATACTTTGCCTTATGCAATGGCTGTTGATAAGAGCATTTTGGATATTAAGGTTGAAAATGCAAATTGGATGGAGCTTAACAATCAGCTTTATAAATCCCTTACCTCGACTGATGAAAATATAGTTGAAAACGGAAATCTTGCACTCAAATCAAAGACGGATGAAACGGAAATTTATACCTTTAAATCAAAAAAAGGCAATATTTCCTATTTTAAGCTTGACGGTGCGGGCGGAGTAAGGATTTACGTTGACGGTAAGGCTTTAAGAATACCGTCGATTGACAGAGAAAAAGCAAAAAAGTATCCCGGCAGATTTAACAGAAATCTTATTTGCCTCGGCGATTTGGGGGATAAAGAGGTCGAAATAAGGCTTGAGCTTAAAGAGGGCAAGTATCAAGACAAAAAGAATTTCAGGAAAAACAATCTCGGCGACGATGATATAAGAAATAAAAATTTCGGCGTTGAAATTGGTCTTATGAGCCTTGAAAAGCTTCAAAAGGTTTGCGATATGTATAACAATTCCGGCAACGTTTCGGCTCATAATTATTCGCTTGATATTAAGAATGTAAAGGCTGAAAACAAAGATAAAGTATTGCTGATTCCTTTACAATATAACGGCTGCTGGAGTGCCGACGTAAACGGTAAAAATGCCGAAGTCAGAAGTGTTATGTCGCTTTTGACGGCGGTCGAATTAAACGGCGAAAGCAATAATATTTCAATGAAATTTATTCCGACAGGCTTTAAAACCGGCGTGATAATAAGTGCTGTAAGCGCCGTGCTTTTTGCTGTCGTTTTGATTCTTAGAAGAAAAGAAAGGCTTGCTCCAAAGGCGCTTTGCTCGTTTGTTTATGCGCTTTATTCGTTGGCATTTTGCGTTGCAGGCATTGCGGTTTACATTATTCCTTTTGCTTTTTTGATTTATCACAAGCTTTTTTAAATGATTTGTAAAAGCGCCGAATATGCTCGATTTTTGTAGAACAAAAAATATTTTTGTTGCAAAGAGTATGTCTATATGTTAAACTGTAAATGGTTTATTATAATAATATGTCAGAATATATATTTTTTATTCGGCATAAACATAACGGAGGTTAAAAATGAAAGTAGTAATTCTTGCAGGCGGATACGGTACCCGCATCAGCGAAGAAAGCCAAAACAAGCCGAAGCCTATGATTGAGCTCGGTGGCTATCCTATCCTTTGGCATATTATGAAAACTTATTCCCATTACGGATATAACGAATTTGTAATTTGCGCAGGCTATAAGCAATATGCAATTAAAGAATATTTTGCTAACTATTTTCTTCATTGCTCAGATGTTACATTTGATTTTACCGCATCTAATAAAATGACTGTTCACAGCGAGCATGCAGAGCCGTGGAAGGTTACTGTTGTCGATACCGGCCTTGATACAATGACAGGCGGCAGAGTAAAGCGTATTCAGCCTTATATCGGCGATGAGCCTTTTATGCTTACTTACGGCGACGGCGTTGCAGACGTTGATATTAACAAGCTTGTTGAATTTCATAAGGAACACGGCCATATTGCAACTATGACTGCTGTTTCGGTAGGTCAGCGTTTTGGTTGCCTCGGTATTGAGGACGACCTTACCATTTCTTCGTTCAGAGAAAAGAGCGATATGGACGGCAGCCGCATCAATGCGGGCTTTATGGTGCTTGAACCTAAGATTTTCGATTTTATCGAGGGTGATTCAACAGTATTTGAAAAGGCTCCTCTTGAAACAGTTGCTTCTATGGGCGAGCTTGACGCATATATTCATAACGGTTTTTGGAAGCCTATGGATACTCTTAGAGAGAAGATGCAGCTTGAAGAAATGTGGGCAAACGGCACTGCTCCGTGGAAGGTTTGGTAAAAAATATGGATTTATCGTTTTATAAAGGCAAAAAAGTGCTTGTAACAGGTCATACGGGCTTTAAAGGCTCTTGGCTTTGCAAAATTCTTGTAAATGCTGGTGCAAATGTAGTAGGTTATTCAATTGACCCGCCTACAAATCCGAGTCTTTTTGAACTTTCGGGTATTAAAAATGAAATGACGTCATATATTGCGGACATTCGTGACCTTGATAAGCTTAAAGAAGTTTTTGAAAAGGAGCAGCCGGAACTTGTGTTCCACCTTGCCGCTCAGCCGATTGTTCGTGACAGCTATAAAATGCCTGTTTACACTTATGAAACCAACGTAATGGGCACTGTAAATATTTGCGAGTGTGCAAGGCTTTTTGATTGCGTTAAGTCTTTCCTTAATATCACGACGGACAAGGTTTATGAAAATCAGGAAACTAACGTTGCTTTTACAGAGGATATGCCGCTTGACGGATATGACCCTTATTCAAACAGTAAATCTTGCTCTGAGCTTGTTACTCACAGTTATAAAAAGTCATTTTTTACCGACGGCCGTGTTGCTGTTTCTACTTCAAGGGCAGGTAATGTTATCGGCGGCGGTGACTTTGCAAATGACAGAATTATTCCCGACTGTGTAAGGGCGGTTGAAAAAGGCGATACTATTATTGTTCGTAACCCTAATTCGACAAGGCCTTATCAGCACGTGCTTGAGCCGCTTAAAATTTATCTTATGATAGTTGAGGCTCAATATAAAAATCATGAGCTTGAGGGATATTATAATGTAGGTCCTAATGATTGCGATTGCAGAACTACGGGTGAGCTTGTTACTCTTTTCTGCAAGCTTTGGGGCGACGGTGCAAGCTGGAAGGATGTAAGCGAGGCTAATGCGCCTCACGAGGCTAACTTTTTAAGGCTTGATACAACTAAGGTTAAAACAGTTTTCGGCTGGCAGCCACGCTGGAGCGTTGAAGAGGCAGTTGAAAAGATTGTTGAATGGACCAAAGTATATTTTGACGGCGGAGATATTTCCGCTATTATGGATAAACAAATTAATGAATTTTTTGAATTGGAGGACTGACTGAATGTTAGAAAATAAGACAGAGGAACAGGCAAAAGAAGAAATACTTGCAATGGTTGCGGAATACTGCGACAAATTTAAGGCAAAACCGCCATATAAAGAGGGCGACAGAATCCCTTATGCAAGCCGTGTGTTTGATAATAAAGAAATGACAAATCTTGTTGACTCGGCTCTTGAGTTTTGGCTTACAGCCGGCAGATATTGCGATAAGTTTGAAAAGGACTTCGGCAAATATCTCGGTGTTAAATATGTTTCACTTGTAAACTCAGGCTCATCTGCAAACCTTCTTGCTTTTGCAACGCTTACTTCGCCGCTTCTCGGTGACAGAAGAGTAAACAGAGGCGATGAGGTTATTACTGTAGCAGCAGGTTTCCCTACAACTGTAGCTCCTATTATTCAGTACGGCGCAGTTCCTGTATTTGTTGATTTAACAATTCCGCAGTATAATATCGACGCTTCTCAGCTTGAAGCAGCACTCAGCGATAAAACCAAGGCAGTTATGATTGCTCATACACTCGGCAATCCGTTTGACCTTCAGGCTGTTAAGGATTTTTGTACTAAGCATAACCTTTGGCTTATTGAGGATAACTGCGACGCACTCGGCAGTAAATATGTAATTGACGGTGAGGAAAAATTCACCGGTACAATCGGCGATATCGGCACATCAAGTTTCTATCCTCCGCACCATATGACAATGGGTGAGGGCGGTGCTGTTTATACTAACGACCCGCTTCTTAACAAGATTGCACGTTCAATGCGTGATTGGGGACGTGATTGCGTTTGCCCGTCAGGTATGGACAACCTTTGCGGTCACCGTTTTGATAAGCAATACGGTGAGCTTCCTCTCGGCTATGACCATAAGTATGTATATTCACACTTTGGATTTAACCTTAAGGCAACTGAAATGCAGGCGGCAGTAGGCTGCGCTCAGCTTGAAAAATTCCCTTCATTTGTTGAAAGAAGACGCCATAATTTTGACAGACTTCATAAGGCTCTTGAAGCTGTATCCGATAAGCTTATTCTTCCTGTTCCTGCCCAAAACAGCACTCCTTCATGGTTCGGTTTCCTTATCACTTGTAAAGAGGGCACCTCTAAAAATACAGTAGTTCAGTATTGCGAGGACCACGGTGTTCAAACAAGAATGCTTTTCGCCGGCAATATTACAAAGCAGCCTGTATTTGACGAAATGAGAAAGTCGGGTAAGGGTTACAGAGTAATCGGCGACCTTTCGGTTACAGACAGCATTATGAACAATACCTTCTGGATTGGTGTATATCCGGGAATGACTGACGAAATGATTGATTATATGGCTAAA
>OHKK01001185.1_pt1 | contig 10206 bp, 7 predicted proteins | sample 1568811 | NCBI WGS metagenome assembly OHKK01 (sample SAMEA3879568, study PRJEB24766) | human gut metagenome | biome: human-associated habitat; feature: feces | place: USA | collected 1985/1987
GAGGTTCAAAACTCCGACACTTTTAAAACGCGCCATTCAGCAGATCCTGCTGCAGGAGAGTCTGGGAGAAGAACTGCGGGTTCTTTATGTGGCGATGACACGTGCCAAAGAAAAGCTTTATCTGAGCGGAAGCCTGAAAAAAGCAGAAGATACCCTGAAAAAATGGAGCGGAAAAGCAGGCGATGCAAGTCTGCCGTATCTGGAAGTACGAAATGCAGCCTCCATGCTGGAGTGGATCCTGCGTGCAGTATTGTATGAGGAAGGAAAGCAGCCGGAAATCCCGGTGCAGCTTTATAAGGTAGATGACCTGTATTATGAAAAACAGGAGAATGAAAACCGGGCAGATGAAATAAAAGAGCAGTTAAAAGCAGCCGGATTTTTAAAAGAGGAGGGAATCCCGGAACTGTGTAAGTGGCTTACACAGGAGACGGCGAAAACCTATCCATTCACCGGCTCTCTGGATATCCAGGGAAAACTTTCGGTTTCCGAGATCAAACGCCATAGCCAGATGGCAGAGGAAAAAGAGCAGGCAGAAGGTGTGATACACCTGCAAAAAGAGCCGGAAATCCAGCCGCTGGTACCGCAGTTCCTGCAAAAGAAAGAAGAAGGCGGAGCTGTGCGGGGAACTGCCATGCATCATCTGATGCAGAGACTGGATTTTACTTCTGCAGATACTGTGAAGAAAGTAGAAGATCAGATTGAAGCACTGATCCGCAGCAGGCAGATGACAGCAGAAGAAAAAAATCTGGTCAGCGTTCCGGCAGTCGTACATTTTTTCCGCACCGACCTTGGAAAACGGGCAGCAGAGGCGGCAAAAAGAGGGCAGCTTTTCCGGGAGAAACAGTTTGTGATCGGTGTTCCTGCATCGCAGATCCGTCCGCAGTGGGATGAAAAAGAAACAGTGCTGGTGCAGGGGATCATCGACCTGTGGTTTTATGAGGGAGATGAGATCGTTCTGGCAGATTATAAGACAGACCGTGTATATCCGGGGCAGGAGGAACTTTTAAAAGCACGTTATCAGGAGCAGCTTGCTTACTATGAAAAGGCACTGATCCAGACAACGGGCTGCAGGGTGAAAGAAAAGCTGATCTACTCTTTTGCCTTGCAGAAAACCCTGTGTCTTTAAAACTTGCAATTTAAAGAACTGCGATATATACTGGAGAAAGATATCAGGATTGCAGAGGCATTCTTGAAGTTTAAAAGATAAAGGAAGGGAATATGTCAGAATTTATAAAAAAAATGTATCGTAATCAGGCAGTCCGCTATATCTTTTTTGGCGGCTGTACCACATTTGTAAATCTGGGAAGCTATGCATTTTTGCGTATGGTATGCAGTGTGGATATGACACTGGCAAATGTCATTGCAATCTTTCTTGCTGTTTTATTTGCATATGTGGTAAACAAACAGTTTGTATTTGAAAGCAGGACAAAAGGGGTAGGGCAGCTTTTGGCACAGATGGGCAGTTTTATCGGCATGAGGCTTTCTACCATGTTTATTGAAGTATTTGGCGTGGTATTTTTAAGCTGTCTGTTTGGCATTTCGGAGATTATTTCCAAACTGGCACTGCAGGTGGTTGTCCTGGTGCTGAATTATATTTTCAGTAAGATATTTGTATTCTCAAAAAAAGAAAAAGAGCCTGTAAACCAGGTGAAGCGAAATTGCTGCATTCTGGGATTTGCCATTCCGGCAGTGACGATCGCACTTGCCTTTGCAGTCAATCAGGTTTTTCCATTTGGGGATCATGGTGTGCTGATCATCGATTCACTGCATCAGTATCTTCCGTTTTTTACGGAATTTCATGAAAAACTGGAACAGGGAAGTTCTCTGCGCTATTCATTCGGGGGCGGTCTGGGATTTAACTTCTGGGCGACGTATGCCTATTATCTGGCAAGCCCGCTGAATTTTTTGATCGTCCTGTTTCCAAAAAGGAATGTCATGGATGCGATGGCGCTTCTGATCGTGCTGAAGATCGGACTTTGCGGACTGACCTCCGCATGGTATTTCAGTACAAAGAGCAAAGGAAAAACCTATGCACCGCTTGTGTTTTCCCTGATGTTTTCGCTGAGCAGCTTTATCATCGGATATTATTTTAATATCATGTGGCTGGACAGCATCGCCATGCTGCCGCCTGTGATGATGGGGATCGAACGGATCGTGCGCGGCGAGCGCGGAAGCCTGTTCTGCGTATCCCTGTTTTATGCATTGTACTGCAACTATTATATCGGATTTATGCTGTGCCTGTTTTCCTGCCTGTACTTTGTGGTACTGTGGATCAGTGCGAAGCGGTTTGAGATCAGACGGCTGTTCACATCGGCGGTCAATTTTGGCTGGCATGCACTGTTGGCGGGCGTTCTGGTTCCGGCGTATATTGCACTTGGGATCACGGAATCCGCAGAAAACAGTTTTCCAAGTCCGGTCAAGCTGTTTGTGAATAATTTGTCACAGCTTACCAGCCAGTTTGCATTCTGTGAGCCGATCAACATTGCGGATGACCAGATCGGAGTCAATGCATTTTGCGGAACGGTGACGCTGATCCTGGCAGTTCTGTATCTGCTGGATAAAAATATCAAACTGCGGGAGCGGATTGCAAAGACGGCACTGCTTGTATTTTTGTATGCAAGCTTTGATGTCAATGTGCTGAATTATATCTGGCATGGATTCCATGTACAGAACGGTCTGCCGAACCGCTTTGCTTTTATTTATATTTTCCTGATGCTGACGATGGCATTTGATGCATGGCGGCATATGGAACGGTTTTCGGTGCGTCAGATCCTGCCTTCGGTTGCAGTCCCGCTTGCTTTTGTGACCTATGCGGCAGTGACCGGACTTGGGGAGCGCGAGATGTACACGTATGGACTGACGATCGCCCTGCTGGCTGTGTACGGTATTGGAATGTTGATCTACCGCAGCGGCAGAATGAAAAAAACGATTTTCCGTTCCTTTTTCTTTTTCCTGGCAGCGGCAGAGATGTTCAGTTATGCGATCTTCGGCGTGTTCTTCAATGGAACGGTAGGACGTAGCACGTATCTGGATGAGCAGATCGCCTACGAAGAGACGACAGCCAGACAGGAAGGAAAAGCAGGAAATCAGGATAATTTCTATCGCAGTGAGATCGACAGCAGCCGTATGCGTGACGAAAATATGTTCCTCGGGGCAGACGGTGTGGTATTGTTTTCGTCCACGATGCCGGCAGCTACGGTTGATATGTGCAAAGGACTTGGCATCGAAGCTCGGACAAATAAAAACGGTTACAATGGATTTACAAAGCTGATCAATGATATTTTCGGTGTAAAATATGTCCTTTCCAGCCGTGGCACGGACCGGCTTTATCAGATGGATAAAGTGGATCAGGAAGGAGATATGAACCTGTTCAAAAACAGCGGGGCATTAAGCCTTGGTTTTATGGTCGGCGATGATATTATAGACTGGAGCACAGAAGGTACCGATCATTTTGGTGTGCAGAATGAATTTGTCAATCTGGCAACCGGAATGGATGATATTTTTGAATGGAAAGAAACCATCGATATGGAAGATGGCGGAACTTATACGATCGTCCTTCCGGCAGGAAAACAGGTCTATCTGGATGTGACAACAGCGGTGGAGAGCATTGAGATCACCACGCCGGAGTATACTAGGACATATGACACATACAACGATCATCTGTATGATCTGGGCTGCTTTGATGCCATTGACAATGCGACTGTTACCTGTACGTTCAAAGAAAATCAGAGCGGACCTGTGACAGCCGAAGTCTGGGTATGTGACCAGGATGCATATCAGAAAGTACATGATAAATTAGCCGGATCCCAGCTTCAGCTTACCCATTTCGAGGACGGGGCATTTACCGGAACCGTCGATGTAAAAGAAGCTGGTGTACTGATGCTTTCTCTTCCATATGATGAAGGCTGGAGCCTGAAGATCGATGGAGAAGAAGATGATTATTATATGATCGGGGATGCACTGACCGGTATTGATCTGGCGGAGGGAACGCATACGATCGAGATGACCTACACACCGGAAGGACTCTGGATGGGAACTTTGCTGAGCCTGATCTGTGTGGCACTGTATCTGATCACGACAGCCATCGAGCAGCGGATCAGAAAAAACAGACCACAGATGCCGGAAGAAGATGAGGACGATATAGCGGAAGAATTGGATGATACAGAAACAGATATCGCTGCAGAAGATTTTACAGAGGCAGATGAGACTGGAAAAACCGATTTTGCAGAAAGCGAAGCAGACGGTCAGGAAGAATACAGACAAGAAGAAGGAGATGGAGAGGATCATGGAATTTGAGTTCTCAGAAAAAGCAGACAGCTTTCAGGCAGGAATTTTTGCAGTCCTGAATGAAAAAAAAGAAGAAATGGTAAAGGCAGGAAAAAAGGTATACAACCTTTCCGTCGGAACGCCGGATTTTAAGCCGGCAGAGCATGTGATGAAAGCGGTATCTGAGGCAGCAAAGGATCCGGAAAATTATAAATATGCATTGACAGACCGTCTGTTTCTGTTAGAAGCGGTGCAGGATTTTTATAAAAAAAGATTTGGAGTAGCAGTAGGACAGGAAGAAATCATGACGATCAACGGATCGCAGGAAGGAATGGCACATATTGCATGGGCACTGTGCAATCCAGGTGATGTGGTCCTGACACCAAATCCGGGATATCCGATTTTTTCAATCGGTCCGTCCCTTTGTGGTGCGGATGTACGTACTTATCCTCTGTACCGGGAAAACGGATTTCTGCCAAAGCTTTCGGATATCCCACAAGAGACGGCAAAAGCGGCAAAATATATGCTGGTATCTTATCCGCTTAACCCGGTCTGTGCAACGGCAAACGATGCCTTCTATGAAGAACTGATCGCATTTGCCAGAAAATATAATGTCATTATTCTGCACGATAATGCATATTCTGATATTATATATGGAGGGAGAAAAGGAAAATCCTTTTTAAGTTACGAAGGCGCAAAAGAAGTGGGTGTGGAATTTTATTCTCTGTCCAAATCTTACAATCTGACCGGAGCAAGGATTTCCTTTGTGATCGGCAATCAGAAGATCGTGGACAAATTCCGTGCAGTACGTACCCAGTTTGATTACGGTGTGTTCCTGCCGATCCAGTATGGTGCCGCAGCGGCACTGAACGGTCCGCAGGATGCGGTGATCGCGCAGTGTGAGGAGTACGAAAGAAGAAATCAGGCGTTCTGCGGCGGACTGCGCAGTATCGGCTGGGACGTACCGGACAGCGAAGGGACGATGTTTGTATGGGCACCGGTTCCAAAAGGACATGGAACTTCCGAAGAGTTCTGCATGGAGCTGATGGAAAAAGCAGGCGTGATCGGAGTTCCGGGAAGCAGCTTCGGAAGCCTGGGAGAAGGATTTATGCGTTTTGCACTGGTAGAGCCGGTTCCGGTAATGGAGGAGATCGTAAAAGCCATTGACGAAAGTGGATTATTGAAAGAAAAAGGAGAATGATGTGGATTCCAATTTTTTGAAGAAACTGATTGAAATTGCGGGAAGTGAGCAGGTATGTACAGATGAACCGATGAAACAGCATACAACTTTCCGGATTGGCGGCAGGGCAGATTATTTCGTTTCGCCGACAGAAACAGAACAGATAAGAAAAATCATAGAATTGTGCAGGCAGGAAAACATGCCGTGGTATGTGATCGGCAATGGAAGTAATCTTCTGGTCAGTGACCATGGATTTCGCGGTGTGATCATCCGGCTGTTTAAAAATTATGCAGGGCTGCGCATAGAAGGGGAACAGATCTTTGTACAGGCAGGGGCACTGCTCTCCAGAACGGCAAATGCGGCACTTCAGGAAGGACTGACCGGATTTGAGTTCGCGGCCGGGATTCCGGGAACAATCGGCGGTGCCATGGTAATGAATGCCGGTGCATATGGCGGAGAGATGAAGGATATTACGGAATCCGTGACGGTTCTGACACCGGAAGGAGAACTCCTTACTCTGAAACGGGAAGAACTGGAGATGGGATACCGGACAAGCCTGATCGCCAGAAAAGGTTATCTGGTGCTGGAAGCAGTTCTGAAGCTGACGCGCGGAAATCAGGAGCAGATAAAAGAAAAGATGGCGGATCTAAGGCAGAGACGCATCTCCAAACAGCCGCTGGAATATCCAAGTGCGGGCAGCACGTTCAAACGTCCGCAGGGTTATTTCGCAGGAAAGCTGATCATGGATGCAGGACTGCGCGGATTTCAGGTTGGCGGAGCACAGGTTTCTGAAAAACACTGTGGTTTTGTGGTCAACACAGGAGATGCAACAGCAGAAGATGTGCTGGAACTGATAAGACAGGTATCGGCGAAAGTGAGAGCTCTTGAGGGGGTCACACTGGAACCGGAAGTGAGATTACTGGGAGAATTTAAATGAGATTTGTAATTGTAACCGGCATGTCCGGGGCCGGAAAAAGTACTGCACTGAACCGGCTGGAAGATATGGGATATTTCTGCGTGGACAATCTTCCGATCACGTTGATTTCCAAGTTTGCGGAGATGGCATATACACCGGGAAGTGAGATTCAGAGAGTGGCACTTGGTGTGGATATAAGGAGCGGAGCAGCACTGGAATCTCTTGAGGATGTGCTGGAGGGAATGGCAGCAGCCAGCCGGAAATATGAGATCCTGTTTCTGGATGCGGCCGATGATGTACTGGTAAAACGCTATAAAGAGACAAGAAGAACGCATCCGCTTGCACATGGCGGACGGGTAGATCGCGGCATCCGTCAGGAGCGGGAAAAGCTCGCGTTTTTGAAACAGCATGCAGATTATATCATTGACACCAGCAAACTTCTTACAAGAGAACTGAACATGGAGCTGGAAAAGATCTTTGTAGAAGGCAGAGAATTTAAAAGTCTGGTGGTTACGGTGCTGTCGTTTGGATTTAAGTATGGCATACCGGCAGATGCCGATCTGGTGTTTGATGTTCGTTTTCTGCCAAATCCGTATTATATCGATGATCTGAAGAAAAAGACAGGAAATGACAAACCGGTACAGGACTATGTTATGGGATTTGAAGTATCGCATGTATTTTTGAATAAGCTGACGGATATGATACAGTTCCTGCTTCCAAACTATGTACAGGAAGGAAAAAACCAGCTGATCATCGGAATCGGATGCACAGGCGGCAAACACCGTTCAGTTACACTGGCAAACCGTCTGTTTGAAAACTTAAGCCGCCAGAATGATTATGGAATCCGGATCGAACACAGAGATATCGGAAAATAGCGGAGGAAATTATGTCATTTTCAAGTGGGGTGAAAGAAGAATTATCCAGACACCAGACGATGGCACGCCATTGCCAGATTGCCGAGATCGCAGCGATCATCAGTATGTGCGGCGGAGTTTCTATATCAGAAAAAGAAAATTACAGTCTGAAGATCCAGACAGAAAACGTATATGTCGCAAGAAAGTACTTTACATTATTGAAAAAAGCATTTAATATAGACATTGAAGTTTCTATCAGGCAGAGTACCTTTTCAAGGGGAAGCCGTATCTATACCGTAGCAGTCCTGGATCATCAGGCTGCGATACGGATTCTAAAAGCAGCCAGACTGTTTAATCAGGATATGGAGATTGAAGAACAGTTTTCCATATCAGATAACCTGGTGATTCAGAAAACTTGCTGCAGGCGTGCTTTTATCCGTGGTGCTTTCCTGACAGCAGGATCGATCAGTGATCCTCAGAAATTTTATCATTTTGAAATCGTGTGTGCGACCATACAGAAAGCAGTGCAGCTTCAGGCGATCATGAACGGCTTCGGAGTAGATGCAAAGATCGTGCAGCGAAAAAAGCATTTTGTAGTGTATCTCAAGGAGGGATCCCAGATTGTAGATATTCTCAATGTCATGGGAGCCCATGTTTCGTTAATGGAACTGGAAAACGTGCGTATTCTGAAGGAAATGCGCAACTCAGTCAACCGCAAGGTGAATTGTGAGACAGCAAACATACATAAAACAGTCAGTGCAGCAGTCAGACAGATTGAGGATATCCGTTATATCCAGCAGAAGATCGGGTTTGAACAGTTGTCAGAGGGACTTGCAGAGATTGCAAGGCTGCGTCTGGAGCAGCCGGAGGCGACTTTGAAAGAGCTGGGCATGATGTTGTCAGCGCCGGTAGGAAAGTCCGGTGTCAATCACAGACTGCGCAAACTCAGTGATATTGCGGAAAAGCTAAGAGATAATGAGGAGGAAAAATATTATGATTAAGAAACCGATTACGATTCAGATTCCAAGTGGACTGGAAGCAAGACCGGTGGCATTACTTGTACAGGTTGCCAGTCAGTTCGAGAGTGATATTTATGTTGAGAGCGAACAGAGACGTGTCAATGCCAAAAGCATCATGGGTATGATGACATTGGGGCTTACATCGGGAGAGGACATCATGGTATCCGCCAGTGGCGAAGACGAACAGGAAGCAATCGAGAATATTGAAAAATATTTAAGCGGAAAAGCAAATTAAATACAGAACAGATACAAAATGGCAGAGTATGGTCCCGGATCTTCCGGGGCTGTTTTTAAATACAGAAAAAATGGAACGATCATCCCGTTGCGATGCAAAAGAAAGGACTGGGAAAAATGCTGAAGATCCTGATCTTACGGTAGAAGAATCGATGGAACTGCTTCGGGAAGAACTGAAAAAAGAGCTGCCGGACCTGGTGATAGAATAATACAAAAGCGGAATGCCTTTCCGAAGCATTCCGCAAATGTTAAAATAAGAGGGAGTTATGAAAAAGAAAAATTGTCTAAAGTGTTTCTTGCTTTGACAGTTATTATAGTAAAACGAAATTATGAAATCCGTGTGTTGGGAATGTGAAGAAATCGTGAATAGATTTTGAATGTTTATGGAAGATTTGGACGAAATAAAGAAAAAATAGTGACGGATTTAGAAAGAATGACGGTTTAAGAAAGAAAATGAAAGAAAAGTGTGCATGCAAAAGGACTGATGCTGGAGGAGGTCTTATATTCTCCTTTACAAAAAGAAAACGAAACATTATAATGAACGATAAAGTGATACGGCATTTTGAAGCAATGGATACAGAAATTGCAGGAGTATGCCGGGAATAAACAGACACAGGAAAGGAAAACCATATGAAAAAAATATTGGAGCTGATCTCAGAAGAGGTTGTCAAAGCGTTTGAAGAAGCAGGGTACCGTGCCGATTTTGCTAAAGTGACGCTTTCCAACCGTCCTGATTTATGTGAATATCAGTGCAACGGTGCACTGGCAGCAGCAAAGACCTACAAAAAAGCACCGATCATGATCGCAAATGATGTGGTGGCAAAACTGACGGAAAGCAGCATTTTTTCAGAAGTGCAGGCAGTCAATCCGGGATTTGTCAATCTGAAGCTTTCCGGAACTTATCTGGCAGATTATCTGAAAGAAATGCAGGCAGATGAGAATCTTTCCATAGAGAAGGCAGCACATCCAAAGAAGATCATTCTGGATTACGGCGGACCAAACGTGGCAAAACCGCTTCATGTCGGACATCTGCGTTCTGCGATCATCGGTGAGAGCATCAAGCGTCTCGGCCGTTTTATGGGACATGAAATGATCGGCGATGTGCATCTGGGAGACTGGGGACTGCAGATGGGACTGATCATCACAGAACTGCATGAAAGAAAGCCGGATCTGGTTTATTTTGATGACAGTTATACAGGAGAATACCCGGAAGAGCCGCCATTTACGATCAGCGAACTGGAAGAAATTTATCCGACAGCCAGCGGCAGATCCAAAGAAGATGAAGCATATAAAGAGGCAGCTATGCAGGCAACGTATCAGCTTCAGCACGGTCACAGAGGTTATCAGGGAATCTTAAAGCATATCCTGGACGTTTCTGTAACCGACCTGAAGAAAAACTATGAACGTCTGGACGTATCTTTTGATCTCTGGAAAGGTGAATCAGATGCACAGCCATACATACCGGATATGGTACAGTATCTCAAAGACAATGGGTATGCTTATATCGATGACGGAGCATTGGTCGTAGATGTCAGAGAAGATACCGATACCAAAGAAATCCCGCCGTGCATGATCCTCAAATCCGACGGAGCCTCCCTTTATAATACTACCGATCTGGCAACGATCATCGAACGTATGAAGCTGTATCATCCGGATGAGATTCTCTATGTAGTGGACAAACGTCAGGAACTGCATTTTATCCAGTGCTTCCGCTGTGCAAAGAAGGCAAAACTGGTA
>OHKK01001198.1_pt1 | contig 10139 bp, 15 predicted proteins | sample 1568811 | NCBI WGS metagenome assembly OHKK01 (sample SAMEA3879568, study PRJEB24766) | human gut metagenome | biome: human-associated habitat; feature: feces | place: USA | collected 1985/1987
CGGAACTCCTTGCACTCCTGCTTGCTGCCGGTACGTTCTACGATCCTGCACCGGAACGCTTCCGGGTGATCCGCAAACTTCTTGTAGATCGAACCGTCTGCACGCTTCCAGAGCCCTAAGATCAGGCGGTCGTAGTAGATCGTGCTGTACTTTGCCAGCCACCAGAATGTAAAGCCTGCGGCGGCTGTTGCCACGATCGTGGCGCTTGCTTCGCCAATCAGGCTGATTATTTCTCTTCTTGTCATCTGCTTGTCCTTTCCCCGCCTGCTCAGGCGGTCTTGTCACTCTGTTTTTTTCTCAGGGCATCTACTACGATCTGAGACACTCTCTGCATGATCTCTTTTCTTTCTTCTGGTGTCTTTACCATACAGTCATCGTGAATGTAAATCTTGCCCTTTTCGTGATCGATCTCTTTAATGATCATCCAATCACCCCCGTATAAATTATGTAAAAGTGTTTGTTCCGGTTACATCCGCTTTCTTTAATTGACTTCACTATGCTTTTCTCTTATCCTTGTTGTGCAGGCACTGCCATGCCGAGTACAAGAAAGGAGATTGTTCATTAAGGATATAAAGCTTATAAATGTTAGAGGATATGATACCTACTACACTGAATGTATTGATAACTCTGGAAAATATCTTTTAATTGCTATTCCTTCTACCGCAACTAAAGACATTTCCAATATTTGCAATACATTCTTAGAAGGTCACCTCATCACCATGATCGACTATGCCACTGTAGACAATGTTCGATTCATAAAAGCGTATTATTGACTGTAATGTCAATTTGTTTATGCTTTCCCGGATTGGCTGGATCAGCATTAAACAATTTTTGTAATGACCATCCATCTGGTCCCGGGAAAGTAACAACAACAGGCTCTTGCACTTCTCGACCGTTGATTTTCAAAATATCCCGGTCAATATCTGCTTCTAAAGATCTAATACACATGCTTCCCTCCTTACTATTCACTCTCTGTGGCAAACAGGTAATCCAATGTCTGATCTGGAAAAACTTCTCTTTTAATTTTTGTTTGTGATATTTTCTTTCTTGCCATTTCTGCTTCCAGATTCGGAAACATCTTATCTCCTCCTTTTCTTGATTTTTCGTGATTTCTATTTTAGTATACACGATTTTTCAAGAATACCAATACGCTAGTTTCGATTTTTCGAGATTTGTCTTTAAATCTAATGATATTTATATTGATTTTTCGAGATTATAATGTTATTATCAAATCAATAACAGAAAGGAGATTTCTGCATGAACGAACTTGAAACTAACTTAAAACTTCTTATTATTGAAAAATATGGAAGCATGAAGAAATTCTGCGAAAAAGTAGAAATGCCATGGACAACGCTCGATAGCATACTAAAAAGAGGAGTTGCAAATTCAAATATTACAAATGTTTTGAAGATTACACGTGAACTAGGACTTGATGCCGAAAAACTTGTTGATGGTTCAATAGTTCCTATTGAAACTGAACATCTTACCATCGCCGCCCACTTCGACGGTGAAGAATACACGCAGGACGAGCTTGATGAAATCCGCCAGTTTGCAGAGTTTGTGAAGAACAGGAAGAAATAATTATCAAAAAGAGGTGTTTCACAAAAATATGAGAAAGAAAATAGGTGCTTTTTCAGCACAAATAATAGAAGTACTTGAATTGGATATCCCTGCCGGAACACCTATTTATATAGCAGATTCTAATATCGAACACATGAAAATTTCTCATCCAAATGACTTTGAAAAATATGGTGATGAATTAAAAAATATTATCTCCAATCCCGATTATGTTGGAAAAAATGTCAAGGATGATTCTATAGAGTTTACAAAAGAATACTGCATAGATGGAGAATATGTAAAAGTTGCTGTTAGAGTTTCTACTCATAGTATCTATTATGCTCGTTCTATGTATGTATTAAATCCGAAAAGAGTCAAGAATTTCATTGCCAAGGGTACTTTGAAAAAACTTGACAAATAAACAAAACATTGTATAATGAAGTTACAAAAACATAGAATATATTGAATGAAAGCAGAGGACGGAACGGGCAGCCGTCACCCTAGTTGGAGATGTGGGAATGTCACCCCACCTATTTCATTCGACATATCAAGTGAGTAACTTCGGTTGCTCACTTTTTTTGTGGCTGTTTTATTGGATATCTTATCTGATATACTCGAGTGGGAGGTGTTTACATGAATACATACGAGCGTTTACAGGAAGAAGCCTGTGTCCTTGCAGAGGAGCTTGGGCATTACCATACAACCGTGGGCGATCTCCTGGATCAGAGCGATACAGAAAACCGCAAGCAGGAATTAAAAGCCCGCCTCTGGGCATATAACAAGCAGATCGGTCTGATTGGTCTGGTCGATGCATATAAACACGGCTGCCACTCAAAGCACGAAGCCGCTGAGTATCTTGGAGTTACCGAAGAATTTTTTCAGGATGCGATTGATCGCTACCGCTCCAAGTATGGCGTGTGTGCCGAAGTAGATAATTATGTTGTATTCTTTGAGCCGTCACTGGCGGTGATGGAGAAAAGCGAAATCATAGGTACAAGTCTTTGAAATATCATACATACGAGGAGAACTGAGTTATGGGAATCATGGATGCCTTTAAGGGCAAACAATATAAAGAAGAAGTTGAAAAACTTACAAAACAATTAAATCAAATGCAAGAACTGTTAACTCCTGAAATGCAAAATGCGATGCTTTTGCAAGAAAAAATTGATGACTTAAAGATGCAGGAACAGAATCAGCAGCAGGCAGTTTCTCAACTGTATAAAAATATTGAACAGTTAAATAACACCATATCAAAATTAGATAAGACGATCGAATCCAAAAAATCACAAATTGTATGGATGGATGATGAAATTCTTGTTCAGGAATTCGGACTATACACTCCGAAATTTGACTTTGCTTCTTCTCTTGATTATAAAGAAGAACTTGTTAAAATTCGTTCGAAGCAAAAAGAACTTATCAAGCAAGGACGTGCAGTAAGTGGTGTAACAAATTGGCAAGTAAATGGCAGTGCTGCAAAAGGTAAAAAGATGGTCTCTGATACCCAAAAGCTTCTCTTGCGTGCTTTTAACGGTGAATGTGATGAACTGGTTTCTAAAGTTAAATATACAAATTTTGATGCATCGTTAAATAAGATACAAAAATCTGCTGAGACAATTTCCAAATTAGGAACTGTTATGAATATATCTATCTGCCGTGAATATCTGGATGCAAAAATAAAAGAGCTGCGATTGGCTTTCGAATATCAGCAGAAAAAACAGGAAGAAAAGGAAGCTCAACGTGCTGCAAGAGAGGAACTTCGCGAAGCTGCCAGACTGCAGAAAGAAATCGAAGCCCAGCGTAAAAAAATAGAAAAAGAACAGACTCATTATTTGACCGCATACCATAAAATTTCTGTACAGTTACAGACAAATCCTAATGATGCAAACTTAATAGCCAAAAAAGCAGAAATTGAACAGCAATTAGGAGAAATTGAAAAATCCATCAAGGATATTGACTATAGAGAAGCAAACCAAAAAGCCGGATATGTATATGTCATATCTAATATTGGTGCTTTTGGAAAAGACATTTATAAAATAGGTATGACTCGCAGACTTGATCCTCAAGATCGAATTGATGAACTTGGAAGTGCCTCTGTGCCATTCAATTTTGATGTCCATGCCATGATATTCTCCGATAACGCACCTGCACTTGAAGCAGCTCTTCACAGAGCATTTGAAGACAGAAAACTCAATATGGTAAATCATCGTAGAGAATTTTTCCATGTCACTCTTGATGAAATAAAGGATGTAGTCAGAAAGAATTTTGATAAAACAGTAGAATTTACTGATGTTCCTGATGCTGAACAATATCGTATCAGTTTGAAACTCCGTGCTGAACAACCTCAAGAACAACCTGATAGAACGATTGATTTCTTTACACCAAGCAGTTCTTCATCCGTGAAGCAGAAAACCTCCCCAGCAAAATCACCTATCAATCCAAAGAAAGTATTACACACACGTTGGGGAAATTACGAAATGCCAGATCCATATATCCTTGATTTACGGAAAGGTCCTCGTCACGATCTGCGAAAGATTAATCAGTAAACCTCAGAGGCAACCATATATAATAAGATATCAAGAAGGGAGCTGTTTATTATGATGTATCCATTTATGACATTGAATGATGATACTGGTGGCTTTCATAACGCTACCTGCTGGCTTCCGGAAGGCAAATGGGAAGATATCAAAGGCTACAGTGATTCAAAAATGGATTATTTTAAAGATTTTGTCTCATCCGTCTCCCACATTATTATGGAATTATCTTGCGAAGGTGGATTTGATGCTCTGTGCGAAGAAGTAACTCCTGATCCAGAAGAACTGGAAGCCATAAGAGCATATCAGAATGGTGATCCGGAGTATCAGCCTTATATCACTCATGATGAACTGATGAAAAAACTTGATCTGGATGAAACAATTATAAAATTAAAGGAGTTGAGAAAAATAGAATTAGATATTTTGGAGCTGCGTAAAATATGTGTACCAGAAAACATACGCATCACTATGCATGCAGCGAAACGCTTAGAACAACGAGGTATCTTTTTAAAAGATATTATAGCCTGTATCAAAAACGGGGAGAGCATTGAACAATATCCAGATGATTATCCATATCCAAGTTGTCTGATTTTTGGATTGAGTATTGAAAACAGAGTTTTGCATGTAGTTGTTGGATATCATGAACCTAAACTGTTCCTTATAACTGCTTATTTTCCAAATCTGGATAAATGGTTCCCGGATTTCAAGACAAGAAAGGAGACGAAGTCATGACTTGCTTTTATTGTAAAGGAAATGTTGAACCTTCAACAACCACTTATATGACCGATCACTGTGGATGCTACATTATCATTAAAAATGTTCCTTGTGAAAGATGTACACAATGCGGTGAAGAATATTTGGATGGAACAACACTTGAGAGAATTGAAGAAATCGTCCAGAAACTCAAAGGGGTGCTGACTGAAATCGCAGTCGTTGACTATACGCAGGCTGCGTAATTTTGAAATTTAATTAAATAACAAAAACCGCCCCGATGTTACCAGCACCGAAGCGGAGTTGCAAAGATTGTAACCTACGAACCCCGAAGGATTGTGTGGCATAATCTCCATAAGCAAGAGCATTATACCACATATCCTTCTGATTTCATAGGGTGTATTTTTTATACTCTTTTTACATAATATCAAGAAGGTGATTTCATGAAAAACGGTAATTATGCTATGTACCTGAGAAAGTCCCGTGCCGATCGGGAAAACGAAGCCAGAGGCGAAATGGAAACGCTGGCAAGACATGAAAAGCTGCTGTTCGAAACTGCGAAGCGAATGCAGATCACTGTTTCTGCCGTCTATAAGGAGATTGTTTCCGGTGAAACGATTTCTGCACGACCGGTCATGCAAAAGCTCCTGACTGAGATTGAACAAGGCGTCTGGGACGGTGTGCTGGTTGTTGAAGTGGAACGTCTTGCCCGCGGTGATACCATTGACCAGGGCATTGTTTCCCAGGCATTTAAGTTATCTGATACGAAGATCATCACACCGGTTAAGGTGTATGACCCAAACAATGAATTTGATGAAGAATATTTTGAATTCGGACTGTTTATGTCAAGACGTGAGTACAATACCATCAAACGCCGACTGCAGCGTGGCAGGCTGGCATCCGTCCGTGAGGGCAAGTATGTCGGCAACCGGCCGCCTTATGGATATGAGCGTGTAAAAATCCCAAACGATAAGGGGTTCACACTCTCTCCCCTTCCGGAACAGGCAAAAATCGTAAAATATGTATATGACCTCTATGCTTACGGTCTGGATGGTGAAGAAATGGGAACTGCTAAGATTGTTCGAAAACTCAACGATCTGCAGATACCTACCCAGTCCGGCGGCAAATGGATCTCACCTACCATCCGGGATATGTTATATAATCCGGTATACATAGGGAAACTTCGTTGGAACCGCAGAGCTGCCACGAAAAAAGTCTGTGATGGAAAGATTACTTACAGCAGACCTACATCGAAAGAATATGAGATATGTGACGGACTTCACCCTGCAATCATTGATCCGGAAACATTCAAGATCTGCCAGAAAAAGCTTTCGAAAAACCAGAGCCGTCCTGTCGGTCTGGATAAAACAATCAAAAATCCTCTCGGTGGGCTGGTGATCTGTTCAAAATGTGGTCGCAGGATGGTTCGCCGTCCGTACAACAAAACCGGTCAGCGTTCTACTCTGATCTGTCCGTATACACACTGCGATAATGTGAGCAGTCCGCTGGAAGATGTTGAAACAATGGTTCTGGAAGCGATCGCAGATATCGTAAAAAACGAACGTATCGAGCCTACAACATCTGTCATACCTTCCGATACGCTTGACATTTTAAAAGATACCCTAAAGAATCAGGAAACCTCACTGGAGACATTGCAGAAGCAGCAAAACTCTCTGTATGATCTTCTGGAACAGGGAATTTACACAACAGATGTCTTCCTGGAACGTTCCAACACACTGAAAGAGCAGATTACTGCTGCTGACTCTTCTATCCAGAATCTGAAAAAGAAAATATCAGCAGAGCAAAACAGTCTGAAAATCCAGGCAGATTTCATCCCTAAATGTGAACATCTTCTGGATATCTATGATACACTCGATACACCGGAGAAAAACCGGATAATGAAAGAACTGATTGATCACATTGATTACCTGAAAGAAGAAAAGAACGTCCCTTTTACTAAAAAATATGCGAAAGTATTCATTCACGTATACCCAAGAACCCCGGAATAACCTGGGTTCGTAACCTATGACAGCATGGCGGTGCAGACTCTTCTGTTCCGATATCATTTAAAACACCCATGATTTTTCGATTCGGCATTGTAAAACGTTGTGACAGATAACGTAACGATGCCCCAATTTCCCCATCCGGTCCTCCGTACTGACTCATAATAATCTGTGCAATTCTTCCATCTGGATTTTTGATGTTGACCGGATACTGCAGTCTTTTTTCATAATTCCACATATCAGCAGCCTCCTCCTTCCCATGGCCAAGGTGTTTCTACCCACAAGAAACTTTCACTTGCCTCATCATCTGCCGTGTCGATCGTCAGCGGTCCATAATATTTTGCATATTCTTTCAGTGCTGCTGCCCGGCGGTTTTTATGCTCCATAAAATAGGAAAGTGCTGCTTCATCACATGGATGGGTATCCAGATAAAGAAGCATATCATTTACTGCGAAACTACATTCATTTATCTCTTTTAACAGACTTCTTCTGTCTGGCTGTGTCCTCTGCTGACAATCCGCCTGCTCCTGTAGCGGTGTCTGCATTCTTCTTTCCATATTGGGGCAGCATCCTCTCTGCTGATTAAAGCTTGCATTTCGCATACATGAATTGTTTCCTCTGCACTGATTCATCTGCATCTTCCTCCTTTTCCACAGAATGGTTTTTCCAGACACGGAAAAATGGTTCCAACCTGAAGCGCATGACCTAAAGAAAAAGATTTATCAAATTTCTGCCATGGAACATATGCCATTGCCAGAGCATATTGTTGCAGACAGGAATCCCGGTTCAAACCCTGGCAACAAGAATTTTGGTTCTGCATCTGTGATTCCTCCCATAAAATAATAAGTTCAATATCAGTTTATGAAGAATCTGAAAAATGGTTCCTAATACAGGGTTTTCATCGTTTCAAAAATATGCTATTATAAACAGTAATTTCAAAATATTTTAGCTTAGAATAAAAAGAAAGGCAGTTCATATGGCACAGACAAATACAAATAGAACCAACTCCAGGCGGCGCAGACGTTTATTAACGCTTTCCGCTGATTATTACGATTATAATCTTCTGGCAAGTGTTGTTCTGCTGACCTGTTTTGGTCTTATTATGCTTTACAGCACAAGTGCATACGAAGCTCAGGTCGAATGGGGCAGCGATATGTACTATTTTAAAAGACAGGCAATCTACAGCCTGTTAGGATTTGCGGTAATTTTCATCGCTTCCATGGTTGATTATCATTTTTATTCCCGATATGCAGGTTATTTTTATGTATTTTCCAATTTCCTGCTTTTTATCACAAAGTTTATCGGACACGAAGTCAATGGTGCAAAACGCTGGATCAAGATTGGTCCGATTCAGTTCCAGTCTGCCGAACCGGCAAAGCTTGCAATCATTTTATTTATCTCCGTTCTGATCATTAAACTGGGGCGGCAGATGAAGGGATTGAAAGCGCCTCTGATCGTTGCCGCTTTTGGTATTATCACGTTCCTGTTGACCTGGAAATTTACCGATAACTTAAGTACTGCTCTGATCATCCTGGGTATGACCTGCGTTCTGATATTTGTTGCACATCCGAAGACAAGACCTTTTATCATTCTCGGCTGCGGCGGTCTGGCTGCGGCGGTCATCGGATTGCGCATTCTTGTAGCAAACATCGGTACCAGCGACAGCTTTCGTCTGAACCGTATTCTGGTATGGCTTGATCCGGAAAAATACTCCGACAATGGCGGCTATCAGGTACTTCAGGGATTGTATGCCATCGGTTCTGGTGGTCTGTTCGGCAAAGGCCTTGGAAACAGTACGCAGAAAATCCAATCTATTCCAGAAGCCCAGAACGACATGATCTTCTCGATCATCTGCGAAGAGCTTGGACTTTTCGGTGCAGTGCTCCTGACCATTTTATTTGTTTTTTTGCTGTACCGTCTTATGTTTATTGCCCAAAATGCACCGGATCTGCTCGGTTCCCTGATTGTAACCGGTATTTTCGCGCATATCGCTCTTCAGGTTGTACTGAATATCGCCGTTGTACTGAATTTTATTCCAACAACCGGTGTTACGCTTCCATTTATCAGTTATGGTGGTACTTCGATTCTGTTTCTGATGGCAGAAATGGGCATTGCATTGAACGTCTCGCGGCAAATACGTATGAAATAAGCTGACTGGAGGTATTATACTATGATAGATCTTCATGTGCATTCTACTCATTCTGACGGCACTTTTACCCCCGCCGAACTGGCAGAGCATGCCATCTCGCAGCATCTTTCGGCTTTTGCTCTGACCGACCATGATACCGTTTCCGGTCTTTCTGAGGCATTTGAATCCGTCAGAGATCTGCCTGTAGAAGTGATTTCCGGCATCGAACTTTCCACCGAATACCAGGGCAAAGATGTTCACATCGTAGGTCTTGATTTCGACTGGCATGACTTACATTTTTGCTCAGAACTGACACGCTTTCAGGACTCTCGCAACGAACGCAACCGTAAAATGACAGAAAAGCTGGCCGCAAAAGGAATCGCGGTTTCCATGGAACAGTTAAAAACGCAGTTCGGAGATGCCGTCCTGACGCGTGCACACTTTGCACGGTTTCTATATGAGCATGGCTATGTTTCCAGCATGAGAGAAGCGTTTTCCCGTTATCTTGGCGATCACGCTCCCTGTTTTGTCCCGCGTGAAAAAGTCACACCACAGATGGCAGTCCGTCTGATTCATCAGACTGGCGGCATCGCTGTACTTGCTCATCCAATGCAGTATCATTTTTCTGATGCACAGTTAAAAGATCTGATACGCGATCTGAAATCTGAAGGACTAAATGGAATCGAAGCTATGTATTCCACCCATACCCCCTCACAGGAAAAGAAGATCCGTCATCTCGCACAGACAATGGGAATTGCCATATCCGGTGGCTCGGATTTTCATGGCACCAACAAACCAGACATAGACCTCGGTGTCGGACGCGGCAATTTGCACATCCCGGACTCTGCACTTGAAAACTTAAGAAAACACAGAGACAGAAACAAAACAGCATGAAAAGGATTTTTTATATTAGGAGGATTTTTATATTATGAAATTCAGAGAACGTTTTATGTTAGGAGAGGTTCCTTTTGACGAAATTTTCTCTTTAACAGACAAATGGAACTTCAGTGATGAGGACTGTACACTCCGCGAATACCTGGGGCTGACTGCCAAAGAAGAAGATATCTGGATCAGCGACAGTGACGATGCACTGGAAGAACTCCTGGAACAGGAAAAACGTACCAAAGCTGTTTTCCTGGATCTTGATGGTACTTTATTTACCGATGCGAAAACTTTTTCCGACGGAAACCGTCAGGCAATCGAACAGGC
>OHKK01001204.1_pt1 | contig 10120 bp, 9 predicted proteins | sample 1568811 | NCBI WGS metagenome assembly OHKK01 (sample SAMEA3879568, study PRJEB24766) | human gut metagenome | biome: human-associated habitat; feature: feces | place: USA | collected 1985/1987
ACCCACTGCGCGCCCATGCTGTAAAAATCACTAGGTGCTGCGGCAATGTTGATGCGCCAGCTGTCTCCGGGCAAAATATCGATGCTGTATGTATCAAGCGAGATATTTTGCACTTCCGGGACGGGAGTGGGTTCCGGCGTTGCCTCAATGACCTGCGGTCGAGGCGTAGGCGTGACCTTTGGCGTTGGTTTTGGCGTTGGTTTGGGTTCTTCAGCAGTGTTTTGATTGCCTGCTTGCGAACCTGATGGCCGACTTTCAGTCGAAAAACCGGAAGTACTTCCGGTTTTTGACGATTCTGCCGGTGCAGAAGTGGGCGTTGCCGTCGGTGTGGGTGACGGAGTAGGTGTTGGCGATGGGGTAGGGGATGGTGTTGGCGTCGGCGTCGGCACTTCCTCACGCAAGACGATTGTAACGGGATCAGCTGACGGTTCATTGGAAGAAGCTTCTTGTCCTTCATTTTTAAATAGAGCTGATACCGGCGAACGCCCGGTGCGATTGACATCGACGACCTGCCATACAATACCACCGGCGACCAACACGATAAGCAGTGTGCCGATCACGGCGAGTTTTTTTCTTTTTTGCATTTGCTCATCCTTTCTTTTGAATTTACAGGTTGCCCGCCGGGGTTGCGACCGGTCTTCCTGCATTAAAAAAGCCTGCTATCCGGCGATAGTAGGCTTTTTCGCTCTGCATGGGCAAAATTGAATTGAAGACAAATTAAATCTGGTATATACTTTATTTAAGAATAACAGACTTTTAAGAACGGGTGAAAACATGAATTCTGAATTAATCAATGCGCTTATTTCGCAAATTGGAAATATTGTGGGGATTCCTTTAGCAGCAGTACTTGCGGTTTGGCAAGTTAAGAAAGGTTTTACCAGTAAGAGAAACGACGAGGTGAACGAAAAGTCATTTGGTTTATGCTGTGAACTTTTTGATCTTGTGAGCCGTAATGAAAGTTATAATAAAGAAGTTACAGATAAAATTACGAAAATGGTAAAGGAGAGAAACGATAGCCAAAAGCTTTTGCATCCGGAAATTTTGCGTATGATTTCCGAGATTGAAACTTATAAGAAAATACTAAATAGAATTGATGAAAAGGACAAATTGGCTTGTCGTAGAGAAAAGAAAATAATGAAGCGCTTACGCAAAGATTATGAAATCTTGTGTGCATATGTTTCTAATGAAGATAATAGATTGCGCAAAGCATTGGGCTATCCACGAGATACGCTATATTCCTTTCATGTACTAAGATATGGTTCTGAGGGGCCATTTAAATTGTTCGTACATCTTATGGTAGCAGTTTTATTTGTACTTTTCGAAATATTGATCTGTTTCGTGGTATCATTAGGAACGTCTTGGTTAATTGGTATTGGATCGTTGATAGGAAGTGCAGCACTTGTAGGACTTGTAATAGAAATTTGGCGCTTTTGGAAAAACAAATCGCCAAATTCTTTCTGGAGATTTGTAAAGGAACAGAAACGTAAAATTAAAGAAGAAGAAAAAGAAAATACATAATAGCTACAAAAAGGACAAAATAGATCACCATACGGATAATCCCGGGGAGATCTTCGGAAAGCGTTTTATCTTCTATGCTAATATCGATAATATGAATTATGAAGGTAGCGACAACAAGAACAAATAGTATGGTTCCAATTGGTATGCCGAAGTAAATTATTGAGAGGTTTGAGAATATTAGTAGATGTAGGTATAGTTTTATGCAAGTAATTTTTATCGCTGTGATCCATTGACCTTTTCCTCCTAATCCCATGTCTATTAGCCATAAAACTTCATTAAAGACTGTACGAGAAAAAGTTTGTATTAAGAGCGCTAAGTGAACAAATGGCCACAAAATCAGTAGCCATGCAACCACGTTTCCGCAGTGTGCCGATATAAACTCGAAAAATTCCTTTGATACCATGGGATTCCTTCCTTTAAAACTAAATTAGCAGGCCCCGCCGGGGTTGCGACCGGTCTTCCTGCATTAAAAAAACCTGCTATCCGGGAGATTGAAGTGAGATAGTAGGCTTTTTCGCTCTGCATGGGCTTCTTAAATATATATTGATTTATAAACTCGAGTGCGCTACAATATCTATGATAATTCTTCAAAATACTATGATTGTAGGGGTCGAGGTAAAACATGAAAAATCAAATTAAAAACGACTTAAACAACATTAAAAATTCAGGACAAATCGTTATAAATACCGCTATTTCAAATGACAATGGTTCTCGACAATATCGCGCAAGCGATGTAATTGAAAAAGGGAAGTCTACTAACTTTATGAAACGTGAGGAAATTTTTGCTGTTTTGGGAGCAGTAGCTTCTGGTGTCACTATTGTGGATTTTCTTTTTAACCGATTAGGTGAAAACGCAGTTTTAAAACTTGGGAAAATACTATATGAGGCTTTTATTGAGCACAATACAGCTCCCTACTACTTCTTAATCGCAGAACTGATAGCTATAATTTGTTTTGGAGCTGTAAGTTTTTCAGCTTTTCGGAACGTAATTACGTTACATAAAGCACGGCATCTAGGCGCATGTATTTACAATAGAGATCGAAAAAAATCCTATAAAATAAAGGCATTACCATGCCCACATTGCAAAACAACTTTTCGAACTCCACTAAAAATCAAAGACGGCAAAAACTTTGGCATGGAATTTACTTGCCCTCATTGTTCGTTTAGAGCTACTATACCTGTTGCGGATATACTCAATCGCATTGATGAAAATTATGAACCAAAAAAGTGATAAAGAATTCCCGTCGCGACTACCATTCCTATTATAAGGAAACTCACATAAAACCCGACATCCTTTTTCGCTGTTACGGCTTTATCAAGTAGGAAAATTAAAAATACAATTACCGAAACCATTGTCAGTATTGCACCGAGTTTAACATCAAAGTAAAACATAGAAAGCAGAGCATATAGCATAATGCTTGGGTAAATATCCATACAGGATAGCTCAAAAGCTACCATCCAAAGAGGTGTATCGCTATCATGCCCTATCACCTGTGATACAATTTTATACTCTCGAAATAAATAGCAAATAAATCGACCAATTATAAAAGTCAGATGAAAAAATGGCAGTAAAACCAGTAGCCATGCAACTACGTTCCCGCAGTGTGACGATATAAATTCAAAAAACTCTTTTGATACCATGGGGTTTCTTCCTTTAAAACTAAATTAGCAGGCCCCGCCGGGGTTGCGACCGGTCTTCCTGCATTAAAAAAACCTGCTATCCGGGAGATTGAAGTGAGATAGTAGGCTTTTTCGCTCTGCATGGGCTTCTTAAATATATATTGATTTATAAACTCGAGTGCGCTACAATATCTATGATAATTCTTTAAAATACTATGATTGTAGGGTCCGAGGTAAAACGTGAAAAATCAAATTAAAAACGACTTAAACAACATTAAAAATTCAGGACAAATTGTAATCAATACAAGTATTTCGAATAATAGCGAATCTTCTGAATGGCAAACGGAGGACTTGATTGAAAAGACCGAGACAAGTGATTTCTTAATAAAGGAAACTATAGCTTCTATTTTCAGCTTTTTAGCATCAGCCGCAACTGTTTTTGATTTTTGTTTCAATCGATTAGATGGCAATGTTATTCATGGAATAATAAAGGCAACAACTGATATTGCTACGGGAAAATCTATTCTTTTCGCAGTTCTTTGCATTGAATGTGCAGTAACATTCTTTTTTACGTTGATTGGTGTTCAAAAAATCAAGGATGTTGTAACGTTGAAGCACACATTCTGTTTTGGGCCATATGTATATAATGCGAAATCTCACAAGACATATAAGGTCACATCTAAGCCTTGCCCCAAATGCAAAAAGGTCTGTTCCAAACCTCTGAAGATTAGAGTATCAGATACTTCTAAAATGCGATTCTTTTGTCCACATTGTTCATCTTCATTTGATATTTCTGCAATAGACATCTTGGAATCAATAGGCTTAGATAATCAAAAACCTAAAAAGTAAAAAAGTAATTCAATCAATAAAACTGCTCCTATCAAAGTAATAACAGCCATTGGTGTTATACTTACTTGTAATTCTATTGTAAAATCTAAAACAAAGATTAAGAACAGTATGATTGAAACAATAAATAGAATCGCTCCGACCTTTGCGTCAAAGTAAAAAATCGTTAAAAAAGAATAAAGAACTATGTGCGGCAAAATATCTGCACTTGCAAGTTCAAAAGCCATTATCCATATTGGTGAAATATTCTTATAATTCGGTTGTTTTAGCAAATTTTTGTATTCTCGTTGAAGTTCAAAAATAAATTGAAAAATCATAAGCAACAAATGTATAAACGGCCATAAAGTTAGAAGCCATGCAACCACATTTCCGCAGTGTGCCGATATAAATTCAAAAAACTCTTTTGATACCATGGGGTTCCTTCCTTTAAAACTAAATTAGCAGGCCCTGCCGGGGTAGCGACCGGTCTTCCTGCATTAAAAAACCTGCTGTCCGGCGATAGTAGGCTTTTTCGCTCTGCATGGGTAAAATTGAATTGAAGACAAATTAAATCTGGTATAGGGCACTTGGGGTGATTGTGTATTCTATGTGCATCGTTGTTTGAATTTATTTTAGTAATTCCCGAATCATTAGAATGAAAGTTATGAGTGTTCCGAGCGCGCAGATTATAGCTCCTAATAAATGGATCGTTCTTTTGCAGCCGGTGAATTCTTGATTTTTATAATCTTAATGGCGGATACAACAGCAGCTATCGCACATATTGCAATTATGGCTGCGCAGACTAATTCAAATTTGAGATGGCGGAGCTGCGATTCCGGGTCAAGCGGAAGCAAAAATTGAGTTTCTTGATTTTCTTCAGAGCAACTGATAGTCGAGTCAATATTTGTGCTTGAGGTATCGGTATCAGCGGCCATAACAGGTGTGCGTAAAGAAATTAGTAAAATTAGTAGCATTATGATAGCTTTTATTTGCTTACTCATAAAGTAGATGTACCTCCTCATTAACATTGCACATAGAGCGCTCGGGATGGTCCGGGCGCTCTTGCTTTTTGCAATGCTATTTAAAACTTATCTGCTCTTTTTGCGGCGAACCAGAAGTACGGTAGTCAAACCTAAAGCAGAACCGGCAAAAGCAATGTAGGGAAGAACACTGCGGCTGCTGCCGGTCTTCGGGCGGTTAGGAACAGGGCTATTGGGGAAGTCCTTGCCCGGGATTGTTTCAAACGTCACGGTCTGGCCGTCTTCTGTGATAGAGAACGGGTAGTAGATCGTATCACGCACGAAGTTTGCCGGAGCCTGTGCTTCGTAAATCAGGTATTTTCCGTAAACAAGGTTGGAGAGGGAATAGAAGCCGGTTTCTATTTCATCCATACGGCCGATGAGCGTATCTACACCCTCTGTGTAGCGGCCATCACCGTCTGCATCGCGGTAGATTTCAAACACTGCACCGGAAAGCTTGTGCTGCGGGTTGGTAGCATCCACCTTTGTGGTGGTGACAGTGCCTTTGATCGGCTTGTTCGGGAAATCTTTGCCGGGAACAGTCTCAAAGTTTACGATTTGCCCGTCTTCTTTAATCTCAAACGGATAGTAGATGTTGTCCTGTACGAAGCCCTCAGGAGCCTTGTCCTCGTGTAGAAAGAATTTTCCGTAAGGGAGGGAATCCAGCGTATAAACGCCGGTGTCGCCTTCCTGAAGCGTGCCAACGAGCTTATCGGTCTTAGCGTTGAAGATGCCGTCACCGTCTGCATCGAAGTAAATGCCGAACGTCGCGCCGGAGATTTTATCTGTCGGGTCGTCTGCGTTTACCTTGGTGGTCATAATGGAGCCATGCAGCGGCAGAATCTTCACCGTCTGACCCTCATCTTCGATGTCTGCATGTACTGCAATTTCAATACCGTTGCGATAAAGCGTTTCAAAAACTACGACCTCAGTTTCGGCCGTCAGCTCACGCGCGTCGAAAGTAAACGTCATCTCAACTTCGCCGGTGGTAGCTTTTGGCGTAAAGATAGCTTCTGCCGTGATTTCTTTACCATCGATGAGCAGCTTATCATTCGTGGCTTTGTTCATCAGCACACCGGTAAGCTTATATTCTTTACCGGGGGTCAAATCCTTATAGCTCACAACATCGGTAATCGTGATCTTATCCGCTGTAATTTCCTTTTTGCCGTCTGCTGTTGCCCTTGTTCCGATTTCAGGATTCTTAATCTTTACCGTCTGCCCTTCATCGTTGATGTCCGTATGGGTAGCAAGCAGCACGTTCTCACGGTACAAATCCTCGAACACGACGATCTCTTTGCCATGCAAGCCCGTTGCATCAAAGATAAAGGTAACGTCTACGCTGCCATTCTTTGTTTCTGCGATAAAGGTAGTTTCAGCGGTGATCTCTTTCCCATTCACAAGTAGTTTTTCACCGGTTTTTTTATCCATCAGTACGCCGGTTACTTTGTACTCTTTACCGGGAACAAGGCCAGTGTATGATACCGTATCGGTCAGCGTAACTTTATCGAGCGGATCAACTTCTTTTTCTCCCTCAACGGTGGCCTTCGTACCGATTTCAATCGGCACATTATGGAAGCTTACAGAAGCAATTTCGCCTTCGCTGAGTTCTACGGTCTGCGAGTCGGGAAGCTGATATCCGAAAGTTTCCTCTGTATCAAGTTCTTCGACCTTGTACTGATACTTGGTTGCGCCGTCTTTGTCCGCGTAAATCGGAAGTGTTTCCGTAAGGATTTCGCCTGCGGCATTCGTTACATACTCTGCGGAATAGTTATCCTCAAGGCGCGTCACGCGGAAGTGAATGCCTTCGATTACGCCGTCTTCGGAAGTCTTTACGATCTTGAGCTGTGCATTTTTCTGTACGTTGACAAGATCATAGCTGTAAACCTTGCCATCCTCGGAGATTGAAACATCAAAATCGGCTACAAGCTGACGACCGTTGCCGCCCTTTGTTTGATGCACGACGTATGTGCCGTAAGGCAAGTCCTTTGTGGTTGCCATGCCATCTGCGCCGGTGGTGATATGGTCGCGCTCGGTCTCTTTGGCTGCATCGTAACTGCCCGCAGACTTGAGGTAAACATCAAACTCTGCGCCTTGTTCTTCTGCGCGGTCGTCGAGCGTTTCATATTGCTTATGCAGCGCAATCTGGCCTTTCATGACTTCTTCCGTAAAGTCGGCGGGTTCAAGTTCAAATTCAACAGATGTTACTTCGTGAGGTGCAACGTTGTATATATGTACTATCGGATCAAGTTTGTACCCCAACGGAGATGAGATTTCTTGAACTTTTATTTGTCCAATAGGAATACCCTTTAAAACTGCTCGGCCCGAACTATTAGTAGTAATATCTTTGTGTACTTCTCTGCCATCTTGCAAATAAGATACACGGTACACAGCTCCGGCCAACGATGCGTTACCAGCAGCTACACTGTTATTCGTGTCACTATCCTTTTTTGCAACTGTAAGAGTAACTGCACTCGGGTCATCCACGACCGAAATATCTGTACTCTTGCCATTAACAGAGAATCTATGAACCGATGTGTCCAGTGTGTAGCCTAACGGAGCCACCTGCTCGATTGTTACATAGTTGCCGTTTTCGAGCTTCTTACTAAGTTCGGCGTGCCCGTTCGCGTCTGTGGTAAAGGTCGCATATGGCTTATAATTCCAATACGGATAATCCGGTATATTGACATCTTTATAGACATAATATACTGCGCCCTCGAGCGAATAATTTGCGTTGCCGTTTGTGATTTTTACATCGGCGCTGGTTTTGGTCAGTGTCACCGTATATTTCGGCTTTTCGCCCTTTATCTTGATATATGCCATGGTCTGCGTTGTGCCCGGGCAGGTTGCTTGGTGCTGAATATTGGCCTGCTGGTCTCTGTCCTCCCAAACGGCGATGCTGTTTTTATCGCCGACGGTGTAGCCTGCACCGATAATCGTGGTCTCTTGCTCCGGCAGCGTGCTCGTAGATATTGTCAGCGTATTACCATTACGAGAAATATCAAAGCCTGCTTTTTGAAAATCAAATAAATCCAGCACGCCGTTGGTATCGGTAACGGTGGCCGTATATTTGCCATTCACAAGCTGCAAAGCGATTTCCTGTGCATCGCTGCCGTCGCTGCTTTTGCCTGCAAAGGACGGGACGATTTCCGACCGCAAAAGACGATCTTTAAGTTCTGCGTAGTAACTGCGTACAACAGAACCATTATATGCCAGATTTGCCATGCGCTCAACATCGGTATCGATGCCGGAACCCCAAGACCAGTTTGTCCCGTCTACGGTAATATAGCCTTCGGACGCCAGCCAAACAAGGTGCTGTGTGACCATCGTCTTTGCGGTCGCATCGCTGTACCAATCATTTTTACCGAGAGAGTTTGTCGTGTTGTAGCCATAAGCGATAATGCGGCGCATAGCTTCGGTCATACCGAAATTATCCCGCTGCACATAAGCACCGTTATTGACTCTGCCTTTACCATGCTGCAAACAGTAGGCCGGATAACTTACACCGTTTCGGTAGATGTCATACAGTGGAAATTCGCCAAGGTCATAAAGATAATTTGAACTGAAATTACCGTTGATGCCTACCGTGCGGTAACGCGTAACCGCCTCATCGCCGAGCGCTAATAGACTGATTTCATCCTCCGGGTTTGGCGTGGGGGAAGCAGTGGGTTCAGCCGTTGCTTCCGGCTCTGCACTGGTCTCCGGTTCAGTCGGTTCCTCTGTTGCCTCCGGTGAGGGCACTGCTGTCGGTTCGGCCGAGGGGGTTGTGCTTGCCTCCGGCGTTGCGGTCGGTTCTGCTGTGATTTCCGGTTTGGGTTCTGCATCCGGCTCCGCGCCCGGTGCAGCAGCTTCTTTCAGCTCAACAGCTGTGATCTCATCAGTTACTGTAACCGGTGCAGCTGCTTCATCGGCAAGAGCGCTCATCGGTACGGCGCTGAAAATCAGCAGCGTTGCAAGCAGACACGCAAGTGACTTTTTGAGTTTCTTTTTCATTTTTTTGCTTCCTTTCAAAGATTTTTCTATATGAAAAAAGCCGCATATAAAATGACACGGCTTGAATTTGAGCAGTAAAAAAGCACTCGCAGTAAAACGAGTGCTTCATTCTGCAATATTCACTTTATTTGATCCTTATCTATATTCCCAATGACCGACTTCTTCCTGGGCGGGAGTATCTACGACCCAATATTTCTCTCCTGTATAATGCTTGTACGGTTCTCCGCTAACCATGGTGTAGCTCCAACACGAGGACAAATCACCTTCGTGATCCCACATATCAGCCTCGGTAGAGCATATTGTACCACACTGATTGCATCGGTAGACCCAATCGCTGCCCATCCAGTAGACGTCTTCCCAGTGCCCGACTTCTTCTTGAGCAGGTACGTCCACGACCCAGACCTTTTCTTTGGGCTTCGGCGTCGCAGTGGGCACGGCTGTTGGCGCTGCGGTAGGAGCTGCCGTAGGCTTGGCTGTGGGAGCTGCGGTGGGTGCAGCTGTCGGCTTCGCAGTCGGTGCGGGCGTAGGTCTGGCCGCACTGCCGGAAGGCTTGCTGTTAGAAGTATGGGAGCTGCTCGGTTTTGCGGTTGCTGCCGGTTTCGGTGTAGCCGTCGCGCTCGCTTTACCTGCCGTGCTGCTTTCGGTTTTGCTCTCCGGTTTCGGCGTTGCGGTAGGCTTGACCGTTGCCGCAGCACCGGCAGAGGGAGTAGCCGCTGTACTGTTGCCCGCACACGCCGCCATGGTAAGCATCAATGCTGCTGTCATTAAAATAGCTGTGATTTTCTTTTTCATGTAAATCAGCTCCTCAGTTAAATTATAGCGCGAGACTTTCTTCAAATCAAGTATGCAAAAAGCAGTTGCTGAATTATCGGCACCTGCTTACGCTGCGTATGGGAGATATTTTATTTTACATTGCGGTGCTTACGATAAATAATAACACTCATAGCCGCTGCGGAGATCATCAGGATCATGATTGCAGCATAAACGACCGTGTTGTCACTGCCGGTTTTCGGCATGGAAGATGTCGGCGTAGGCGTTGCAGTGGGCGCTGCCGTAGGCGTTGCTGTAGGAACTGCTGTGGGTGCTGCCGTGGGTGCTGCCGTGGGTGTTGCCGTAGGTGTTGCCGTAGGTGCTGCCGTAGGTGCTGC
>OHKK01001205.1_pt1 | contig 10119 bp, 13 predicted proteins | sample 1568811 | NCBI WGS metagenome assembly OHKK01 (sample SAMEA3879568, study PRJEB24766) | human gut metagenome | biome: human-associated habitat; feature: feces | place: USA | collected 1985/1987
AATCAGCCCCTCTTTTTCCGGTTCTGAAAGGCGGCTGTACCCTTTCTTGTAGGTTGCAATATTCGCTTCATTGGAAACAGCCGGCAAGGCCAACATATTGGCTTTGACATTATCGGCCACTATTTTAGCCATTTCATAAACGGCCTTTCCTACAATTTCATCTGTCGCTACGTCGAGCCGTTGCAGGTATGCAATATAATGATCAAGCCCCTTGCCCACGATCCATTTAGCCATAGCTCACACCTCCATCGGCACCTGCCATACCCATTCATAATGCCATAACCCACTGTCCTCATCGTAGTCGGTCAGGTTGAGATACCAGGCAATGGATCCGTCCGCATCAAGCGCCGCTTCAAATTGCGCAGCCCACGGGTCAAACTCGGTTTTGGTGTAAAGGTCTGTCGTGCCCTCAACGGCTTTTTCAGCGTGATGATTTCCCGCTTTAAAGTCGTTTCGGCCGTCTTCCATCCAAACAAAATACCGGTCGGATTTCAGCCGTTTGGCATGGCTTACGGCGTTTGTTACGGCGGTATGGCAGGCAATGATTCTTTCATACCATGTCATTCCGTCACCCCCTGCGTGTATTTGGCCAGCGTCAAGTCCATACAGGGCGGGTACACATCCACTACTGCTTGCACAAGGTCGATTCTGTAGTACGTCCCGTCCTCAGTCCGCGCTACGTCCTGATTTGTGACGCCCGGATATCGCGGCACGCGTACAACGCGTTCGATCTCAATCTGATTTTGCGCAGCCGCATAATATCGCTGAATGCCCAAGCTTCGTTCCTCATACCGTAATGCCACTTTTTCAGACAGCTCTATTTGGGGATAGTAACCGGGCTGTGCCTTATCCTCCGTGCTGTAGATGGTTATAATCCCATCGTCGAAGCACTGCGTCACCCCATTGTCAGTCCTCGGGCGAAATGGAGCCTTCCACGACATTGCCGCTCACCAGCCTTTCATGCTGCGCCGCCAGAATCAGAGATTGATAGTTGTTCTCAAACACGTCAAAAGCGCTGTCCCGCATATACCGGACGCCGTCGAACAGCAAGGCGCGGGGCAGCCCGTCTGCCGTATAGTCGGCGGGCTGTCTCCACTTGCTGTCCAGGTAAGCCGCGACCTGCGCGATCATGTTCCGGTAAAATTCGTCCGTCGCATCATCCTGCCACGTTACATTGCAGTAATTTTCCACGTCCGCCAATAACTGTACAGGAACATCTTGTCTGGTCATGGCTCACCTCTTAGCTCTTGGTGACGGTAACGGTGTAAGTCTGATTCGTGGTACCGTTCGCAGCAGTCACTTTAACTGCCACCGTGTTCGTTCCCTCCGCCCAGGTAATAGCCGCACCGTTGTCATAGCTGTCTACTTCGTCGGCGTCATGGGTATTGGTGATTTCGATGGTAGCCCCCGCATCAGCAGGAACGGCATTGATCGTATTGGTGGCATTGGTAGTGCTTGCCGTATAAGTAGTTGTAGAAGCTGCAAATGCAGGAGACAGGGTCAAGTTACCAATGCGCAGACTTGCCAAATCATCATTCGTGGACGCTGCCGGTGCATCTAATGTGGTGACCTGAAGAGTGGCAGGACGCAGTCCGGAGATGTCCAGCACCAAAAAAGCGTTATTGTCCATCGGGAATCCATTGGCATACAGCTTGATCAGGTACACACGGTCATCTTCCAGGAACTGATAGTGGTCGCTGTACTCAATACGTCCATCACGGCTCATACCTGCACCGGCAAAATATTTATAAGCAATTCCAAGAATAGCCTTGCCACGCGGAAGCGCCAAGGACTGAATCACCCGCATGGGATATGGCATCACATCATTGCGATACGTACCATCCGGGGCCATCACCGTTGTAGCAGGCATGACCTTCTGATAATAGTCCTGCGGATTGACAACCAGAATGATGTCCCGCAAAGTACGAGGCTTCCCCGCTGGATCAACGGCCATCAAAGACAGCAGCCGTCCAACCGTAGAGGGCTGAAAATCGCTTACGGCAACCGGGGCTTTTTCCGGGTATACGCCTCCGGTTACCGTAACGCCTTCACCAACCTGGCGATCCATACCGATGGGCTGATCATTGCCGTTACCGGTGACGATTCCATATTCCAGCCCGTTGGCCAGAGCCTCATACAATACCTGTCGGACAAAATTATCCAGCCAAGCGGGACCGAGGTCCAGCATGGCCTTACAGACCGGAATGAAGGCGGAGAGCTTTAGCAGCGTCATATTTACGGTACTAAAACCGGCAAGCAATTCTTTGACAATATCATCACACAGCTTGCCCCACTGCGCCATCTGTTCTCCATTCTCCGACATGATCATCTCGGTAATACCGGTGGTGTCGGTGAATTGGATAGCAGACAGCAATGGATGGCTGGTCTGCAGGTCGTCAAACACCGCATTCATGATGGTTTTTGGCATAACCAGATCGGTATTTAAAAGCGCCTGCTTGGGGTTCGTGCTGCGCATGGCCTCGGCCAGCTTCTGGTAATACTTCTTTTCCTCGCTGGTCAATTGGCGTACTCCGCGCTGTGCCAGCACTTTGCGGTCGGCTTCCTCTCGGATTTCGTCCACCGATTCAGTTTGTCTCTGGTTAATATCGTTTTCAATGCATAGAATCATGTCGTTGAACGCCTGATTATACGCGTCTTTGTCGTTGTCAGACAGCGCCTGCATCAGACGCGCTCTCACATCATCACGATTCATGGTCAGATCATTACTTTTCATTCAGGTTCTCCTTTCAAATCATGTTTTTGATTTTGTCTTTTAAAGTCTGTTCCACAGGTTCCTGTGGTTTATCGTCAACGTGTTTCTTCCCGGCTGCATGGGTCAATACGCGTTGCATAATGGATTTCTTTGCATCCTGCGCGACTGGCAGCGCATCGTCCGCCGTGATAGAAGTGGCCAGGCCATAATCCAGCGCCTGCGCCGGGGTCAGCCAGGTTTCAGCTTCCATCAATTCTCGTACAGCGCTTTCCTCCATGCCGGCGCGCTCAACAAATGCTGAAATTCCAATTTCCGTCATCTGTTCGGCTTCGTCAGCAGCTTTGCGCAGCTCATCGGCGTATCCCTCCGCCAGAATAGAAACACGGTGGAAATAATAGGCCGACAGGTTGCTTGCAATGCGTTCATCCCCTGCCAAAAACGGGTATAGCGCCGCACTGGCAACAAATCCATCGCCAAAAGCAGTTACTTTGGCAGGGTGCTGGCGCAGAGCGTTGTAGATCGCCCACCCTTCTGACACGCTGCCGCCGTAGCTGTCGATATGCACGCGTATTTCGTCCACGTTCAGCTGTTTGATCCTCTCGACAATGCCGTTGGCCGACACGTCTCCGGGCCACATTTCCCACGGCACGATGTCGCCGAAAATGTAAATGTCGGCGGCTCGGTCAAGCTGTTGGATGGAAAAGTATTTTTTCATGTGCTTTCACCTCCCTCCAGTTGTCTTGTCTGTTCTCCCATTGCTGATATGTTCAGCGTCATATAGTGGCGATTGGCCCAGTCTTCCGGTATTGCCGGCTGGTTGGCCGCCCGCAGTACGTCGTTTAAGCTGAACACTCCGCTTCCCACAACTTTTTCGATGTTGGAAGCGTTTTCAAACACATCAAAATGAATGATGCTGGAAGAATCCACGCGGACATAACTTCCGGATCTCCAGCTTTCATATCCATATCGCTTACGGTTTAGTTCCTCCTGAATCTGGTCGCACAGCGGGTCGATCACATAGGTTAGAAAACGCTTATTCGCGTCCGCCGTACCCTCGACATTGCCGTTGATCAGCACTACGGGAATCAGAAATGCCCGCGCCGTCATGCTGAAAATATCTTCGGTAATTTTTCTGATTTCGTCGGACTGCGTGCTAGAACCGAAATCCATTACGGAATAGTCGTAACCGTCGAACTCAGGCAGCACGCCCGCATTGGATTTCAAAAACGGAACGACTGTTTTTTCAAGCATCTTTTTGAACGCGTCTTCCCATCCGTCCTGTGCCTGTGAAATCTGGTTGATGTGCACTTTCATGTGCGTGCCATTTGACGTGATATAATAGGTCTTTGCAGCTTCCAATAGCTTCGAGTACGACAGGAACAGGCCGTCCAGAACAGGCTTGATGTCCACCTCGTTCAATTTGAGATGGATAACGTCCTTTTCCCGGAATGTTTTGGTATAGGTGAAGCTGCCTACCTGCACATTGCTGTACTCGTTCTGTTTGACAGGATACTGATTGCCATTCGTCCAGCTGTCGGCGCATACAAGGCAATCGCGCCCATCCCGCGTTTTGGTGCTGATGATCAGCACCTCATTTTCGGCGTATAGCTTGAAAATGACCTTGTGCCAGAATTCCGTACTGTTCTGGTTGACGTTTGGCTCGATGTTGAGCATGTAATATTCAAATTCCCGCACTTCCTCATTGTTCCGGTATGTGCGGAATTCGCACCGCCCGATTGCGTTGGCGATCATGTCCACACAGCTTTGAAAGCATAAATCTCGAATGTAGAAATCCTGCGCCGCCTCTAACATTTCCTGACAGTCAATCTCTACGATTTTTCCTGCCGGCTGTGAGGTTTTTCCAGTCAGCCACTTAAAAAAATGGATTGCCATGTTTCACCCCCTTTCGGCCAATAAAAAAGGAGCCTATCGCTCCTTGTCAAAACACAAATGCTCCTATCGTTGGAATTTTCAAAGCTTCTCCTGTGCCCAGTACGTTTTCCGCACACATGCTTGCCACCAGCGCCATGAAAGGATCCGTTTTACGGCTTTTCGCTTCAATCTTGGCATAGATGAAATTTCCCGTATCTACGCCTGCGCTGCGGCTGCTTCGCACCCGCTTCGTATTGTTCACCGCCCAGCGAAGGCACGGATTGTTCCCCCAGTGAAACAACTGTCGGTCAAAACACTCCTGAATCAGCGGGTCAATCTGCATGATGTCTGATGGCCGAATCAGCTTTACCCGGCTTTTGTCGTTGGCATCAAACCCAATTTTTCTCAGGCTTTCGGAAATCAGCGTCCAGCGGTAATGGTCAAGCGACAGCATCCGGACGTTGTACTTTTTCCCGATGTCCGCGATATACTGTGCGATCAGATCCGGGTGGATACTGACATCCTGCACCACCGTTACAATCCCTTCCTCTGCCCATTTCTGCCACGGCGCTTTCACACGGGTCAGTGTTTTCGACTGTGCGCAAACCCATGCATGATTGATATCGTACCGGTTGTTTCCCTCTCGGAAATGAATGTTGACCGCCGCCCAGTCGGACAGTTCTGCATAGTCAATTCCTACAACGCAGCTTTGCCCCGGCTTGACCTTGACCGGTTTATTTGTGGAAAGAACCTTTTCGTAATCCGTTACAGATACTTCTTTAAATCCCGCTCGGATTCCCATTCTCTTTGTCAGAAAGTCCGCATTTTGCTCCGGGTGATCACACCATTCTCTATATTCATCCTTGATTTCTTCCAGCAAATGCGGCATATAGGCTAGGGAGGGATTCGCCATATACCAGTTTTGGGGATCGTGGACTTGTTCTTTCGATTCCAGTCTGCAAATAAAAGGCAAAAATCCATTGTCCGCTTCTCCCTCGAAAAGAATTCGTTCTCCTCTGGCTAAGTAATCGTCCAGCGGCCCGTCATTGACATCCCCGTTTGATGTGAATATTCCCACGCGCGGCTGTGCCACTTTCCCCTGTCCGGTTATGAAAACCTTAATATTGTCATAATTCTCATAGGCATGTACTTCGTTGAAAATCGTCTTGCCGCTACGCATACCGTCGCGGCCTTTCGGATTATTGGTTCTTCCTTTGATGCATCCTTTATTTTTTCGGCCCTGCACCACTTCTTTGGTATGATAATAGAATCGCTTCAGCTTGGATTCTGTCCCAGGTGTTTCCAGCGTTTCGATTACATCCTGCACGGGTCGCATGGCCTGCTCCTCGTTGTTGGCGCAAATATCCACATCGTAATGCAAAACCGGGTTATAGGGCGAAATGGAGGCGAATGCATCAAAAGCAATCAGCCCATCCTTTCCCGCTCCTCTCCCAACCATGCAAAGAATGGTTTTCCACCTTGGCAGCCCGTCCGGTTTATAGGTGCAATCCCATAGGGCAACCAAAAACTTCTCCCAAGGAAACAACGCTTTAAAAGGAAAGTATTTTGCAAGGCTCATATACCGTTCAAGCTGCTTCTTGTCTACATAGATATCCTCTGTTTCAAATACCCTTTGCACATAGGAAATAAGCGCCTTTTGCTCCCGACAGATTCGGTGATGGCCTTGTTTTACCAGATCAATATATTCTTTCACTTCGTTTGGAAGCTCACAACTCATCATCGTCACCGTATCCCGGCTTTGAATTTGCTGCCTGTTCCTTGAACCCCAGCGCCGTCCAAATGCTTAACTTTTGAGCAGAAACGCGCACTAATTTTTCAACTGATTTATTATCCGTTGTCCCTTTCTGGTTCGCTCCGTTCTGATATTCGATATACACGCCGCGTGCGGCGATATCCTCCTCCAGCATCCGGCTCAGGCACCACAGGCTCATATATTCTTCCACCTTGTCCATGTAAGGCTTGCTGATAAGTCCCCGTGCGGTGAGATCGTCTACCATTTCCTTTTTCAGATCTCGGAAATCCCGCGTTCGCTCATATAACCGGCACAAACCCGCTGTTTTCTTTGCCATGGCATCACCGTCCTTGCATTTTTATACCCCACACCCACGCGCATCCGGCATTTTCTCTGGAATGTCTTGGACCCTCCCGATAAAGCGCATAGTATACATTTTCGTTTTTTTGATGGGGGGATATCTTTTATTTCTCTAACATCTTCCACCTAAACGTATTGCCAACAGGCACTTGCCCGGCATCTTCTGCGGCAAAACGGCGTTCCAGCATAGACACTGAGTAATGAGCCTTGAACTGTACCGGGGAATCTTTGTCCCACTTTAACATGAGTTCCCATAATTCCGGATGTTCCTTGCGCAACCAACGTTGTCTTTCCACAGGATTGTTGCAGCAAAACCAACATCCATCCCTGAAGAACTCCTTATACACCGGGGAAAGCAAATTGTTTTCCTTACACCACTTGTAACAATTTTTTTCCGTCCATCCAGCATTTACCAACGGCATCTTGACGGTGCGTTTTTTTGATACATTGAAATGATGCTTAATCCGAAGTGTTTCATTCGCGGCAATCCCGATATACTGAACATCACACCTTCCAATTGCCTTTCGGAACGGTTCTATTTTGAGAAACGAGTTTGCCCAGCATCCACGCTGAAACGGCCAACCTCTAATTTCTCCCGCCCGATTTGATCGATCTGACATAATCCCATAAAACAGGCTTTCGAATGTGTGAGGGCTTCGAACGTGTTCTACGGCAATGCCATATCGGTCATATATCTTTACATCTGCCTTATGCTGAAACTCTACTACTTCAGGCAACAACGCCTGCAAGGTATCCGTCGCCCATTCATCTACCGTAACAACCCTATCCAGCGGGAGACCTAACCGGTGGATCACTTCCAGCATCGCTATACTGTCTTTTCCGTATGACAATGCCGCTACGTACATAATCAATCCCACCTTTCTTCTGTCAATGGCTTATTTGCCGTCCTATACTGTTTCTGGCTCTCCGGATGTAACAGCTCATGGCACCGCTTGCACACGCTCACCAGCTGCCGGTTTCCTGTTTCCGGGTCGTATATGTTTAACGCAAGGTCTGGTCTGTCTTTGAGATGCTTGACGTGATGCACGATCGCAGCCCTTCGGTACTTGCCTTTTTCCTTGCATATCTGACATTCATAACGGTCAAGCCGCAACACTTTCTGCCGTGTCGCTTCCCATGCCGCGCTGTTATACCAGCTATTTTCTTTCCCTTCATCCAGCATCCGTTTTAATTTTTCTAGCTGTACAGGTGACATCTTTTCCATGATATTTCCTCAATAAAAAAGCGCTTTGCAATGCGGTTTCCCACACTTCAAAACGCTAAAAATATTTTAACTTTTTTCGTAAATTCTCTTGACTTGTACGCATTAAAGGCGTATAATAATAAATGTAAGGAGGACACGAAATGAAAACAAAAGACCTTATTGAACTTTTAGAACGAAATGGATGGCAGTTCAAACGGCACGGCGCAAACCACGACATATATGTAAAGAATGGTCAACGGGAAAGCGTCGTAAGGCACAGAGAAACCGATGAAGAGTTGGCAAAAGCAATCATCAAGAGACGCGGGCTGAAATAAGCCCGTCGTCCTTGACGATAATAATATATACACATCACAGTTTTTAAGGAGGTATTCAAAATGAAAAACGCATATCCTGTCATTATGACACAAGGAAAAGAATTCATCGTGGTATTTATCCCCGATTTCAATATCAATACGCAGGGAAAGGACGTTCCGGATGCAATCGAAATGGCACGGGATGCAATCGGTCTTATGGGAATTGATATGCAGGATAACGGTGAATCTTTGCCGAAATCGTCGGGTATTACAAGCGTTCAAGCTGAAGCACCATCCGGCGCGATCGTTTCGCTGGTTGACGTTGACTTTGCCGAGTATCGCAGAAAAAACGATATGCGCGTCGTGAAGAAAAACTGCACTATCCCTTCATGGCTTAACTTTGAAGCAGAAAAAGCAGGCGTGAATTTTTCTGCCGTCCTGCAAGCGGCGCTTAAAAATGAGTTGCATATCACGGGCAGATAATGAAAGGAAGCCGGGGAATAGTCCTCGGCTTTCTTTTTTGCCCACATGCCCACCTCGCCAGCGTTTTCTATGCCGGCGCACCTAAATAATTAACTTGCCTTTTCCGCAAATTTCGGCAAATATGCAAACCTCATAATCTGCTCCCCATTCTTCTTGCACAGCTGATAAATATCTTTATAGTGAGTTCCTTTTTTCATTTCTTCCTCTACAGTATGGAGAACCATATCTTCTAAAAAAGCAATGACCGAAATTGTTTTAAAGGGTACCGAATCACGCTGCCCGCTCTGAATACCAACCAAATCATTTATCAGCTTAGAATAGACTGTATATACCTTTCCCCTCATGTTCCGGCTTCCCTGAGATTCTGCATATTCTACTAAGTTTGCTAACATGTCTGTTTCGCAGCGGCGAATCAATTTTCCTTGCTTTCGGGTTAACAGCCATTCAGAAGATCTTCGCTCTTGGATAAACGCCTCCATTTTGTTGAAGGCATCAATATATTTCAGTTTCCATTCCAGCGCTTCTTTCCCTGTAAAACCCATGACAAGCAGAGAAAATCCGTCTCGGTTCATAAGGTACTCTTTATATGCCCTTCCGCGTTCTGTTTCATAATAGCTTTTAATAAACATAGATTTCACCAGCGAATTTTCGCTGATGAGATTTTCTATTGCCTGAGTAACGTGCTGATGTTGTTTATCAAATCGTTCTGCTATTACTCTGCTACTAACAACGGCTTGCTCTTTGCGTTCAAAAATCATTAAGTTATTTTTCATGTTTTATTCTCCTTATTTTTATTTGCAGCTGTGGAGAACGAGCCGCATTATTTTTTAATGCAATAATAAAAGCCCACGCATTGCGCAGGCTTGGATATTCCGGCTAGCAGGGATTAGGCTAGCCTTTTGCAAGAAAAATATTGAGAAAAAAATTTGAATCAGCGTTCAGGCTCTCGCGCCCGCTCGCTGCATATAAGGGGATGGCTTCCCCGTCCCGCTATCGTGCGGCGGGTACTTGCATCCCCTGTTCAGCGACCTGCACATGGTACGCATCGTTGAGAGGCGCATACAGGTCTGTATCATCCGCTGTCTTGTACCCCGCAAGCGGTAAGCAGCAGAAAATAAGCATTTTTGCGGCCAACAGGAGTTGCACCTGTTCACACAATCTAACCGCCATGCTTGTGTGTCTCTTTGCCGCATATATGCCGGGGTTCCCCGCCCGGCTTCGGGATAGGAGGTTATGGAGGTTTCTCCTTGGCTTTTTGCCTGTTTACATTATAGCACAGAATAATATTAACATTCTATAACATGATATTTGACAATGCATACCCATGAATTCTGCACGTATGGACATACGAATAATGCATTTCAACTGCTATTTGCTCTAAAGTAAGCCCATTTATGTATTTCCGTCTAAGCAGCCTTCT
>OHKK01001210.1_pt1 | contig 10095 bp, 6 predicted proteins | sample 1568811 | NCBI WGS metagenome assembly OHKK01 (sample SAMEA3879568, study PRJEB24766) | human gut metagenome | biome: human-associated habitat; feature: feces | place: USA | collected 1985/1987
AATGGGTTTTCTCAAAAAAATATTTGGTTCTCACAGCGACCATGAGCTCAAGCGGCTCTATCCGCTCGCTGATAAGATCGATGCCCTGTCGGACGAATACGCCGCGCTCACGGATGAGCAGCTGCGCGCCAAGCACGATGGCGGCCGCGCCGAACACGAATTTGCCGATGTTCCACGCGACGGTCCTTCCGTCCTTCTTCGGCTTTTCCGCGGGCTGCTCAGCCCCCTGCTCGCGCCGCCCGGCCAGCAAACTCTCGGCCATGTAGAAGACGAATACGGCCAGAATGGCCGCGCTCTCCCACAGCGAGAGACTGCCGTCGCGCGTGAAGACGAACAGCAAGCAGATGGCGGACAGCAGCAGGCAGGCCTTCCCGGCATATTGCCTGCGCGTCATGGCGCACTGCATACACACGAGGGAGATACACAGGATGAGGCCGGTGTTGGCCGTGACGGAGCCGACGGCGTTGCCCACGGCGATGTCCGCGTTTCCCTCGAAGGCGGAGAACAGTGACACAAGCAGCTCCGGCATGGTCGTAGCGAAGCTGACGACCGTCGCGCCGATGATAAACTTCGGGATGCCGGTTGACTCGGCGATCCATGTTGCCGCGTCGACAAACAGGTCGCCGCCCTTCATGATACAGAACAGGCCTGCGCCGAACAGAACGAGCACAAAAAACAGATTGCTTCCGGTTAGATCCAGCGGCATGGACGATTCCTCCAATGATTGCTTCTGCCGAGGCCCGCAGGCGATCGGTTCGAAGATTCTGCAGAAGTAAAAGAAAACCGTTGTCAAGTGACAACGGTTTTCGATTCTGGAGCGGGTGACGAGGCTCGAACTCGCTACCTCCACCTTGGCAAGGTGGCGCTCTACCAGATGAGCTACACCCGCATTTGCAGGAATCATTATAGCGGGATCGGCTCGATTTGTCAAGTCTTTTTTGCAAAAGGTCGAAATTTTTTACGCTATGGCTCCGTCGGCTCCTCCGGCTCCGGCGCAGGATTGGAGGGATAGGCCTCCGCGTCCCAGTCATAGCCCTCGTCCCGCAGCGCGGCGGGATCAAGCAGGTCGAGGGAATCGCCGCCCTGCTCCACGGAACGCATCAGGTCGACAGCATACCACGTTTCCTCGAGCTGCAGCAGGTTCCACCAGTGCGTCTCGCCGCCGCGCGTGCCGCTGACCAGACGGCACGCCAGCCCGGCACGGGTGCACTCGGCATAGAACACCGAGGCAAACGACAGGCTGTGCGCCCGCCCGCTGCTCAGCAGATCATAGGCAGGCATGTCCGGCGTCTCCTCCGCAGTCGTATAGGTAAAGCGGGTCAGCAGGAAGCGGGCCAACAGCTCTGCGCAGCGCCGGGGCGTCGTGCCGCTCTCCACATAGGCAGCGGCAGAGTCCAGAATGGTGTTCACCGCGGCCTGCATGCTGCGCAGCGTGTCGCGCGGCTGGCTGTAGGTAAAATGCAGCTCCAGAATGCGCGTCTCGCCCGTCTCCGGGTAGACGGCCGCCGAGACCTCCGGCAGGGCCATGGCGCTGTCCGGATGCTCGAGACAGTAGGTGCGGATGTAGCCGGAGAAGTCCGCATCCTCATAGCTGCGGATGCGCAGCGTCAGCGCCGCGTCAAAATTAGCCAGCGCCTGCCGGATTTTCGCATGCGCGCCGTTGACGCCGCTCACGGTCACGATAGCATCGATCTCCGCCGCAGAGCGGCGGAACACGATGCTGACCTCGACGGTGCCGGTCTGCGCGTCGCCGCGCAGCTCCGCATCGGCATAGTCCACGGCGTAGGCGCCGATGGGGTCCTCTTGCGTGATGTAGCGCACGGTCTCCGTCAGGTCGGCGGTGAGATCGCCGCTGTAGCCCGAGATGCGGATCTCGCCCTGCTCCGTCCAGTTGCGGACGAACGAGAGCATCGCGCCGCGCAGCTCGCTGCGGTTGCCGGCCGTGGGCGGCTCCTCCTGCTGCGGGGTCTCCGTTGCAGGTATGCTCGGCTCAACGTGGGGGCGGACGGAGAGATAGCTGTCGTCCGCGCCGCAGGCGGACAGCCCGGCCAGCAGGCCGAGCAGCAGCAGACAGGCAATGAAATTCCGCACGGCGGCGTCCTCCTTTTGGGCTTTACGGCAGCACCGCACAATTCAGTGAGAGCATATCCGGCGAAGGCCGAAGCTGCAATTGTGCGGCGTTTCCTTACAATTCATTTCGGTCGTACCGCTTGAAGCCGTCGCCCAGCACCTGATGGGCATCCTGCAGGATGATGAAGGCGTCCGGGTCGATGTCCATGACCAGCTCCTTCAGCTCCGCGAGCTGCTTGCGCTTCACGGCGCTGAGCAGGACCATCTTGTCCTGCCGCTTGTAATAGCCCTGCCCCTTGAGCAGGGTCACACCGCGGTCGAGCTGGCTGTCGATGGCCGTGGCGATGGCCTCATACTTCTCCGTGATGATGAGCGCGACCTTGGAATAATCCATGCCGTAGACGACGCGGTCGAGCGCCATGGAGGAGACGACCATGGCAATGACGCTGTAGAGCGTGTTGTTGAAGTCGCGGTAGACCACGCCCGTGATGACGGCAATGGTCAGGTCCATGCACAGGATGATCTTGCCGATGGGGAAATTGCGGAATTTCAGCTTCATCAGGCGCGCGACGATGTCGACGCCGCCCGTCGAGGCGTTGCCCAGGAACACGAGACCGAGGCTCACGCCCATGAACACGCCGCCGAACAGGGCCGCCACGAGCGGCTCGACGGTCGGGACCGGCAGGATGCGGGCGAACAGGTCAAGGAAAACGGACGTCAGCACCGTGCTGTAGAGCGAGCCAAAGAAGAAATGCCGTCCGATCTTTTTCAGGCCGCAGAGAAACAGCGGGATGTTGATCATGGCGTTTAGAATGCCGACCGTCAGGAATTTCGGGTGAGCGGCATAGACGATGATCATGGCGATGCCGGAGACGCCGCCGCTGCTGATGCCGCCCGGCTCCAGAAACAGGTCAAAATTCAGCGCGTAGAGGAGACTGCCTAAGGTAATAAGCAGGATATTGCGAAATAACTCGGTTTTCTGCTGGTTCAGGGCCTTCATGCGATGTTCCTCCTTCTTTCTTTTGCGCCGGACGGCCCGGCCGGGAATGCGATATCAAAGCTCCTCGAGAGAGATCTGCTTTTCGGCGGCATCCTCCTCGCGGAGCAGCGCGCCCGCTGCGGGGAGCGTGCGGGTGCGGTAGCGCGACTCGTTCACAATGCCGCTTTCGGCAAGCGGGCAGGCGCGGGAGAGCTCTGCCTTGCGCCGGAGCGTGAGAACGGCGACGCCGAGCGTCGTGCGCGTTGTCTTCGGGGCCAGCTGGGCCGTCTGCAGAATGAGGGCGCGGCCCTCGGTGGAGTATAGCACGAGCTGCACATCCTCCTGCAGCAGGAAAATGCCGCGCAGTTCGCTGCGGTCACTGTAGGCGCCGGTCAGCTTGCGGCGGTTGGACTTCGTCTGATAGGCGGAAAGCTCCACGCGCGCCGCCTTACCGTTGGCGAACAGGAAGAGCATGCTGCCGCTGTAGTCGCCGGGCAGGCAGACAGCCGCGACGCTCTCGCCCTCGTCGAAGCCGAGCTTCGTGGGCAGATAGTCGCCGAGCAGCGAGGCCTTGCCGTCGTCAAAATCGGCGCAGCGCGCCTTATAGACCTGGCAGCGGTCCGAGAAGACGAGCAGCTCCGCCGCATTCGTCGTTTCGCACGAGAAGCGCAGGCCGTCTCCCTCCTTGAAGCGCTGCTCGCCGGACATGCGCAGCGACTGCGGCGTGATCTTCTTGAAATAGCCCTCGCGGGAAACGAAGATCGTCACGGGATAATCGGGCGTCTCCTCCTCCGGCTCCGGGTCGAGCTCCGCCGCGTCCTCCACGATGACGGTGCGGCGGTCCGTGCCGTATTTTGCAGCAACGGCGTCCAGCTCCTGCACGATGAGGCGGCGGATGCGCTTTTCGCTGCCGAGCGTCTTTTCCAGCTCGGCGATCTCGGCGGCCAGCGCGTCGACCTCCTGCGTTCGGCGCAGAATGTATTCCTTGTTGATGTTGCGCAGCTTGATCTCCGCCACGAACTCCGCCTGCACCTCGTCGATGCCGAAGCCGATCATCAGGTTCGGCACGACCTCCGCCTCGGACTCCGTCTCGCGGATGATGCGGATGGCCTTGTCGATGTCCAGCAAAATCTGGCGCAGGCCCTGCAGCAGGTGGAGCTTTTCGCTCTTTTTACGCTTCTGGAAGAACAGGCGGCGGCGGACGCACTCCGTGCGCCAGGCCGTCCACTCCTCGATGATCTCGCGTACGCCCATCACGCGCGGCATGCCCGCGATGAGAATGTTGAAATTACAGGCGAAGCTGTCCTGCAGCGGCGTTGAGCGGAAGAGCTTCTGCATGAGCTTGTCCGGCTCGACGCCGCGCTTGAGGTCGATCGTGAGCTTCAGGCCGGACAGGTCGGTCTCGTCGCGCATGTCGGAGATCTCGCGGATTTTGCCCGCTTTGATGAGCTCGGAGACCTTGTCGATGATGGCCTCCGTCGTCGTGGTATAGGGGATCTCATAAATCTCAATGAGATTGCCCTCCTTCAGGTAGCGCCAGCGGGCGCGCAGGCGGACGCTGCCACGGCCTGTGCGGTAGATTTCCGCCATTTCCGCCGCGTCATACAGCAGCTCGCCGCCCGTGGAGAAGTCCGGCGCGGGCATGACCGAGAGCAGGTCGCATTCCGGATTCCCGATCCACGCGGCCGTGGCCTTGCAGACCTCGCGGAGGTTGAAGCCGCAGATGTTGCTGGCCATGCCGACGGCGATGCCCATATTGGCCGAGACGAGGACGTTGGGATACGTCGTCGGCAGCAAAGCAGGCTCGAGCATGGTATTGTCGTAGTTATCCACAAAATCGACGGTCTCGCTGTCGATATCGCGGAACAGCTCGGCGCAGATGGGGTCAAGCTTCGCCTCGGTATAGCGCGAGGCGGCGTAGGCCATATCGCGGGAATAGACCTTGCCGAAGTTGCCCTTTGAGTCGACGAACGGGGTGAGCAGGGCCTCGTTGCCGCGCGCCAAACGGACCATGGTCTCGTAGATGGCGGCGTCGCCGTGCGGGTTCAGGCGCATGGTCTGACCGACGATGTTGGCGGATTTTGTCCGCCCGCCGTTCAGCAGGCCCATTTTGTACATCGTGTACAGCAGCTTCCGGTGCGATGGCTTGAAGCCGTCGATCTCCGGGATGGCGCGCGAGACGATGACGCTCATCGCATAGGGCATATAGTTCCCGGTCAGCGTGTCGGTGATGGGCTGCTCGAGCACCTCGGCCCGCAGGCCCTCGACATGCGCCGTGTCAATATTCTTTTTGAGCTCGGGTTCCTTCTTTTTTCTTGCCATAAACCGATACCTTTACAGTTTATTTTGTTCGTGAATGGAGATTTCGTTGCGGGCAGTTTCGCATATCAATGTAGGGGCGGGGACAGCCATGCCCGCGAAGCGGCAATCAATAGCACCAATTTGATAGGATGCACCGTTGTTACCGCTGCACCCGCCTGATGTGTCATTGCGAGGAGCAAAGCGACGCGGCAATCTCGGGAAGGCAGTTGCGATTTCGCCGGTAGCTTTCCCACGATGCAGCCGGGTACTGCGAGATTGCCACGTCGGCCTCCGGCCTCCTCGCAATGACAAACCTTTGGCCTTTGCTATTTTAACGATGGTCTGTACAAGCTGCAGGTGCACCGCCGGGTGGGGACAGCCCGGCCCCTACAACGCATGGCCGAAGGCCCGTGAATTATTCATTCTTCATTTTTCAGTCTTCAGTATTCATTTATTTCTGCGTGCCCCTCCCCTACAACGCATGGCCGGCAGCCTCGTTAAATTTTACACTACGAAATATCCGCCATTTCCAGATACTGGCTGCCGTTTTCGGCGATATATTCCTTTCTTCCGGCGAGATTATCGCCGAGGAGGAGATCAAAATAGAACGCCGTTTTCTCCGCGTCCTCCGGCATGACCTTGATGAGACGGCGCGTTTCGGGGTTCATCGTCGTGAGCCACATCATCTCCGGCTCGTTCTCGCCGAGGCCCTTCGAGCGCGCGACGGAAATCTTCTTTCCCTCGAGCTGCTTCAGGATATCAGCCTTCTCCGTCTCGTTGTAGGCGAACCACGTTTTGTCCTTGCAGGTGATCTCGAACAGCGGTGTCTCCGCGATATAGACATAGCCCTCGCGGATGAGCGTGGGCACGAGGCGGTAAAGCATCGTGAGCACGAGCGTGCGGATCTGGAAGCCGTCGTAATCGGCATCGGTGCAGATGACGATCTTGTTCCAGCGCAGGCTGCCGAGGTCGAAGGCCGTCAGGTCCTTGACGTGCTTGTCGCGCACCTCGACGCCGCAGCCCATGACGCGCAGCAGGTCCGTGATAATCTCGCTCTTGAAAATGCGGGCATAATCCGCCTTCAGGCAGTTGAGAATTTTGCCGCGGATGGGCATGATGCCCTGAAACTCCGCGTCGCGTGAGAGCTTGACAGAGCCCATGGCGGAATCGCCCTCGACGATATACAGCTCACGGCGGCTGGCGTCGCGGCTGCGGCAGTCGACGAATTTCTGCACGCGGTTGGCGATGTCGAGATTGCCGGAGAGCTTCTTTTTGACCGTGATGCGGGCGCGCTCAGCCGTCTCGCGGCTGCGCTTGTTGATGAGCACCTGCTCGGCGATGCGGTCGGCCTCCTGCTTGTTCTCGAGGAAATAGACCTGCAGGCGGCTGCGGAAGAACTCCGTCATGGCCTCCTGAATGAAGCGGTTGTTGATGGACTTTTTCGTCTGGTTCTCATAGGACGTCTGCGTGGAGAAGCAGTTCGTCACGAGCACAAGGCAGTCCGCCACGTCCTGAAACGTGATCTTCGATTCGTTTTTCGCATATTTGCCGTTCTGCTTGAGATAGGCGTCGATGGCGGAGACGAACCCGCTGCGCGCGGCCTTGTCCGGCGCGCCGCCGTGCTCGAGCCACGAGGAGTTGTGATAGTATTCCAGACGGCTCAGATTGCGCGAGAAGCACAGCGCCGCCGTGATCTTTACCTTATATTCCGGCTTGTCCGCGCGGTCGCGGCCGCGGCGCTCCGTCTCCCAGTACTGCGGCATGGTGAAGGCGTTGCCGTCCGTCAGCTCCGTGATGTAGTCGAGGATGCCGTGCTCATAGCAGAACTCCGTCGTCTCGAACTTGCTGCCGACCTGATTGCGGAAGCGGAACGTCACGCCCGCGTTGACGACGGCCTGCCGCTTGAGCGTGTCAAGATAATACTCCACGGGGATGTCGATGTCCGTGAAGACCTCGAGGTCCGGCTTCCAGTGGAACAGCGAGCCGGTCTTTTTGCGGTCGGCGGGCTTTTTCTCCATCTGGCCGTCGATCTCGCCCTTTTTGAAGTGCAGGTGATATTCGAAGCCGTCGCGGAAGATCCGCGCGTTGAAATACTCCGAGGCATACTGCGTGGCGCAGGTGCCGAGGCCGTTCAGGCCGAGGCTGTATTCATAATTTTCGCTGGCATTGTTGTTGTATTTGCCGCCCGCGTACATCTCGCAGAAGACCAGCTCCCAGTTGTAGCGCTGCTCCTTCTCGTTCCAGTCCACAGGGCAGCCGCGGCCGAAGTCCTCGACCTCGATGCTGCGGTCGGCGTAGCGCGTGACGATGATGAGCTTGCCATAGCCCTCGCGCGCCTCGTCAATGGCGTTCGACAGGATTTCAAACACGGCGTGTTCGCAGCCGTCCAGCCCGTCGGAGCCAAAAATGACCGCGGGGCGCTTGCGAACGCGCTCCGCGCCTTTGAGCGTGGTAATGCTCTCGTTGCCGTATGCTTGCTTTTTGGCCATAATGTCCCTCGCTCTGCATGGTTTCATGATCGTGATAATAAATATAGTATATCCCGGCGGCTGCAAAATGTCAAGAAATCTGCGAAGGGCCGGACTCGCGGAATTTATTATGGATATCATTCCTGCAGCGGCGCTCTACCGGCCGCACACGCCCAAAATTTGATTTTGCAATTCTGAAAGCAGCTTGGCGAAAAAGGCCCGAAGGGACTTTTTTGACAAACTGGGGCCCGGCTGTCCGCTCCCCTGCAATTACGATGTTCCGCGAAAAAACGCCTTGTATTTTCCCCGCATTTCCGGTACAATAGGAAAAAATCAAGTCATACGTTATAAAGATAGAGAGGTCGATTTCCATGAAACACAATCGCGGCGGGTTCCTGGTCGCCGTTCTGCTGCTGGTCATCGCAGTCGCCGTAGCCGGTATCGTCTATTACGTCCTGCGTATCACGCAGACAGGCCCGGCCACGGCCACCGGCGGCGTGGAGCCGACGGAGCCTTCCTCCTCCGCCGCGCCGACCGGCGCTCCGGAGACGGAAGCGCCGACCGAAACGGAGGCCCCGACGGAGACCACTTCGCCCGAGGAGCTGGCCGCGCAGGAGATCCTGGACGGCATGACCCTCGACGAGAAGCTCTGCCAGCTCTTCGTCGTCACGCCGGACGCACTGACGGGCCTCTCCCCCGCCACGGCGGCAGGGGACGCCACGCGCGAGGCGCTGGAACGCACGCCCGTCGGCGGGCTGGTGTATTTCGCGCAGAACATCGTATCGGCAGAGCAGGTCACGCAGATGCTGCAGACCACGCAGAGCTACAGCAAGATCCCGCTGCTGCTGGGCGTGGATGAGGAGGGCGGGCGCGTGTCGCGCCTGAGCGGTGTCGGCCTGACGGATGTACTGGACCCGATGGCGACCTACGGCGCGGCCGGAGACACGGCCGCCGTTGAGGCCATGGGCAAGAAGCTGGGCGGTCAGGTGAAGGGGGCAGGCTTCAACGTGGACTTTGCACCGGTGGCAGACATCGTGACGAATCCGAACAACACGGAGATCGGCGACCGCTCGTTCAGCAGCGACCCCGCCGTCGCCTCCGATATGGTCGCCGCCATGACGCGCGGCCTGCAGGAGGGCGGCGTGCTGGCCTGCCTGAAGCACTTCCCCGGCCACGGCAGCACGGAGGCGGACTCCCATCTCGGCACGTCCGTCACAAACCGCACGCTGGACGAGCTGCGCGAGGCGGAGCTGCTGCCCTTCCGCGCCGGGATCGAGGCGGGCGCGGGCATGATCATGGTCTCGCATATGTCCGCCCCGGCCGTCACGGGCGACAACACGCCCTGCGACCTCTCCCCCGCCGTTGTGACGGACCTGCTGCGCACGGAGCTGGGCTATGACGGCGTCGTCATCACAGATGCGCACAACATGGGCGCGATCACGGCGAACTATACACCCGGCGAGGCGGCCCTGCTTGCCATCGAGGCCGGCTGCGACCTCATCCTGATGCCGGACGACCTCGACGCCGCCCTGCAGGCCCTGCGTGACGCCGCCGCAGACGGCACGCTGACCGAGACCCGCATCGACGAGAGCGTCCTGCGCATCCTGACGCTGAAGGCAAAGGCAGGACTGCTGGGATAATATTGCAGAAACCGGGACAGCGCGCGGCAAGTGGATCATGGAAAATGGATAGTTTTGCTAGGCCGCCAGCTGTGCGTTGTAGGGGAGGGGCACGCCCCTCCCGGCGCAATGCTGCCGATCCGCACGGGCTGCCGATAAAAACGTGCAGACCAATTGCGTCTGTAGCGGCGGTCAGTGACCGCCATGCAGGGTGGCAACGTTTGCAGCATAGATTCTATGGCGTGAGGCCCCCAAGTTTGTCATTGCGAGGAGGCCAAAGGCCGACGTGGCAATCTCGCAGTGTCCGCCCGGATAGCAGAGAGCTTCCGGCGAAATCGTAAGCTGTTGCAGGAGATTGCCGCGTCGCTTCGCTCCTCGCAATGACACATCAGGATGGCGTTGTGGTGCACCAGTGCCCTTGCGCGGTTGAATTATCCTATACGAGGCGCTCAACCCCCGTAAAGGGGACGCCGCATCCGTAAGGCGGCAAAGCCGCCTTACGGATGCGCAGTGAGCGCCGCTACAGACGCAATTGGTGCGCACCGTTTTCACGGCAGCCGGTTCGAATCGTTTGTGCAGCGCCGGGCGAGGCATGCCTCGCCCCTACAATGGCGGGTGTAGGACAGCAGTGCCTTCCCGAGATTGCACCCCAAGGGCA
>OHKK01001223.1_pt1 | contig 9960 bp, 7 predicted proteins | sample 1568811 | NCBI WGS metagenome assembly OHKK01 (sample SAMEA3879568, study PRJEB24766) | human gut metagenome | biome: human-associated habitat; feature: feces | place: USA | collected 1985/1987
AGTCCATGTGCTGCCAGTTGGATGGAAAGTCTGTGGGAAAAGGTTGTTTTTCCGGAGGAGGACGGACCTGCGATCATGACAATTTTTTTGTTCGGATTGGATGCGATCTTTTCTGCAATCTCTGCAATCTTCTTTTCCTGCAGTGCTTCCTGTATCAGAATCAGGTCATGAATACCGTGGCGTACAATATAATCATTTAATGCCCCGACCGTTGGAATTTCCAGCATTTCACCCCAGCGCAGAGATTCTTTTCTTACCTGAAAGATTTTATGCTCCGGTTCAAATGCAGGCACGATATCCGGTTCCTTTTTCTGCGGCATTTGCAATACAAAGCCTTCATCATATGGATACAGTTTAAATGCACCAAGATACGAAGTATCCGGAACCATATAGCCATAATAATAGTCTTCAAACCCACCCATATCATAGATATTGACTTTGGAAGCACGGCGGTAATGAAACAGCTTTTCTTTGTCTTTCATTCCATATTGCCCAAACAGGACAATAGCCTCGTCAGTACCGATCGTCTTTTTGTTGATCGGTATTTTCTGATCAATCATATTATGCATACGTGTGGAAACTTTATCAAGAAAAGACTGATCGATCTGCACATTTCCGTCAACGGTGCAGTAATACCCGCTGCTGACAGAAAAATGAATCCCCACACGCCGGATCTGGTCATGCCCTGCTTCATGATACAGTGCTTTTAAAAGCAGCAAAGTCATACTGCGGCGATATGCTGCCATCCCTTCCTGGTCGTTTGTAGTAATAAAAGAAATTTTGCAGTCGCACTCCGGCTTCCAGAACAGTTCCTTTAATCTTCCGTCCACCTGTGCCAGGACAATCTTTCTGTCTGTCTGATATTGCTGTGCAATATCCAGTAAAGCCGTTCCTTTCGGACAGGTCTTTTTTTCTCCTTTTATCTCGACTGTGATCTGTTTCTCCTCCATATAAAAAACCTCCATATTTTCTTTTACACAAATATAAATGGATGTTGAATTGGTTCGGAAATAACGTGGATCTGTGGGAAACGTCTCTTTAACTCTTCTGCCATCTGGGCAATAAAAATATGTTCGATACCATAATGCCCGGCATCGATCACAGGCAATCCCTGATCAAGGGCATCTATTCCATCGTGATGGCCAAAATCACCGCTTATATAGACATCTGCCTGTTTTTCCAATACATCCTGCACCATACTCTTTCCAGATCCAGGCAGGATGGCTGCTCTTTGTACTATTTTTTCTCCATCTCCAAAAACCTTTACTTCCGGTATCTTAAAAACTTCTTTTACATATCTGGCACATTCCGCAAGAGACATCGGCTTTTCCAGCATACCAACCCTGCCAAATCCTCCATCCTCTCCATTCGGCAGAACGCATGTTTTCGTCAGGATCTCGGTATCCTGAAGCCTTAGCATCTGTGCTGCAAGTGAAGCCATTTGTACAATGTCATAATTGGTATGCATCGCATAACAGGTCATATCATGACTCAGAAGCTCTATGATGCGTCTGCCATAAAAATCTCCTGTATTGATTTTTTTCAATCCGTGCATAAGCATGGGGTGATGCGTCAAGAGCAGGTCTGCTTTTGCCTCGATCGCATGATGTATTACCTGTTCCGTAGCATCCAGCGCAATATAAATACTTGTAATTTCTTTTTCGTACCTTCCAGCCTGAAGTCCTGGATTATCCCAGGATTCCGCGACAGACACTGGATAGGTTTTTTCCAGTTCCCGTATCACATCCTTGCATTTCATTCTAAATCTTCTCCTGTTTCATATATTTCTGTGCTTCCTGATTCTCTTTTAACCGGTGTTTCAGTTCAGAGAGCCGTTCTTTCGCACGTTCTCCCGACACCTGCTCAAGACTGTGGATCACATCTGTCAGAGACTGTGCTTCTTTTTTCAGAAAATCCCATAATACCGGATTTCTTTCTTTTAAAAGAAAAGCTCCGTATTTCCATTCTATGTCAGTCCATGACTCCATATGTCCATGTATCACATGCATCATAGGATAATATTTTCCATCTTCACAGATTATTTTCTCTCCTGTAATACAGTACTCATTTTCCTGAAGATATCTTCGCACTGCATCAATATCGGACTGCGGCTGTAAAACAAGCTCTTTCACGGTCTGAAGAACCTTTTTTCCATCTTCCAGAATCTTCTGTACCAGGGTGCCTCCCATTCCGGCAATGACCACACTGTCCACTTCGCCTGCGTCCAATTTCTGAACACCGTCTGAAAGGCGAATCTGAATATGATTTTCCAACTGATAAAGTGTAATGTTTTGTTCTGCACGCAAAAGAGGTCCCTTTTTCACATCCATCGCTACCGCAGATGGAATCTTGCCGGTCTGACATAAATAAATCGGTATGTAGGCATGATCTGTCCCAACGTCTGCCAGACGGTTGTTTTCCGTCACCATGGACGCAACCGCCTGCAATCTGTCTGATAATTGCAACATCATTGTTCTCCTAATCAAGATAATCTTTTAGTTTACGGCTTCTGCTCGGATGTCTGAGTTTGCGGAGTGCTTTTGCCTCAATCTGTCGGATTCTTTCACGTGTCACATTGAATTCTTTTCCGACTTCCTCCAGTGTTCTGGCACGTCCGTCCTCAAGTCCGAAACGAAGCGACAGAACTTTTTTCTCCCGGTCTGTTAAAGTAGCCATAACCTCTTCCAACTGTTCCTGAAGCAGTGCATAAGCTGCTGCATCAGAAGGTCCTTCTGACTTGCTGTCTTTGATAAAATCCCCCAGATGCGTGTCATCTTCTTCTCCGACTGGTGTCTCCAGTGAAATCGGATCCATTGAAATTTTCAGAATTTCCTCGACACGCTGGACCGGTATTTTCATTACTTCTGCGATTTCTTCTGCCTTTGGCTCTCTGCCAAGCTGCTGGGTAAGCTGCCTGGAGGTCCGGATCGTCCGGTTGATCGTCTCGACCATGTGTACCGGTATACGGATTGTTCTTGCCTGATCCGCAATGGAACGGGTAATCGCCTGACGAATCCACCAGGTCGCATAAGTACTGAATTTATATCCTTTTTTGTAATCAAATTTTTCTACTGCTTTGATCAGACCAAGATTTCCCTCCTGGATCAGATCCAGAAACTGCATTCCACGACCGGTATACCGTTTTGCAACGCTGACTACCAGTCGGAGATTCGATTCTGCCAGACGTTTCTTTGCTGCAGGATCTCCTTTTTCCATTCTTTTTGCCAGTTCGATTTCTTCTTCTGCTGTCAAAAGAGGAATCTTTCCGATTTCTTTAAGATACATGCGTACCGGATCATCCGTGCTGATGCCTTCCGGAACTTCCAGTGCCTCTTCGGAGATATCAACCGGATTTTCCTCCTCAAGCAGTATATCATCCAAAGCCGCCTCCTCTTCCCGCAGCACATCTACCCCCTGCTCATCCAGATAGCTTAATATTTTTTCACACTGTGCCTCATTCAGTGTGATTCCTTTGAAATAATCCATCACTTCCTGATATTCCAGAGCATTTTTATGCTGCCTTGCAAATACAAGCAGACCTTTTAATTTTTCTAAAAATTCTTTGTTTTGTTCCTGCATCTGCCCCACCTTCTTTCAAACGCCACATCCTGTTTTTATCTTTTCCCTGACTGCAGGAAATATACTGCATGATTTTACATGCTCTTTGGCTGATATGCGATTACCGGCATATCCTGTACTTTCTTTTTATCCTGCAGTACCTTCTGCAGTCCGGCGATATCTGCCGGGTTCAGACTCTTTGTCCGTTCCTCAATGCTGTGATTTATGATTTTTCTCAGTGTTTCATTTAATGCTTTATTAAATTCCGCTTCTGTCTGCAGTTGCAGTTTTGCATGGAATAAAGATGCGGCTTCTTTTTGCAGTTCCGGAGCTTCGAAATGATTGATGATACGAGCCGGATTTAATTCCTTTTTTTCCAACTGCTCAAACAACAGTTCTGCTGCCTGATGATACAGCGGTTCGGTAAAATCATCAGCCGTCAGATATGCTTTGACTTTTTCGTATAATCCTTTTTTTTCAATCAGCCAGGTCAGCATGATCCGCTGTGACTGACGCATACCGTCATCCTTTTCTTTTGTTTTTCGTTCTCGTTCCACCTGTGAACGCTTCGGCATTTCTTTTCCGATGGCACGCATTGCCGTGCGATTTACCATTTTTCTGAGATTTTCAAATCCGATATTATAATTTTCACGTTCCAGATCCTGCTCAAATTCAATCAATTTCTCAGCAGCTTCCTGAAAAAAAGCGGTTTTTCCTTCGGGGTCTTTCATATCATAGTTTTTCTCCAGGACAGATAATTCAAACATGAAACTGTTTTCTGCCTGATCAATACGTTCCTGGAATTTTTCCGAACCCAGGGCTTTGATAAATTCATCCGGATCCTTGTAAGGATCCATATGCAGTACCCGTGCACGCAGACCAGCCTGCTTGACAAGTGGAATCGCTCTCAGGGCTGCGCGTACACCGGCATCGTCACTGTCGTAAGTTAAGATCACTTCGTTTGTATAGCGTTTAAGAAGTGCAGCATGCTTTTCCGTCAGTGCCGTTCCAAGTGAAGCAACCGCATTTTTGAACCCTGCCTGATGCATGGAGATCACATCCATATATCCTTCGCAGACCAGCAGATATTTCTTTCTTGTAGTACGTGCAATATTCAGACCGTACAGATTTCGGCTTTTATCGAAGACAACGGTTTCCGGAGAGTTCAGATATTTGGGTTTCCCATCTCCCATGACACGGCCGCCGAATCCGATCACCCGGTTGTTTACATCCAGAATCGGGAAGATTACACGATTCCAGAACTTGTCATACATACCCCGTTTTTCATCTGCATTAACAAGCCCGGACTCTTTGAGCAATTCGTCCCGAATCCCTTTTTTCTTCATGTATTTGTACAGGTCATCGCTGTATTTATTGGCAAATCCAAGACCAAAACCTTTGATGGTTTCATCATCCAGCTTTCTGTTTTTCAGGTACTGCATCGCCTGTACACCGTTTTCAGTGCGAAGCTGATAATAAAAATAGTTTGCTGCCATCTTATTGAGTTCCAGTACCTGCATTCTGAGATCCTGCTTCTGCTTTTCCTCCTGTGAATATTCCTGTTCCGGAAGTTTTACTCCTGCACGGTCAGCCAGATACTTCAAGGCTTCCGGAAAACTGTAATTTTCATATTCCATAATAAAGGTGAATACATTGCCGCCGGCACCACATCCGAAACAATAGTACATCTGTTTTTCCGGACTGACGGAAAAAGAAGCTGATTTTTCATTATGAAACGGACACAGTCCAAAATAAGAACTTCCCTTTCTCTGAAGTTTCACATAGGTGCCGACCACCTCAACAATATCATTTTTTTCTCTGATTTCTTCTACCAGTTCCTCCGGATAATACATTGTTTTCTCTCCTTCACTGCCAATCTTTTACCTGCCATGCTTTCGGAATATAAAGTGCGGAAAAGACCTGCATCGCATACTGGTCAGTCATTCCTGCCACATAATCACAGACGACTCTCTCTAGCGGCTGTCCTTTTTTCAGTAATATCTGATACATATCTGAAAGTTCCTCCGGATGTCCGATATAGTATGTATACAATTCATGAAGCAAGTGTCTGACTTTCTTTTCTTCTTTCTTTGCTTTAGGATTGTGATAAACATTTGTAAACAGAAAATCCCGCATACCTTTCATGGCCATTTCCATCTCCGGGGACATCAGAATGTCATTTTTTCCCTGACTTTGAAATACAATATCATGGATCAGACCATTGAGACGTTCCTTTGCCGTAGTTCCGAGAACTTTTGCATATATTTCCGGTATTTCTTTCAGGATCCCGGCACGTTTGGCATCATCTATATCATGGTTGATATAAGCGATCTTATCGGAAAGGCGGACAATCTTCCCTTCCAGTGTTGATGGATGACCGGATGTCCGATGATTACGGATGCCATCCCGCACTTCCCAGGTAAGGTTCAGTCCCTTTCCGTCTTTTTCCAGAAGTTCCACCGTGCGGACGCTCTGTTCATAATGGGTAAAACCAAACGGACATATTTCATTTAGTGCACTTTCCCCGGCATGTCCAAACGGTGTATGCCCCAGATCATGTCCAAGTGCGACCGCTTCTGTCAGATCTTCATTGAGACGCAGTGCCCGGGCTATGGTGCGTGCTGTCTGTGCAACCTCAAGCGTATGTGTCAGCCTGGTACGGTAATGGTCTCCCTGCGGAAGCAGAAAAACCTGCGTCTTGTGCTTCAGCCGGCGAAACGACTTGGAATGTAAGATCCGGTCACGGTCTCTTTGGTATACCGGACGAATATCGCAGGGTGCTTCCTCGATATCCCGTCCTCTGGATTTACTGCTGAGCGATGCATAGGGGCTGAAATAAGCCTCCTCACGCTGCTCAGCCATCTCACGAATCGTTATGGCGATCGCCCCCTTTCTATCTATTTTATCACGTTTTTCCCATATCTAACAATCATTTTTTCATTTTTCTGATAAGAAATGGTAATTTCTCCATACTTTTCCGTAGAAACTGATCTGCAGTTTGCCTTTTTCAGTCTTTTCATGGTTTCTTCTGACGGATGTCCGTAACGATTTCCTTTTCCATAAGACAGTATGGTCAGTTTCGGACGCAGTCTCCTTAGAAGCTCTTCAGACGTAGCTCCTTTGGAGCCATGATGTCCGGCCTTCAGGATCTCTATTTCGTCTGGAAACTGTGCGAAATCCTCCAGTCTGCCGCTTCGGATCAGATTTGCTTCTCCTTCTTTTTCCAGATCACCCATAAGCATGATATCCAGTTTCTGATAACGTACATGCAGTGCCAGCGACTGTTCATTTTTATTTTTGCTTGTGAAATCTTTTTCCGGACTTAAGCAGGTGATAACAAGATTTCCATCGCGTATCTTATCTCCCGCCTGCATTTTCTGAATGTTGATTCCTTTTGCAGAGGCAAGTGTTTCCAATTCCAGATAGGTTTCATCCGGCGATAAAAGTTCCGGAAAAACCATGGTTTTTATTTGAATACCGGAGTAATCTATTTCCAGTAATTCTTTGATCCCATTGATATGATCAGCATCCATATGCGTCAGGAACACATATTCCAGTCTGGAAATACCGTGATATTTCAGAAAAGGAAGAATGCGGTAACGTCCCACGCTGCCGACGCTGCTGCTGCCGCCATCACAAAGCATGGCTTTGTTGTCATCATTTTTCAGAAAAATACTGTCACCCTGTCCCACATCCAGAAATGTCACCGAAAACGCAGGTGTTTCTTTTCTTCCAAGAAACAAGATGGCTGCACAGACAAGAAAAAGATAAGTAACCCGCTTTTGCTTTCGGCACGCAAGCCATATACCGCCTGCAAACAGAATCAGATAATACAGAATAATCGCCCACACAAACGGTCTTCCGGCAATCCACTGTGAAAAAGGAAGCAGGGAAGTCCACCTGCAGAGCATCTCATAAACAGCAAGAAGGATATGAACAAACACAGCGGTAACTTTTGCCGCTGCAGGAATAAAGAACAACAAAATCAGGGTAAATGTGCTTCCTGCCAGTACAAAGGGCAAAAAAGGAATAACAATCAGATTCAGCAACGTGCTGTATATAGAAATGCCATAAAAATGCCATAAAGAACATGGGAACATCACAAGCTGAAGCGCAATACCGGAGGATACCCATTTTCCGTAACTTTTGTTTAAAACAGGTGAAAAACCTCCAATCGCGGCAACTGCAAGAAACGACATCTGAAAACCGGAAGTAAAAAGAAGCAGTGGATTGGAAAGTAACAGCAGAATCGCAGAAAATCCAAGCGCGCATAAAAGATCATATGTTCTTCCAAGACACTGTGCTCCAAGAAAGACTGCAAACATAAGAAAAGCACGAACCGAAGAGGTACCAGCACCGGTAAAGATCACATAGAGCAGAATCAGACCTCCGGACAAGACGGAGCTGATAAAAAAAGAAATCCCACATTTTCGGATCAGCCGGTAACATGCCATGCCAAGCAGGGAAATATGAAGACCGGATATTGCCAGTATATGGGAAATACCCCCAGCCTGGTAACAGTCTCTGACTTCATCGGTAAGATATGTCTTATCACCCAGCAGCATCGCTGCCAGTACACCAAGATCTTTTTCATCGAATACCTGCTTCAGTCTCTTTATGCACTGCATCCGGAAAAGAAAGCAAAACTGTAAAAGTACCTGCTCCTGTGTGTCAGTAATCTTTATGTCTGCATTTTTTAAGGTAAATATCTGATGATTCACTCTCTGATAAAAAGAGCTGTCAAACTGTCCATCATTGGATGGCGGCTCCGGTAAGGCGACCTTTCCCTGTACCGCCACGCTATTTCCGATGGCACAGTCCGGAATTTTCTTTAGAATCACCTGAATCTTATCGGATGATGCATATTCATGCCTGCTTTCATCTGAAATATGATCCAGATAAATATAAAATTGTTCTGCTTTGTACTCCATCCTGCAGATACGTCCGCTGCAGCAGATCCGTGTTCCTTCTTCCGGAAACGAAACAGGACTCTCTGCTTTCGTGCCAAAAGAAAAGGCAAAGCAGATCCATAGAATCAGAAGTACTGCACAACATACGATCGGTCTTTTTTTCAATAAACCTCTTAGCTCTCAGTCTATGTTTCTTTTGTCAGGTTTGGATCAACCCCAATAGATGGAACGGCTCCATTTTCATTGCTTTCCGGAACACTTCCGCCATCCTTTTCCCGTATCATATCATTGTTCCGTTCAAACGGCTGTGACAGATCCAGGGTATCACGCAGCATGATCTGCGAATTTCCCTCTACCTGGATCTGAACTCTGGAAATATCTTCACAACTGTCACAGATGGAATCCACGATCGCGAATATGGTTGTTTCCGGTGTGACGGAAGAATCTCCAACCGCTTGGTTAAATTCACTGCTGAAATTCACTGTACACAGATCACCTTCCACAGAAACACTACGAATGACCGTATCCGATGGAAGAACTGCACTGAGTCTGCTTCCGGCAGGTCCGGCAATCAGCTGCTCTACAACCAGTTCAGCCATAGAATCACTGGATGCATAATGCACATTCCGCATCTGCTTGATCAGTGTTTTTCCGTCACGGCTTCCAAAGTAAAGTGGAAGTGCTTCGTACTGATATGCATTGATGCTGTCTCCTTCGGAATTGATAAAGGAAGATGCATGCATCGGACCGACCGCCTCGTTTTCTGAATTCAGAAGAGCCTCACCTTTGATCGTAAAAACAACTTCCTGTACATCGGTAATCTGTGTCATCGTCTGTACAACGGCCGCCCGCAGCAAAACCTCCTGCGCATAACTCATCTGCTGATACGTATCGCTGAAATCAATCGTCAGTCTGCCATCTTTCAGTGTCGATACACCGGCCGTCAGATTCTCCGGAAAAACACTCTGATAATCATTCCGGTTGAACGTACCCTGCATAGCCTGCAGCAGCTCTTCTACCAGTTTTTCTCCGCCTTCTGCTTCCGGTTCGTATTTTACTTCCCTCAAAGCAGTGGCATCTTCATTACGACAAAAAATCTTATAACCACTCTGTTCTGTTTTAGCCGTATTCTGACAGCCAGAGAATATCAGAATCATCGTCACCAGAACAGCCAGCAGTCCTGTCGTTTTTTTCATATTGCATCTCCATTCCGGAAAAATGAAATTTCCCACTTTTCCTGTCTGTTCTCAGTTCACATATACTAATGGGATACGCACCGTAAACGTCGTTCCTTCGCCCTCTTTGCTGTATACTTTGATCGCACCGCGATGCATCAGGATAGCACTTCTTGTGATGGCAAGACCAAGTCCGGTACCGCCTATCTCTCTGGAATGGGATTTATCTACACGGTAAAAGCGTTCAAAAATAGCATCCTGTGATTCTTTCGGGATACCGATTCCGGAATCTTCTACTTTTACATAAAAATATTTAT
>OHKK01001224.1_pt1 | contig 9951 bp, 5 predicted proteins | sample 1568811 | NCBI WGS metagenome assembly OHKK01 (sample SAMEA3879568, study PRJEB24766) | human gut metagenome | biome: human-associated habitat; feature: feces | place: USA | collected 1985/1987
TATTGTAGATAACAAATTAAGTGCTCTTTTCAGTAAACTCGCTACATTTTTATCAATAATATATTTATCTTCATTTTCCACAATCAATAAAGAAAGCTTTAATTGTGAAATAATTGGTCAGAGAAACATCGTATTTATTGATGATTATAATTCATTAAAATATAATGAACAATTATATAAAATATATGAATGGGTATATACTGAAGGAAATATTATAGATAAATTATTAATTGCCAGAAATGTGATTAGTTTGCATTGTAAATATGTCAAATTAATTGATCTTGATGAAAGAACCTTTGAATCAATAAAAGCAAACCACCAGCTTTATTTAAAAGATAACGTTTCAAAATATATAGAAGCAAAAGAATCGGTATCAAAATTTATTGTTGATATTGTTTCTCAAATTGATGAAAACATTTCAAAATTAACCGGTGAATTAAAAAACAATTTTATAGCTCTTGCAGGATTTTTTATTACAGTATTTTTGGTAAATGTCGCCTCTGAGCAACCACTAAATAATATTGTCACTAAAGATGTAACTAAAATTTTTGAAATTATCATCATTTTTTCGATAGCATATTTATTTCCGTTTTTTATTCAAAATCACGCTACAAAAGGCAAATTAAAGCATTTGATTTGTTGAAATATAATTATGCCGATTTTCTATCAGAATTTGAAACGAATGAAATCTTCAACCAAAATAAAGAGTTTTTAAAAGTCAAAAAAGATTACAAAAAACATGTAATTATTTTGTCTATTATATGGGCTGTTTTAATATTAATAACATTTATTATTACAGAAAATATAGGTGATGATTCATTTTTAAAATGCTTGTGGAACATTTTAAAAAAGAAGTAATTCAAAAAATCGAGGATGAAGAGTTCAACTGAACTGCCACAGATTGTGCAGACAGTACAAAACAGCCTAATTGGTAGAAAATTAAATTTTAAGTAACAAAATTTTCGAACTGATTATAGGCATTCCAATTGGTGCTTTGATATCTTCTTTAGTCGATAAAAATGATACTTTATTACACACTAAAATCATTTTAATATTAATGTTGGGTATTTCAATTTATGTAATTATAACAACAGCAAAATACATTTCATATTATACAGAAGGATATTGAAAAGATCAGCGATTATTAGATGCCGTAATGGAAATGGAATATTATTTTTTTATAATGGAAGATAATAAAATTGAAAAGGAGGTAAAAAATGAGAATAAGTCATAATGATGCAATCGTTTTAGAAAGCATTGTAAGAAAAGTACATTTATGCGACCGTTTCGGAATGGGTGGCTATATAGATGCCGATCATTTTGAGACAAATCCATTTGATGCTGCTTTGATTGCAATTGCTCCAATTTGGAAAAATCTTAACTTTCAAATGGTTGAGGATTTTTTGTTCCGTTGGGAAAATTCATTGAGAAATGAAGAAATAGCAAATATTAATGAGTTTATTGAAGAATTGAATGAATTAGTAAATTATTAATATGAAATTATAATTGTTGCAAATCAGAAAGTACAAAAATTACAACGACCGACGGATTTGCCAATAAAACTATTTTCTTAAAAAGAAAAAACAATGATATTGTGTTTAAAACAACTTTTTATAAAGTTTAAAATTGTCAAATGAAGAAAGGAGAAAACTATGGAAAATAATTTATACAAAACGAAATTATGGAAGCGCATATTAAGCGTAATTCTTGCAGTGATAATCGGTTTTGGCACATTTGTTACAATGACATTTTCAAATGTACTTTTATCCGATTATGTTGATTTAAAATCCATGTTTACGGCTAATGCCGCAACACTTAATCTGGTTCCTTTGTACTACAGACATGGCGAGCTTATCGGTCTTTACAAAGTAGATTATTCCGACAAAAGAAAGTTACAGTATAAAATAGGCGAAAACGGAAAGTGGACAAACTATTCCGTACCATTTGCTATTCCTGCTCATAAAACCACTAAAGTTTATACACGAATCGGCGAAACGGGAAAGATTGCATATTATAACTTATCCAACACCAATAAAGCTCTCGGCGTGTATACCGAAAGCAATACTGATTTCTCGTTTTCATACAACGGAATTGATTTCGGCTATACAAGAATATATAACAGTGCCGATAAAAATTGGTTTGAATCAATCCACAGTAAAGTTCTTGTTACCGACAGCAGACTTGAGGTTACTCTCCCTGACGGCTCAAAATATCCTATGATTAGAAAGGATTCAACAACTTATGTTGACGAGCTTAACGGATATACCTTAACTAAGACAAATAATAATTATATCTTCGATGACGGAACATATAAATATTATTTTGCAATCAAGGTATTAAACAGTGTTGCATATCTCAGTGCTATTGAGGATAACAACGGCAATAAGCTTAATCTTAACAGAACTACAAACAGCAATGAAATTTCAATTTCTGACGCAAGCGGAAGAAAATTCAGCTTGTCCGATTATCAGGCAATTAATGCACCTGACGGAAGTGACGTTAAGTATTACAGCCAAAAAGAAATTACAGACCCTAACGGTAACAAACTCAAATATACAACTAAACAAGACAAATATATTGAGATTAAAGACCAAGCAGGCGTAATCTTAGGCAAATATGAATATACTAATAATACAACCGATTTCACTCTTGTTAAAAGTAATGATAACAAGATTGAGTATTATTCAAACGGTAGATTAAAGCAAATCACATATAAAAACGGTTCTTGGATAAAGTATACCTATAATGATGACAGTATGAATTATACCACCCTTACATCAAGCGGTGAAACGACAAAGACCGTATATAATGATGCTTTTCTCCCTGTTGAATATACTGACGAATCAGGCACTAAAACAGAATATACATACGATAATCATTACAGGGTTAAGACTGAAAAATCAGGCGATGAAACTACTACCTACACTTATGATTCAAAAGGTAATGTTATTTCATATGTTACAAGTAATGAGAAAAACAATACTTATTACACATACAACAGTTCAGGTAAGGTCGTCAGAGAAAAATCAGGCAATGATTACACTTATTATACCTATGATTCCAAAGGCAACGTAACCGTTCTTGCAACGCTTAAAAAAGATTTTAAGGGAGAAATCCCAAAAATTTACGATTCCTCCTTGACTTGCTTTGATACTTTAAGTTACACTTATGACAATAAGGGCAGAGTGGCTAAGGAAGAAAACAGTGACGGCTCGTCCGTATCGTATGAATATGACGCAAGCGGTAATGTAACTAAGGAAACGAATATTACAGTTGAAAATGATAAAACAAAAACTACCGTTACCACATATACATATGATGAGATGGGTAATATACTCAATACTCAAAGTGAAAGTGACAATGGCTCTTATATTTATGATAAAGCAGGTAGAACACTCCGTGTAACACAAAACGGTGAAACCACCCGTACTCTTTATGACGATGAGGGCAGGACTGTTCAGGAAATTGCTCCTGAGGATTATGACAGTTCTAAGGACGGCTTGCCGAGTAAAAATACATATTCGGACTCTAATGCCGGTCATAGATATGTATATAACCAAGCTACAGGCAATCTTGATAGTGAAACAAATCATCTTGGTGTTAAAACGATATATACATATTATTCAACAGGTGAAAAGAAAACAGAAACTTTTGATATTTACAAATATGATTACAATATTAATGGCAATTTAACAAAAGTTTATGTTGACGGTGTGAATACTTTATCATATAATTATGATGAGGATTATAACTTAACAAGTGAAGTTTATGCAAACGGTCAATCAATTCGTTATAGGTATGATGATAACAACAATCTTGTAAGTCAATATCATAACAATGATACATCAGCTTATGTTACATTCTCATATAATACTGACAATGAGCTGACTCAAAAGGTTAATGCAGACACAGGCTTAAAATATGTATATGGCGAAAATAACAGCGTTGAGGTTTATAGGCTTTCTGACGATACTCTTGTTCAGTCATATACCGAGGACGTAACCGAAGCGGACGAGGATAACGGCATTGAGGCAAAAACCGATGTGACCGAATCGCATTTTGGCACAACATATTCTTCAGTTATTAAGGATAAATCTGTATCATATATAAATGGTAATAATACTTTTGAATATAGTTATACAGAAAATGATAATGCCGTAGCTTCCGATGTTATTAAGTATAACGGCACAAGTGTATTAAATGCAGGTTACACTTATGATAATAACGGTAATGTTACAGAAAAGAATTATGGTAATTCAAGGTCTGTTATCAATGCCTACGATATCAAAGGCAGAATTACTTCAACATCATATAACGGTAAAACATTTAATTATACTTATGATATAAATAGCCAATTAACTGCTGTCTCAGGTAATAACTATTCTGCTTCCTATGCATATGACAGCCGTGGTAACATTACAAACAAAAATGTAAATGGAACGAGTACAACATTTACATACTCAAATTCCGATTGGAAAGACGAACTAACCGCAGTGAACGGCACTCCGCTTACATATGACGAAAACGGCAATGTTCTCACTTACGGTGATAAGTCATTCATTTGGAATACCGGCAGAAATCTTGCAAGTATAGTTGACGGTGATAACGAATACAGTTATACTTATGATGAGAATGGTATTAGAACATCAAAGACCGTAAATGGTATAACAACAAGTTACAATACAAAAGACGGCGTTATTCTATATCAAACAGATGGAACAGATACCCTTTATTTCCAGTATGATACAAGCGGAGTACCGCTCGGATTTATATGGAACGGCACGCAGTATTTTTACATTACCAACCAAATGGGCGATGTTATATCCATAACCGATGTACAAGGTAATGAACTTGCACAATATTCCTATGATGAATGGGGTAATACATTAAGTACATCAGACAATGATATTGCAAATATCAATCCCCTCCGCTATCGTGGTTATTACTATGACAATGAAACAAGCTATTACTATCTTCAGTCACGTTACTATGACCCATGCATTTGCAGATTCATTAATGCGGATGATACTGAAATAGCTAAAACTTGGAAAAATGATAAATTTAGTAACAATTTGTATTTATATTGTAATAATGATCCGATTAATTATTCGGATTATACCGGCTATTATAGTGCAAGAAATGCACAAACATATGCTGACAAGTGGTGGAGCGGACATAATCCTAATTACAAATCAAACGAAAATAATGGCGGTGATTGTGCAAATTTTGTCTCTCAATGTTTATACGCTGGCGGTTTATCTAAAATGACTGGTTCGTTTGGTAGTAGCAAAGGGTGGCATCATTTAAAAAGGTTAGGAAAGTTTCAAATATCTAATGCGTGGGGAAATGCAAGCTACTTATTTTCATGGCTATGTGATAATAATTTTGTACAGACAACGTATATTTTGCAGACTAAAAGTGATGTAGAAAAAGCGGCAAAAAATATGAAAGCTATGAGTAGGTGTACCAGTGTAATATTTTTTGACAGCAATAAAAGTGATGGTAAAATAAATCATGCTACAATAAATGGAATGATATCATATACTAGTTCAAGAAAGGATATTGCATATTACGCCCATACAGATAAGAAAAATGGTACATTTTCTGGGGACTACCGTTCTTCAGTAAAGGATTATCTGGGTAAATCAAAAGGCAACAAAATTGTATACATTTTTGTTATATCATTTACATTTGGATAAATAGGTGAGTTTTATGAAAAAAACATTTAAAATTATTTCTGTGATTTTGGCTTTTGTAATAATTGCAGTTTCTTTAAACTATATTTATGTTTTTTATTCACGGCAAAAAGTCAATGCATATATTAAAGATATTGTTATTATTAACGAGCCGCAGGAAACAGAAGAAATTGCGAAAGTTTTAAATACGACAATTTCAGATAATTTTGATTGGCAGGATAACGCATCGTTTGAAAATCTTTCCGACGATGAAAAGAATATGGCATATAATTTAGACGATTATAATGTGTACCGAGTGGATACGATTTTTGTAAATAAAAGTAATATTAATGTCAGCGTCTCTGTTAAAGACTATTGTTCCATAGATAAATATATGGCTGTACCTACAATATTCGGCTATAATGCAACAGCAAGCGGAGAAAGTGAAACATACTCATACTATTATTTTATATCTAAAGATTATTCACTTGATGAAATTCAAGATTACTTGAAAAATAATGGGATTAATTATAATGCGGTTTTTGAAAGGGAACGCTCCGCCGGATCTTTTAATCTTAATGCAAAGCAACAGTAGAATTTAATGTTGTTTTGCCAATGAACATTCTAATGCTAATGTAGGTCACAGATATGTATATAACGAAACAACAGGAAATCTCGACCGTGAAATCAACCGTCTTGATGTTGTAACCGATTATGAGTATTACGAAACAGGCGAAAAGAAAAAAGAATCTTTTGATATTTATGAATATAATTACAATATTAAAGGTAATTTAACCAAGGTTTATGTTGACGGTGTGAATACTTTATCATATAATTATGATGAGGATTATAACTTAACAAGCGAAGTCTATGCAAACGGTCAGTCAATTCGTTATGAGTATGATGATAATGGTAATCTTATAAAGCAGTATCATAATGATGATACAACGCCGTATGTTACCTATTCATACAATACCGATAATGAGCTTACTGAAAAAATTAATACCGATACGGGTTTGAAGTATGTCTACGATGGCGATAATGTTGAAGTTTACAAAATATCGGATAACACCCTTGTTCAGTATTATACGCAAACCAAAACAGAAGCCGATGAAGAAAACAGTGTTGAAGCAAAAACGGATGTAACCGAAACACATTTCGGCAGCACCTATTCTTATACAACTAAGAATAATTCAATTTCATATCAATACGGAAATAATTCTCTCGCATATTCTGCAAAGTCTAATGATAAATCGCAGACCGTTTCAGATTCTGTCAAGCTTAACGGCACAACAGCGTCTGAATCAAAGTATTCTTATGACGAAAATGGTAATGTTCTTACTAAGTCATACGGTAAAAGCACTTCAATAGCCAACACCTATGACAGCAAAAACAGAATCACATCTACTGCATATGCCGGTAAAACGACAAATTACACTTATGATGTCAACAGTCAGTTAACTGCTGTAAGCGGTACTAATTATTCTGCTTCCTATGCATATGATAATCGTGGCAACATCACAAACAAAACCATTAACGGAACAAGCACAACATTCACATACTCAAATTCCGACTGGAAAGACGAACTAACCGCAGTAAACGGCACTCCGCTTACTTATGACGAAAACGGAAATGTGCTCACTTACGGAAACAAGTCATTCACTTGGAATACAGGCAGAAATCTTGAAAGCATAATTGACGGAAATAACAAATACAGTTATACTTATGATGAGAATGGTATCAGAACCTCAAAAACTGTAAATGGTGTTACTACATACTATAATACAAAAGACGGTGTTATTCTTTCACAGACAGATGGTACTAATACAATGTATTTTCAGTATGACAACGACAATACTCCTGTCGGGATTGTGCTAAATGGAACGCAATATTTTTACATCACAAACCAAATGGGTGATGTTATCGGTATTACCGATACACAAGGAAACGCACTTGTTCAATATGAGTACGATGAGTGGGGTAAAATAGGTTCTATAACCACTACAAATAATACTGGTGAGGAAAACACTCTCGCCAATATTAATCCTTTGCGTTATCGTGGATATTACTATGACAATGAAACAGGTTATTACTACCTTCAGTCAAGATACTATGATGCCAATCTTTGCAGGTTTATCAATGCTGATGATTATAACTATCTGGACAAAGACATCGTAGATGGATTAAATCTATTTGCTTATTGTAATAATGATTCTGTTAATAGGTTTGATTTGGATGGGTGTTATAGTGCAAGTAAGGCACGCACATATGCAGATAGTTGGTGGAATGGAAGGAATACTAAAAAATACAAATCAAACACATCTGATTGTGCTAATTTTGTTTCGCAATGCCTTTATGCAGGCGAATTAAATAAAATGACTGGTGTCGTTGGCAGTTCATCAGGGTGGCATCATTATCATGTGCTGAATAAGTTTCAAATATCTGATGCTTGGGGAATTGCTGATAAGTTATATAGATGGATAGCGAGTTATCATTGTTCATCTGTAAGTAAATGTACAACAAGAGGTATGGTGGATAGTTATGCAAAAAAAGCATATGATAAATATGATAGCTCTTATTGTAAAGTTGCTATATTTTTTGATTGGACCAATGACGGAAAAATCGATCATGCAGCATTAATGGGATTTGTCCAAAAAAGCGGAAAAAAATATTATATATATTACTATGCTCATACAGGTAATAGAAGTGGTAAACCTCAAAAATATACAGTCGATAAAATGCGAAATGATGAAGTTCAGAAAGGTACAAATGGAAAGGCATTAAAAGAAACTGTGCTAATGGATGTATCATTTACATTTACACAGAGGTCACATCCTGCTATATATTTTTGTATTCTTAAATAAATTTTGAGGTATTGATATGAAAAAATATATTTGTTTATTCATGATTTTAACTACTTTAATTTCTGCATTTTTTATTGGATGTCAGAAAAACACTAATCAATTGGAAAAAGTAGATATTATAGTCAATTCAGAAAATGAAACAATTGATAAAAATACGAATAGTGTAAGCGTAAATTTTACTGTAAACAATAACTCAAACAAATATATTGTAGTCAGTTATTTTGATGATGTATATGGTGAAAGTTATTTAACAGTCGATGAAGCTCCATATACTATAATAGAGCCGCAATCAACTAATCCCGACTTTGGGTATGGTTATGAGTATTCTAACCAAAAGGAATATGAAGAAATAATATCAAAAATTAATAAAGAATATCATTTTAGAGTTTATTTGTGTGACAAGGATTATTTGAATAGCGATAATCCCATTCATAACGATATATACAGGGATATTACGGTTGAATTACAAAACTAATTACGACACGACACAAGGGACTGTTCTTTTGTGTTATTAGCAATCATCACTGCCGAAGAAAACAATGAGGAAGACTCTTTTGTGGCCGTGATTAATTAATCACAATAGGCAGTGGGCAATTTTGTCCACTGCCTTATTTTTATACAAGGCTCATATTATTCTCCCAACCCCAAGCAAAGCCTTTATAAGTTTTAATCCAATCCTCAATAGGTTCTATTTTAATATAGCCTATGTTATGTGCAACCATACCGTTGCCGATATAGATACCGACATGACCGTAGGGGTTGGAGGCATAACCATAAACTGTTGCTCCTACAGGTATCTTGCTCCAATCGCTTGATACTGCCCACATATCTGCCGCACATAAAGCACAGTGAGCAGAACCTCTTGAACCTGTAACAGCTTGGTATACATCTGCAACCCAAGCCTGACAGTAACCCGAACGGGCAGAAATACCGTATTTAGCCGAGTTTGTGGCTACTGCGACTATTTTCTTCTGCGTGTCATTGACCGTTTCGTTTGAAAAATCAAGGTCTTTAATGTCAATACCGCTACCACCCGATACTCCGCCGATATTATAGATAAGCGATGCCCAAAGTTTGTTGTTTTTATCACTCTTCAATTCGGCTAAATATTTCTTTTGCGTATCATTGAATGAATAAGAAACCGACATATCCTCGGCAGTCTTGCCGGATAAGGTTATTACAATATATTTCTTTTCAACTTGCTTTGTAGTTTCGATCTTGTTGCCCTGCTCATCAGTTGATTCTTTCGTTATCGTTTCTGTCCGTGTTTCAACAGATTTTGATATGTTGTTCATATCCCAAAAGATTGATGATAAAATCGACTTTTTGTTTTCGTCAACTGTTGCGACTTCCATAGGGTTGTTTTCATCGGTAGTAGTCTTAACTGCATAGATAGATAAAATATCTTTCCA
>OHKK01001234.1_pt1 | contig 9892 bp, 8 predicted proteins | sample 1568811 | NCBI WGS metagenome assembly OHKK01 (sample SAMEA3879568, study PRJEB24766) | human gut metagenome | biome: human-associated habitat; feature: feces | place: USA | collected 1985/1987
TCCATGCTTGGCCGGGACTCTCAACGACATGTACTTCATTGGCATTTGGGTAACCTGAATCGTGCATTTCAGAAGGATCAACATTTCCAGCACTAATGAAAAATAACCGCTTTGCATCTTCTTCACCCACACCGGATGAAATGTTGTCTACAGCAGCAGACCACGATGTTGGACTTCCATCGTTAGTATTATATTGTGATGATGTTACTGCCATACAAATGCTACGATTTGCATTCGGATTGGAAATTTCCGCCAAAGATACAGCTTGCCCGGTCACCGCACCATACAAGTCTGGATCATTCTCTCCGTGAGGAGGCAAAATTTTTACAGATTCCAGATGGTGATACACATCAACTGTGTCAGAAGTACTTAATTTGTCCTTGAGATCATAGTACAATGCAACGCCAGCCATTTCGGTTCCATGTCCGTTATGGTCATTTTTTCCCCATTGGTCGTTAACCGCTTGTACGTTGTTCTCATCAATCGCTGGTTGAAGAAGTGGATGTGAATACATTATACCTGTATCAAGAATGCATACCGAAGCACTTGAAGGATGAAATTCTGTTCTTGATAACAAATCGTTTACCCATTCTTTTTGTTCAGAACCAGTTAACTCATCAAAAAAACTTGTTGGTTCTTGTGCTCTACGAATTTCAGCTAAATAATTGCACCCCTCAAGCAGCATCGATAATTGTGTACGCGTACCTCGGACGAGTCGAACTACTCGTTCTGGAAAAACAATACACTTTGAATTGAGTTCTATTCCGAATTCTTCACAGCATGTAGAAAGATCTTGCTCCGCTGCTGCATGATCGGATTTTTCATATCGGAGCCATATTTCACACCACGCTGGAACATCAGAAGGTATATCCTCTACTTTTCCTACCCAAAACGCCTCGAGCAAAGCAAGTTTTACATCTTCAATACTCCGAACTAAACTGTCGTTTTTTGGATTTTGTCCGGCTTCTAACGTGTCTAGCGACTCTGAATACGATTGGATTTTATCAAGGAAATATGTTGTTTTCTCTGCAGGAACATAAACAGTGGCCCTAACAATTTTTTCATTGTCTTGCCCATCTTCGCGTACATTAAGCAGACGTATACCTGAAGAATAATTGTCAAAGGATTTTGTAAGCAAATCGTATCCTGCTGCACCTGAAAATTCAAGATAGATTCCTTCTTTATGCCTAATAGCCGCTACTTGTTTCTGATCATAATCTTGCTGTCTGCAGGCCTCAAGTTTTTGAAGAATAAAAGCGGCGTGCGCCTTTGGATTTTCGCGGCAAGGAAACGATGCACCCGATCTTTTGCGTTTTGAAATATACGGTAAGGCATGCTGCGTTTCATGAAGGAAAATATTGCGTTTCTCTACAGGCACGAGATCATGCCTCCTTCGCTATATATGCATTTATACGATCTTTAAGCATTTTTAAAAGATACACATTATCTATCTTTGTATTCATTAAAATAGAATTCTTAATAGCATCGTCACACACCCGAATGATTTCTGCATGGCTCAATTTACTGGCCATGCAAATGGCCTCATCAGATACTTTAAAAGAACTATCAAACGTCCCCAATCTAATTTCAAATAGTCTTCTGACTTCATCACTTGTTGGCATCGCATAATGTAGAACATCATCAAACCGTCTAAAAAGTGCTTGATCCAATAATTTTTGATTATTAGTCGCTGCAATAATGATACTGTCCGAAGTATCCTGCTCAATAAATTGTAAAAAGGAGTTTAGGATTCTTCTTGCCTCGCCAACTTCATTGTCCAAACTTCTATCGGCACCGATGGCATCAAATTCGTCAAAAAAATACACTCCCGTTGAAGTTGAAATATTATCGAAAATCTGACGCAGTTTGGTACTTGTTTCACCCATGAACTTGGTAACGACTTTGTCCATCTGAATTGTATAAAGGGGTAAGTCCAACTCTGCTGCAATCACAGATGCCGTAAATGTTTTTCCTGTTCCCGGACGCCCTTCAATTAGAATTTTACGTCGATTGCTCAATCCATACTTTTGTAGCTTGTTTCGATTTCGGTACTCTATGAGCAATCGTTCTATCCGTTCTTGGATTTCCGTGGAAACAACCAAATCCGAAAGTCGTTCAGAAGGATGGGTGACAAGGAACATTTCATTCCCGTTGTTATTCAATCGGATTAGGTTCTTTTTTCCTTTACCAATTTTTTCTGCATACTGCTTAAGCTCACGAGCAAAAGTATCATGTCCATGCCTAGCTTCGTTAGCTGCAATTTGAAGGGTGATTGTTTTAAACCTCTCATCATCCTGTTCAATATGTGCCTTAATTAGACTTTTAACCTGATCAGCCGTTGCCAAGAGATCACCGCCCTTCCACTAGAATATAATTACTCATTTTTATTTTACTCAATATAAGTATGTCTGTCAATCCTGGATTACTGTCTCTTGGAACTTGTCTTGTTCTTAATCTACATTTAATATGAAATAAAAGCGCAGCTTTCATTCAAAATAGAAGCCACGCTTTTACGTTATATCGTATTTTATTGTGAATTGGGATGCGATACATCTGAATCCCATGTGAGTTACATCTCAAGGGCCTGTAGCTCATTTGTCCGCCAACCATATTACGCCCCAAACTGCATCATCTCGAAAATCCGCGGCTTGGAGACCATACTTGCGAGCGAGAAAGGCCGTTGGGATGGCAGAACATTTTATATAGACGAATATACGTTGATTTTTCTTTTCTCGCAGTGCATAATGTGTGCACAAAAGCGAGACTGTTGGGAGAGCGTTCGGTTCGCATCCGAGAGGTCAAGGGTTCGAATCCCTCTAGGTCCACCAATTTGCCGCATCGTTTTGTACGATGCGGCGTTTTTTATGCCTAAAAAACTTTGGCAGACCGTGCCGGGCTCCGAACCCTGAAGTCGGATGCGAACCGGGCGGGGTCATCAATATATTTTTTGAAAATCCATCGGTTTCACGCTTCTTTCTTTGCATTTTGCAGAGTTCTGCGGGCAAGTGCATCGCTTTTATGCCCCCTTCTCGGAAATTCCTTCAAAAATTTCCGCACCATCGTAGGTTGACACAGCCTTGAGCTGCTCCACTTGATTGAAGCTGGCGTTCAGGGTAATCGAGATCTCATAGTCTTTTCGGACGCGAATCTCCTTAATGAACTGCTGCAAAATGGCGCGGCGTTCATCGTGGTTGGCGGTGTCGTACACATCCGCCCATGTAAGAAGTTCATTGCAGATGTAGTTGCTGCGCTTTGCCGTTTTGGTGGCTTCTTCGTATTCTTCCTGTGCCTGCACGAGCTGCTTTTCCAGAGTTTCCAAAGCCTCTCTTGCCTCGGCTACCAGTGTGCCCAGCAGTTCTTTGTCCAAGGCACTCACGCCCCGGATGACGAGGATGGTTTCGGCTTTCAGGTCGTCCAGTTCTTTCTGCTTGCTTTCCAAGTCTTTCTGGATTTTCTTGACCTTCTTCTGGATGCGGGCGGCATCGTTGGTCTTGACCGATTCCAGCAGCTTTTTCCGGGGAACCTCGCGGAACTGTGCGAAGATCTGCCGGACAACTTCTTCTACAATGGAATCCAGCTTAGAAACACCATAGCCGGACTGCCCATCGCAGTCACCCGGATGCCGGATCTTATAAAAGCAGCTATACCGGGGCCGGACTTCTTTCACCGTATGCCCATCGGCGTAGGTGTGTGTCCGTCCGCTGCTGGTCAGGCTCAAGCGGTTGCCACAGTGGGCACAGTAGACCAGCCCGGTCAACAGGGCTTTGGAGCTGGTACCCAGTGAAGTACCGCCACGCTCACAAGTGCGTGCCTGCCGCAGTTCCTGTGCCTGCTCGAACAGCTCTGGTTCGATGATGCGGAGCTGTGGGCACTCGGTTTCCACCGCACCGTTGATGAGGTATCCCGTGTATCCTTTGTTCTTGATCATCCGAACAATGCTGGTGTTGGGAATGTTTTTGTTGTTCCGTCCTACGACTCCCTGTTCATAAAGATAGTGGCTCAACTTCTGTGCGCCGTAGCCCTCGTAAACGTACTTGTGGAAAATCAGCCGGACGATCTCAGCTTCCGCTTCATCAATCACAAGGTCGCAGACTTCCTGATTCTTCTTGTTCACCCGACCAAGGCGGACACGCTTGTAGCCAAAAGCCACGGTGCCGCCTGTATAGTGGCCTTCCCCGGTGAGCTGTTCCAGCCTTGTCCGGGTACGGACAGAGGTTTTCAGACTTTCGCCGGATGCCTGCCAGTAGCGGATGTAGTTCATCAGCTTGTCCACATGGGTGTCAAATCGCTGCTGTCCCTCGTTCACGCTCCAGACTTCGATGCCCTGCTTCGTGAACCACTCTACGATAAAGGGCGTTTCATCGTCACGGCGGCCTAGGCGGTCAAACATGTGTTCTCGCTGCAAGTTGGAATCGACCATTAAAATCGTGGCGGCATCATCGTCCATGTCACGCACAATGACGGGCAGCGTTTCCAGTCCAGCCATCTTTGCAGCGAACTGGCGGCGGTGGCCAGAGATAATCTCATATCCGTCACCATCCGGACGCGGTCTTGCGATAAGCGGTGCCAGCACACCAAACTGGGCAATGCTTTCCACCGTCCGGGTCATGGCTTCATCGTCCACGACTTTGAAAGGATGGTTGGTGAACGGATGCAGCTCATCAATGGGAATCTGTTGCACCTGTTCGCGCTGCTCTTCCTGTCGCTTTTCCTCCGTAGAGAAAAGTTCATCTAGCCCTTTCAGAGCTAAGTTTCCGCTGTCTATCGGCATCGGCCAGCACCTCCTTCGTCAGAGATTTGTAGGCTTCTGCCACTTTTCCTTTTGGGTCATAGGCAAAAATGCTTTTTCCTGCCGCACTGATTTCAGCGGCACGGACAGACCGGGGAATCGTCTGCTCGAATACATTGATCTTCCGGCCATAGCCTTGCCGGATTAGATTGTCGATCTGCTTTCCATAGGTGGTGCGGCTGTCCGTCATGGTGAGCAAAATACCCTCGATTTTTAATTTTGGGTTTATCTGCCGCCGCACTTTTCCAATCGTCTGCAAGAGCTGTTCCAGTCCTTTGGCAGAGAGGTACTGCGCTTGCATCGGAATCAACGTGGTATCTGCCGCAGCCAGCGCATTGACGGTGAGCATTCCCAGCGAAGGAGTGCAGTCCAGTAGAATATAATCGTACTCGCGTTTGGCACTGTCCAACACCTGCTTTAGCATCTTTTCCCGGTTCATACTGTTGACAAGGGCAACTTCCATTCCCGCCAGCTCAATGTTGGCCGGGATAAGGTCAACACCCTCCGCATGGTGCAGGATGCCCTCACCGGGCTGGATGGGCTGGTCATTCATAGCTTTCTGCATGAGAGTGGAAAGCGTAGTGGGCAGTTCATCCGGCTGCTGCCAGCCCATACTGATGGTGAGTGAGCCCTGCGGGTCAACATCCACCAGCAGAACTTTCTTCCCCTCCATAGCCAGACCGATGCCCAAATTTTCACAGGTGGTGGTTTTGGCCGTGCCGCCTTTTTGGTTGACGATGGCGATTGTGGTTGCTTTCTTTGCGATAATATCACCTCCCCGGAGAGCCACGCGCAAAGTCGTGGTTCGTTTTGTTCTGATAGTAGAGATTCATGGTCGTAGGCGCATTGAATAATGCCGCCAGCAGATATTGCTTCATGTTCCGCACAGGGGAAGTGTTCTCTGCCAGACAGCCCAGCACGAAGCGGATATGGTCTGCGTTCAGCTTTTTCAACCGACTGCGCACTACTTCGACAGGCTTATCATCCCCGGCAATCCTCAACATCTTGCGTTTGGTGGAGCAAGTGTCCACAAGCAAGTCCACGATTTGATAGATGGCGTCCTCATCATCCGGGCAGAGCCGGAGCAGCAGTTCGACCTCCAATGCCTGATAAAAATAATCTTCGAGTTGTTCTCTGTCCGATTCATCCGGGAGGAAAGGATTGTTCCTCTCTGTTTTATTCTTATCAGTCTTATTAGATTGCGGTTTTGGCTGCACCTGAACTGCATTTTCAGCAGCACAAGAATTGCTGTTTGCGCAATTCTGTACTTGTGCTTTTGGCGGCAGTCCAGACGAAAAGTTCTTGACATAGATCAAGCTGGGTCTGCCCAGCCCTCGCCGTTTGCGCTCAATAAGATTGGCCTGTTCCAGTTCCCGGAACAGCTTGACCGCCTTGTGTTCGGCGCAGCAGAGAGATTCCTGCACTTCCCGGACAGTGTAGATGATATACACGCGCCCTTGCTCATCCAACCAGTTGTTCTTTGCGGAAAGGCTCATGCGGTCAAGCAGGATGCCATACAGTGTTCGGGCGTCCGTGGAAAGCTGCCGGAAACGGCTGTCCTGAAAGAGTGCTTTCGGAATACGGAAATAGGAAAACAGTTCGCCCGACTGCCCATAGAAGTAGTCGTAACTCATGGTATTAACGGATCATCATCTCACGGTCTGCGGCACCTTTCATATACATAGCTTCTGCGATGTCACATTCTGCCAATATGACGGCGGATTCCAAATCAAGGTACTTGCGTTTCTGCTCATCGTTCAGCATCCGAAAGAACTCCCGTTCGATTGCGTCACGCTTACTTGCTGCCGGTTGGTAGCGCGGTGTTTTTAGCAGCTCCTCCCATTCAGGCTGTACGGCTTTGTTAAAATAGTTCAGCATAAAGTCTTTATCCATAGACACCCTCCTTGTTTATGCGTTCTTGTTGATTTCCAAACAATTCTTATTGAAATGAAAATCGCAAGATGATATACTTTACTTGTCTAAATTGAAAATTTTGAAATCGATTTAAACCGATTGCATTATAAAAAATTTTTAGGAGGTTGATTTTAGAATGAAACAAAGCAAAAAAAACCATACAAAACGACATATATGGTTTTATGAGTTTGAACGTCTGTGGCTTTTGCTAACATTGCTAAACCTTATTGCGCTTTTCTTTATCATCAGAGGTTCTACTGCGCCACTCATTTTTGACAATGACATTCTTCGCTTTTTGTTTTATTCCCCTGAATCTAGTGACAAGACACTATATAATATTGCAATAAGCTATTTTGCAGCTTATATATTCTACATCATACAGGTGTACTATTTAGAGTATAAGAAAACTCAGAAAGCCCTAACAAGCATTGATATTCCTGCGCGTAACTTGATAAATCAAACAAATATGTTTTTGTTTGCGTGGGAAACATTTACAAAGAGAAATTCACCTGACGATGGAACAATTTTAGGTGTAGATATAACTACAATATATTATAAAGATACCTCTGGTTTTGTGATGTCGGCAAACAAAGAAGAATTGAAGTCCATTATAAAGCGCATCCGGGATGCATACAACGAAATAATCAACAATTCTTTATTCGAACAATGTGACAACGCATTACGTCAGTTGTTGCTTCAACAAAATATTCCTGATGAAATGGAGGATTTATACAAAATACTACTAAGTGCTGAAATGTTAGCACAAGATTCCTCTACAACTATTCTGGAAACATATTCCATCTACACCGTTGACGACATCCGAACGCGTTTGAAAAAACTTGATTCTCTGCTAGAGCTAAACAGCGACTTCAACTATACTATTACAACAGATGAAAATGACATAAGACAACGTAAAAGAGTAGATTTAATGGGCTTGTTAATGATCCATGAGAATCTCAACTATTTCTCGCGTTTATACAAAAATTAAGATTCAGGTGAAGATAATCCTCCAAAATGTTGATAAAATAAAAGCACAACTTCCATTCGTTCAGAGTAGAAGTTGCGCTTTTATATAAGGGTGTTATTCTGTTGGGATTTCCACTTCGATTGGATTATTAATCTGTGCAACAATTGGGGTGTACAGATCCACAGATACATCCGGAGTAGAAATAGATACGATTAAGGAATATCTGATTTTACTTTCAACTTTTCCTAAGTAGCTTCGTTCTCTCCACCATCCAACTACAGGGTAGACGGCCAAATACTTTGCTTGGCTTAGTTCTGCTGCAGTTGCTTTAATAAAGTCTGAATGAATGGAGCCGACATCTCGATTGTCCGAACCAAGAAACCAACGCTCACTACCGCTACTACCGTCACCGCTGTCAGCCTTATCATCTCCACGCATCTTTACGTTAACTCTTTTCTTGAAATCTTCTATTGTCTCATTGCTATTGATGACATCAAAACGAAGTCCACAAGAAGGATAACGGTAACGATCTTTCCAGCCTTTTTCTCCGGGGCCGGGTTCAACAAAGTACGACAGAGTAACGCGCATCTCAACTTCAACTGTTCCAAGTGATTGAAGTACCTCTGAAGGCCATGGAATTTGATGCAAATGCATCTCTTTCATTTGAGGTACTCCATTCGCTTTTTCATATGGCTGCATTTCTTCTTGAATAATTAAATTCACAGAATTGTCTACACATTGAATTGCTCGTTCAAGATCAGGAACCCCATATCCACATGTGCGAAGCAGGTGTCTTCGACCACTGGATTTCCTTGTATCTGTACAAAATTGCTGCTCCATTTGCGGTGTCCAGCGAGCTGAATGCACTAATAGTGCGCGTACCGTTTCCGGCCAAGCATCGGGATATTCAGCAAATATCTGAGCAGCCATATATGCCGCCTGAGCAGTAGCAGCACTAGTAGCCCAAATTGTTGAAAAGGGCCTTACCAAATGATTTTTGCCTGTAGTCAGTAATGATAAATCTGCACACGAATCATAATCGGTACCGTTTGTCACCATATTGCCGCCATTGAGAAGTATCTCTGGCTTAATTGGCCATTTTTTAGAGAACATCAAAGAAGTAGCACTATACGGCGAAAGCTGTCCATTATCTGCAAAGTAAAGGGATACGGAAAATCGCCATCGTAGGTGCTACCGGCAAACGGGAAGACCATACATTAGGAAACATCAGCCTACTCATGGAGTATATGAGAAGTGGTATGGAAGTACGGACAGTCACTGATTACGGGACGTTTATTCCAGTGAGTGATACGCAAAGTTTTGCCTCATATCCCGGTCAGCAGGTCTCTATCATCAACTTTGGAGCTAAAGGATTAAAAGCAGAGGGATTGTTTTATCCGCTAAGCGACTTCACCAACTGGTGGCAGGGAACGCTTAATGAAGCAATAGCAGATGAGTTTACCATTCATTGTACAGGAGAATATTTAGTATTCCTTGCTTATTAAATCCCTGTTCCGGAAAAATATTCTTTCATCTGCCTTACTACTGATAGTTTCCTACTGTGGAACTATTATTTTTTTGCCTAATGAAACTTTAGTTTCACGGCCTTGGAACTAGAGTTTCCAGCGCTTGAAACTTTAGTTTCTGCAGTTTGGAACTAAAGTTTCTTCAGCTTGAAACTATTGGTTTCAAGGCTTTGGAACTATAGTTTCATCGCATGGAAACCAACTAGACTAAGCTATTCTTTGATTTATCATTCCAAGGAGCAATATATGATAGTAGCAGGATATGACAGCAAAGCGTGACGGCATTGTGACAACAAAATGTGCTGTCACAATGCTGTCACGCCCTGCTGTCACCTCTTTATTAGCTTATAATCAGTGTGTTATTTAGCTTTTGGTGACAGATGACAGCAATTTTAGATATTTAAATTCTCATGTAGAGGTGAATTTGTTAAAGGTTAAAAAAGGACATAATTTCCGATTTATGGGACACTATATTTATCTTTGCTACCAGTTTTTAAAATCGGAAAAATGAAGATTACGAAGAAGAAAATAGCTTGGGGCATCGTTCTCCTGATATTGATTGCCGGTGGTGTCATTTGTAAGATACGCTGGAAAGTCTGGTTCCACAATATCCCTGAAATACGCTATGTGCTGACGGAAGACCCGCAACGGGTATTTCTGACATTCGGAAATGACGGTGAGCTATCCCGCAATGTA
>OHKK01001235.1_pt1 | contig 9875 bp, 8 predicted proteins | sample 1568811 | NCBI WGS metagenome assembly OHKK01 (sample SAMEA3879568, study PRJEB24766) | human gut metagenome | biome: human-associated habitat; feature: feces | place: USA | collected 1985/1987
ACGGCCAGCCCTCTTCCCTCTTTGTCAAGTTCGCGGCGGATTCTTTCCATTACTTGCTGGTCAGCGTAGATACCGACGGCAATCTGTTGAGCCTGCATGAAACGGACCGCACCGTGGAGCCCCTGGGCGAATACACCAGCGTTTCCCGCGCCGAGGCTGACAAGCGGCTGGCCAACGGAGAGTTTTTGACCGACAGCTGCACGGCGGAAGCGGTTGACCCCGCCGCAGAGCCGGAGCACCTTGCCAACCTGCGCCTGACCTATGTGCAGGGGAGCGCCGCCTACTACCTGCCCATGTGGGAATACACGATTGATGAGGGCCCCGCTGCCCTGGGCGGCGGCGATGATGTCGACCAGACGCTGCACACCTTTTCTGCCTACTATGTGCCCGCTGTGGAGCTGGACGGAATCGACATCCTAAAGAACAAATAAAGCCAGCAAAACCATACCGCAGGCCGAACCGCAACACCAAAATGTTCCGGGGCACAGCCTGCGGTATTTGTGTTATTGCAAAATTGCGGGTTATGCGTTATAGTAAAGGCAACAACCTAGCCGTTTTTATATAAGGAGGCCCGCCATGCCCACCGAACCGCAGAGCCAGCCGCTGGTCAGCATTATTGTTCCTGTTTACAACGCAGCAGACCATATTGCCCGCTGTATTGAGAGCATCCGCCGCCAGACCTACCGGAATTTGGAGATCATTCTGCTCAACGATGGCAGCAAGGATGTCAGCTATGCCGTCTGCCAGAGCTATGCCGGTATTGACCGCCGCATTGTGGTGATCGACAAAAACAACAGCGGAGTTTCCGCCACCCGCAACCTTGGCATGCAGGAAGCCCACGGCAAATACTTTCAGTTTGTGGATGCGGATGATTTCATCCAGCCCTATGCCACCGAGCTGCTGGTACAGAAAGCGGAAGCCAGCCACGCCGATATGGTGATTGCCCACTACAACCGCATTGAACCGCCGGTCAGCCTGCCCAAAACCATGCGGGATACCGTGGTGGAGCGTGTGCTGGACCCCATCCTGGATCCGCAGCACCGGGTGCAGACTTTCGGCTTTTTGATGGAAGGCCCCCTGAATAAAGACGCATTTGCCTGTGGCCTGATGCAGGAGCCCGCCAGCTTTTATTACGGCGTGATGTGGAACAAGCTCTACCGCGCCGACATTGTGCGTGAGCACCCCGATGTGCGCTGCAATGAGGAACTGGACTACAGCGAAGATCTGTATTTCAATCTAAGCTTTATCCGCTACGCCCAGCAGTTCTATGCGCTTTCCACCCCCATTTACAACTATGTGCAAAACCCAGACAGCGCCGTGCACCACCTGAACCCCTTTGATGTGCTGACCACTCGGTTTGAGCTGACCACCTATTACAAGGATCTGTTCAAGCACATTGGCCTGTATGAAGAAAACAAGTACCGCCTGAACAAGTTCTTCTTTGGTGTTGCGGAAAGCTGAAGCAATCCCGCATGATTCTATTACCGCCCCGGCAGAGTTTTTTGCCGAGGCGGATTTTATTTGGCTCTATATCACATACAGCGCGCGCACTGCAGCAAAAATGCCCCGGACGAGAAACGTTTCTCGTCCGGGGCATCATGATTCTTATAAAAAACTCAGGATTCCTTCAGCATATGCTGGCTTTCGGCAAAAGCCACCAGCTTTTCAAAGGTTTCTGCGCTCAGGTCATGCTCGATCTTGCAGGCATCGTGGGAAGCAACGACAGGGTCCACACCCAGTGCAACAAAAAAGCGGGTCAGCTTTTTGTGGCGGCCATAAATCCGGGTGGCAATTTCCAGTCCCGGCGGCTCCAGGGTGATATACCCAGCACCATCCATCGAAATATAACCGGCCTGACGCAGATTTTTCATTGCAATGCTCACGCTCGGCTTGGTAACGCCCATCTCGGTAGCGATGTCGATGGAGCGGACTTCCCCGTTGCGTTCTGTCAGCATCAGGATCTTTTCCAGGTAATCCTCTGCGGATTCATAGATTTTCAACGACACTGCCTCCTTTGTGGACTTGCCATCTGTCATATTGCTATAAAATTATAGTGTTATTTTAACACATTTTTTCAATTTTGGCAAGTGTAATACTTTTTGTTTATCTTTCCGTTTTTCTTTGCTTTTTGGGCGGATCCTCACGGTCAGGCATCATCCCGTGGTCTTGCTCTTATCGAACAACCCGCCAAAAAAGTTTGCCACGGTGCTGCCTGCTTTCTTCAAAAATTCGCGGAACGGTTCTCTTGCTTTTTCGTCAGCAGCCGTTGTTTCTTCCTGAGTTACAGCTGGGGCTTCGGTTGCTCTTGGCATTTTGGGCGGGGCCGCAGTTTCCGGCGTGGCCGTTTTTGCTGTTTCGGGTGTGGCGGCGCTTTCCGGTGTTGCCGGAGCTGCACTTTCGGGGGTAGCCGTTTCCGGGATAGCGGTCTCTGGAGTAGCAGCAGTTTCAGATGTTGCGGGTTCAGCACTCTCCGGCGTGGCTGTTTCCGGGGTCGACTGGGCAGCAGTCTCCGGGGTGACAGGAACCGCGCTTTCGGGTGTTGCAGCTGTTTCCGGGGTCGCCGGCGCAGCGCTCTCCGGCGTGGCTGTCTCCGGGGTCGCGAGGGCTGCGCTTTCCGGCGTGGCGGCTTCCACAACATTAATGTTCACTTCGGCATAAAAATCCAGGTCCACACAGCTTACCAACACGGTTGCCGTGCCGGGGGTCACAGCGGTCACGTTGCCGTCCTGGTCTACTGCGGCCACACTGGGGTCAGTCGAAGCAATATGTACCACTGCATCGGTCACAGCTTGGGCAAACTCTGCCCGGTCCTGCGGCGTAATATCGGAAAGGCTGCCGGTAAACCGCAGCTCCCCGGCCAGCGCGCACTGCTGGCCAACGGCAAGCTGCACTTCATGCGGCAGGGCAAAATCTTCTGCACTGCACCCACACAACAGGCAAAGCGCTGCTGCCAGCGCGGCCAAAATCCAAATCCTGAACTTTTTCATACCGGTTTCCATTCCTTTCTGCGGCAGTGGTGCATACATCTTAAAATGCGCCTTATCCTGCCAAAAAGCTTTCTGTAATAACGAACATCGCACGAAGTACAATTTTAGATAACAGTGTTCCCTCTCGGAGCGACATATATTTTCGATACGAACCTAAGGCAATCTGTAGGGGACGATGCTTGCATCGTCCCGGATGTCGGGCCTTGCCGGATATCTTGCTTCGTGATACCGGCAAACACTCCGCTGGTACACTCTGCCCCCTACGGCCGCCTTCCCCTTTCGCTTCATTCTTATCATAATACGCGGCAGGTGTGAAATTTTCAACATTTTGTGCTGTCCCCCGTTTAAAATTTTCCGGTTTTCCCGCTTGGCATGTTGTGGTATACTGTTAGCAGTATGATAAGTTGGGGGTGTATGCTTTCTACAGCCACCGCCCCACAAGTTATACGATTTGTTTATCAAATCTTGCAAGAAATACATTTTATATTAAGTCTATCGGAGGTTCTGGCCATGCTGGATATCATTCTGCTTGGCACCGGCGGCACACAGCCCCTGCCGGAGCGCGCCCTGGCGGCTGCCTGCATCACGGTGGGCGGCTCCAACCTGCTGCTGGACTGCGGCGAGGGCACCCAGACTGCCGCGCGCCGGGCCGGGGTCAGTATTTTCCGCATGGACGCCATTCTGCTGACCCATTACCACGGGGACCACATTTTCGGCCTGCCCGGCATCTGGCAGACGATGGCCGCCCAGGGCCGCACTGCCCCCCTCGTCATGGCTGGGCCGCCGGGCTTGACGGATGTGGTGCGCACCTTTTACGCCGTGGCCGGCCCGCTGCCGTTCGAACTACGGCTGAAAGAACTACCGGACTGCAAAGGCGAGTTTGAAGTGCCCGCCGGGTGCGTGCAGGCGTTCCCCCTCAAGCACCGGGTACCCTGCTGCGGATATGCGTTCACCCTGCCGCGGGCGGGCAAGTTTGATCCCCAGCGGGCAAAGGCGGCGGGCATCCCCGTGCGTTACTGGTCCACCCTGCAAAGCGGCCAGCCGGTGGGCGGCTTCCTGCCGTCCCAGGTTCTCGGCCCGCCGCGCCGCGGGCTGAAAGTTGTCTATGCGACCGACACCCGCCCCTGCGCTGCGCTGCGCCGCGCTGCACAGGATGCCGATCTTTTGTTGATGGATTCCACCTATGCCGATGACGCCGACCTGCCCAAAGCGAAGTTATACGGCCATTCCACCTGCCGCGAAACGGGGGTCCTTGCCGCCGAAGCCAACGTGTGCCGCCTGTGGCTGACCCATTACAGCGCCGCCGTAACGGACCTTGCCCCCGGCCTTGCCGCCGCGCAGCAGGCGTTCCCCACCGCAGCCGCCGGGGTTGACGGCATGCGGCTGACCTTGAATTTTGACCCTGATTAAATGAGGTTCTCCCCTTGAAAAAATCTACCCGTCTGAACATTTTGTTTGCCATCATCATTCTGCTGGCCGCCGGGGTGCTGTGGCTCTGTTTCGGCCATCCGGCTGCCGGGTCCGGTCTGGTTGCCGTGCTGACCTATGGCGATGACAGCACCCAGCTGCGCATCCCGCTGGACACCGACCATCGCTATGATATTGATACCGGCTATTACACCATCCATCTGGTTGTGGAAAACGGCGGCATCCGCTTTGTGGAAAGCCCCTGCCCGGACCACACCTGCGAATCCTTTGGCGTACTGACCAAACAGGGCGATTGGGCCGCCTGCCTGCCCGCCCGCGCCAGCGTTACCGTTGAATAACCATACATTACGGAGGTTCCCCATGAAACCCACCTACAAGCAAGTGACCAAAACCCGCTATATTGAGCAGATCAGCCAGCTGGCGGAAGAAATTTTTGTTCAGCATTACACCAAGCTGACCCCAAAAGTAGCCCGCGCTCTGGCGGAAAAGTACCAGAGTGATATCCTGACGGATGACGAGATCCACAGCGGAACTGTGAATTATTTCATGATCTATCTGGGCAGCGATCCAGTCGGCTATTTTGCGCTGGATCTTACCCCCACGGGGGCCATGTGCCTGTCCCGTCTGTTCCTTTTGGAAAAAGCCCGCGGCCAGGGCATTGGCCGCAGCATTGTGGCCTATGCCCAAAAACTGGCCGAAGGCGATGGCCGCAGCCGCCTATATCTGCGGGTATGGGCCAAGGACCTGAAAGCTGAAGGGTTCTGCAAAAAGTGCCGCTTCCGCAAAAGCGAGACCGTCCCCATGGAAGTCCTGCCCGGCGTTACTCTCGATATCACCACCTGGGAAAAACTCTGGCGCTGACCATCCAGCCTTTTTGAAAAAAGGCTGGGCGAAAACCTTTCATGGGCCGAGCATAGGGCGGGAGTTCATCCTGGCGGACGTAAAAATTATAGAGTGTTTGCCGTATATTCCGCCTCGCTATTCTCCACAAAGCAACGGGCGCACAATGTGCGCCCCTACGGGTGGGATGCATACAAAATGACGATTGCGCATTATAAAACAATCTGTAGGGAACGGTCTTGACCGTTCCGCGATTTTATGGTGGATGCCACAACAAATTCATACAGAAGCCCGCCGTATATTTTGGCTCCCCTGGAGGGGAGCTGTCCGCACAGCGGACTGAGGGGTGGCTCCCCACGCAGGGCCTAAAAATAATCAGAATTTATGTCGCCCTACCCCACAAATTTACCATTCACCCCAAATTTCAAACTTATCCTCATCTCCAATTCCTAATTTCTCATTCCTAATTCCTAATTGAGATAACTCCTAACTTTCAAGGGGGTGCCACCTTTGAATCTTCTCCACCTCGCCGATCTTCACCTCGGCAAGCGGGTCAATGGCTTTGACCTGCTGCCGGACCAGCGCTATATCTTAGAGCAGGTCCTTGACCTGTGCACTGCCCACAATGTGCAGGCGGTGGCGCTGGCCGGGGATATTTACGATACCGCCCTGCCCCCTGCCGCCGCAGTTTTGCTGCTGGACTGGTTTTTGACCGAGCTTGCTCATCGGAACATCCCGGTGCTGGCCATTGCCGGCAACCATGACAGCGCCGAGCGGCTGGATTATGCCGCCGGGTTGCTTTCCAACCAACAGGTCTATCTGGCAGGGCAGTTCACCAGTGCCCCCCGCCGGGTCATCTTGCAGGATGAATTCGGCGAGCTCACCTTTGACCTCCTGCCCTTTGTCCGCCCCGCCACCGTGCGCCACTGCCTGCCGGATGCCGATATCCGGGATGAAGATTCCGCCATCGCCGCCGCGCTGGGCCCGTTGCCCACCGCCGGGGAGCGTCGGGTTCTGATCGCCCACCAGATGGTGCTGGGCGGCGGCAGTCTGCCCACCTGTTCCGGCAGTGAGAGCGTTGCCGCCGATGTCAACGTCGGCACGGTTCAGGCCGTGGATGCTGCCCGCTTTACCGGCTACCTGTACACCGCCCTTGGCCACATTCACCGCCCGCAGCAGGTCGGCTGCCCCACTGTGCGGTACGCGGGCAGCCCGCTGTGCTATTCGCTGGATGAGTGCGGCGCGCAGAAAAGCGCCGTTCTGGTTCATATCGGGGCCAACGGAGCCGAACCGGAGCTTTTGCCCCTGCGCCCGCTGCACGCCATGCGCCACCTCACCGGCCCGCTGGACCAGCTGACCGCCGCCGATACCGTAACAGATGCCGAAGATTACATCTGGGCCACCCTGACCGACCCGGTTCCCCGCCCGGACGCCATGGCCGTGCTGCGTGCCGCTTACCCCAACGCCATGAAGCTGGATTACGCCCCCGGCGGCGCACTGGATACCGGCAGCGATGCCATCCAGCAGGCCGCCCAGCTGCGCACCATGAGCTTTGACGAGCTGTTCGCCCGCTTTTTTGAAAAGATGCACGGCCGCACCCTTACCCCCGAAGAAACCGCAGCTCTGGCTCAGCTGCGCCAGGAGGCCGGATTATGAAACCTGTACGCCTGACCCTTTGCGCCTTTGGCCCTTATGCCGGAACCTGCACACTGGATTTGTCCGGCTTTGGCTCCAGCGGCCTGTTCCTGATCAGCGGCGATACCGGCGCGGGCAAAACCGCGCTGTTTGACGCTATCACCTTTGCCCTGTACGGCGAAACCACCGGCGCTTACCGCGAACCGGACATGCTGCGCAGCGACTATGCCATCCCCACTGATACCACCTTTGTGGAGCTGGAGTTCACCCACCGCGGCCGTACTTATACCGTCAACCGCACCCCGGAGCAGACCCGCGCCAAGCGCCGGGGCGAGGGCGTGACCACAGTTCCCGGCTCTGCCGCCTTAACGCAGGAGCCGGACGCTCCCGTGACCGGTACCAAAGCCGTGACTGCAGCGGTGACAGCCCTGCTGGGCATTGACGCCCGCCAGTTTGCCCAAATCTCGATGATCGCACAGAATGATTTTGCCCGCCTGCTCAACGCTTCCAGCGCCGACCGGGCCGAAATTCTGCGCCGCGTGTTTGATACCGCCAGCTACCAGCGCCTTGGCAGTGCCGCCCGCACCAAAGCCGGGGAAGCTCTGCGCCAGGCCGAGCTTGCCAACCACACCGTTGTGCAGCTGCTGGCCGCTTTACAGCCTGCCCCTGGCAGCCCCCACACCGGCGAACTTGCCGATGCGCAGGACAGCCGTGACCCCTACCGCGCCCCCGCCGCGCTGGACTGGGCCGCTGAGATGATCGAAGCGGACACCGCCCTGACGGCGGAGCAATCCCAACAGCTGGATACCCTTGATGCCCGCATTGAAGCGCAGTCCGCCGCGGTGGAAGCCGCCCAAAACCGTGCCAAACTGCTGAGCAGTCTGGATGAAGCCCAGGCCAAAGCCGCCGAGCTGACTGCCCAGGCCCCCGCTTTGAATGCGGAGTGGGACAAGACCGAAGCCCGCCGCCCGGAGCTTGCCGAGCTGGATGCCAAGCTGCAGCGCTTTGCGGAGTGGGAGCCGCGCTATCAAGAGTTGAGCACCGCCGCAGCCAGCGCCAAAACCGCCCGCGCCCAGGCCGAGCAGGCCGCCGCGGCGCTGGAAAAAGACCAGAAAACTCTAAGCAGTACCGATACTGCCTTAGCCCAGCTGGAACCGCAGATCACGGCCTGCGGCGAACCGAACGCCGAGCTGGAAAGCTGCCGCAAAACCATTGAGCTGGCCCAAAGCCAGCAGCAGGACTGCCAAGCCCTGTTGGACGATATCCCCCGCCTGCACACCGCGCAGGCCAACTGGCAGCGCACTGCCGATGAATACCGGCAAAAGCAGCAGCAGGCCGATGCCGCCCAGCATTCCAGCGCCGAGATGCAGCGCGCCCTGAATGCCGCCCGCGCCGGGATTCTGGCGCAAGATCTGGTGGATGGCACCCCCTGCCCGGTGTGCGGTGCTCTGCACCACCCAGCACCGGCAGCCCCCGCCCCCAGCCATGTCACCGAAGCCGCCTGCAACAAAGCTGCGCAGGCAGCGGCGAGCGCTGCGGCGGAAGCTTCCAAAGCCTCCACCGCAGCCGGGGAAGCCAAAGCCGCAGCCCAAACCCAGCGGGATACCCTGTATGCGCGTACCGCCGCCTTTCTGGCGCGCCGCCGCCAGCATTATACCGGGCCGCAGGCCGATGCCCTGACCCCGGACGAGCTGCAAACCGTCCTGCAGGCCCAACATGACAGCCTGCGCCGCGGCCTTGCCGAAGTGCATGACCGCATGGCAAATGCTGAATCCCGCAAAAAAGATCTGGAAAAGCTGACCCGCCAAAAAGCCCAGCTGCAAGCCCAGCGCCCCGACCAGGCAAACGCTGTGGAGCAGGCCCGCACCGCACAGGCCAACGCCGAAAAAGCTGCCGCGGAAGCCCAGACCCGCCTTGCCGAGGGGCAGAAAAACCTGCCCTGGCCAGATGCCGCCGCTATGGCCGCCGCCCGCGCCGAGACCCAAAAACAGCGCCGCACCCTGCAAGCCGCACTGGATGCCGCCGCCAAAAGCCGCGATGCTTTTTCCAAAGAACTTGCTGCGGCCCAAAGCGCCGCCCAAACCCTGGCCGAACAAGCCGGGGATACCGCCAGCCGCCCGGACCCTGCCGCCCAGCAGCAGGCCCTTACTGCACTGCAAGCTAAGCGCAAAAACCTGCGCGACCAAAACCAGGCCGCCCTGCACCGGCTGGATACCAACCGCGATGCCCTGACCAACCTAAAAAAAGCCATCACCGCCGCAGAATCTGCCCGCGCCAACGCCGCCATGCTGGATAACCTGAGCAAGACCATCAACGGCAATCTGACCCAAAAGCAAAAGCTGCCCTTTGAACAGTATGTGCAGAGCTTTTATTTTGACGGCGTGGTCACCGCCGCAAACCGTCGTTTTACCCGCATGACGGGCGGCCAGTATACCCTGCGCCGCCGCCAGAGCGCCGATATTGCCGCCAAGACCGCACTGGAGCTGGATGTGTTCGATGCCTACACCGGTAAGACCCGCCCGGTCGGTTCCCTTTCCGGCGGCGAAAGCTTTTTGGCGGCGCTCAGCCTGGCTCTTGGCATCAGCGATACCATCCAGGAAAGTGCCGGCGGCATCAGCGTGGATACCCTGTTTGTGGACGAAGGCTTTGGCACGCTGGACGCCGACGCCCTGCAAAAAGCCATCGACACCCTGACTGCCCTTGCCGGTTCCGATAAGCTGGTCGGCATCATCAGCCACGTCGAAACCCTCCAGGACCGCATCCCCAAACAAATCCTGGTCCAAAAGACCAAATGCGGAAGCAAAGCCCAAGTAGAACTTGGTTAATTGGAAGTCAGGAGGGAGGAGTTAGGGCAATACCGCATAATTCTAAGTGCCGATACGGCGAGCGAGGCACGGCAGCCGCCGGAACGGTGCTTAAGCCGTCAGGCGGGAATTGTGCGGTGTTGCCTTAGGAGTTTATGGTGCGGCTTGCGCCGCGTATTAA
>OHKK01001236.1_pt1 | contig 9875 bp, 4 predicted proteins | sample 1568811 | NCBI WGS metagenome assembly OHKK01 (sample SAMEA3879568, study PRJEB24766) | human gut metagenome | biome: human-associated habitat; feature: feces | place: USA | collected 1985/1987
GATGTGAAGACCATGTTCCTTCTCGCAGTAGCAACCAGCATTGATGCACTCGCTATAGGAATTACCTTTGCATTTCTTAAGGTAAATATTATTCCGGCGGTCTGTTTTATCGGAATCGTGACCTTCATCATTTCCTTTGCCGGAGTAAAGATTGGTAATGTCTTTGGAGCCCGCTATAAGAACAAAGCCGAAATTGTCGGTGGGGTCATCCTTATTCTGCTTGGATAAAAATAAATACGAAACTACGATCCTGTTGTTCTTCTTTCACATAAAGAACACAATTATCTGCTATTCTGGTGTATAATTAGAAATAAAGTGATAAAAGGAGCCCGTGAGAGTTATGGATAAACTGAAAATTCTTGTAGTAGATGATGAAAGCCGTATGCGCAAATTGGTGCGCGATTTCCTGGAAAGAGAAGGATATGCTGTACTCGAAGCCGGAGACGGTATGGAAGCAATGGACATTTTTTATGAGGAAAAAGATATTGCACTGATCATCCTGGATGTCATGATGCCGCATATGGATGGCTGGCAGACCTGCCGTGAGATCCGTAAAGAATCAAAGGTTCCGATCATTATGCTGACCGCAAGAAGTGAAGAGAGGGACGAGCTTCAGGGGTTTGAACTCGGTGTGGATGAGTACATTTCCAAACCCTTCAGCCCGAAGATCCTCGTTGCCCGTGTGGAGGCGATTCTGCGCAGGACAAATAGCCTGGCGGCAGAAGAAATCTTAAGAGCCGGTACGATTGAAGTAAACAAAGCAGCACATCAGGTACTGGTAGATGGCAAGAGTGTAGAACTCAGTTACAAAGAATTTGAACTGCTGAGTTATTTCATGGAAAATCAGGGGATTGCGTTATCCAGAGAGAAAATCCTGAACAGCGTCTGGAACTATGACTATTTCGGAGATGCAAGAACCATTGATACTCATGTGAAAAAATTAAGGAGCAAACTTGGCAAAAGTGCGGATTACATCAAGACCATCTGGGGCATGGGATACAAATTTGAGGTAGATGAACAATGAGAAAATCCTTAAAGACACAGATTGCGGTACTTTTTATCGGAGTGATCGGATTTGTGTTTCTGGCAAACTGGTGTACGAACAATTTTTTGCTGGAGCGTTATTATGTAGCGAAGAAAGAAGCGGCATTGCAGCACATTTACGATGCTATGAATAAGGTGGAAGACGAGGATGATTATCTGACAGATGAATTTGCAGATAATCTCTCGGAATTCTGTACACGTTACAATTTAAGTGCGATCATTCTGACGGATGAGTTCGTGCCGCTTTATGGTACGGAGAATTATCAGAAGCAGGAACTTCAGGGGCGGCTCTGGGGTTATCTGATGGGAATTGATAAATCAGAAACAGAGGTACTCAAAGAAACCGATGATTATGCGATCCAGAAAACAAAAGATTTCAAAGAAAATGTAGATTATCTGGAAATGTGGGGCGAATTTAATACCGGTTATTATTTTATGATGCGTGTTCCGATGGACAGTATCCGGGACAGCGTGCGTACCTCAAATGAATTTCTGGGATATTTTATCATCATCGGTCTGGCAGTCAGCATGATCCTGATTTCCTGGATGTCACGTAAGATAACGACGCCGCTGCAGGAACTGACAGAGCTTTCCAAACGCATGGCAGACCTTGATTTTGACGCAAAATATACGAGCGGCGGACAGAATGAGATCGGGCAGCTTGGTGAGCATTTCAATCAGATGTCCGAGACGCTGGAGCGGACGATTTCAGAACTGAAAACGGCAAACAATCAGCTTCAGAGTGATATTGAGGAAAAGATACAGATTGATGAGATGAGAAAAGAATTTCTCTCCAATGTATCGCATGAACTGAAAACACCGATCGCGCTGATCCAGGGATATGCAGAAGGACTGAAGGAATGTATCAATGACGATGCAGAAAGCCGTGATTTTTACTGCGAAGTGATCATGGATGAAGCGGCGAAGATGAATAATATGGTCAGGAAACTTCTGACACTGAATCATCTTGAGTCGGGCAAAGATGCCATTGTTTTTGAACGTTTTGATCTGACTAAACTGATTCACAGCGTGGTAAATTCCGCAGAACTGCTGGCAGATCAGAAAGGTGCAAAAATCTTATTCGATGAAACAGAAAGTTATTATGTCTGGGCGGATGAATTTAAGACCGAAGAAGTCGTGACAAATTTTGTTTCCAATGCGATCAATCATGTGGATTTCGATAAAGTGATCGAGATAAAGATGCGAAAAGAGAACGGCAAGATACACACCAGCGTATTTAATACCGGTGTGCCGATTCCGGAAGCAGATATCGATAAGATCTGGATCAAATTTTATAAAGTAGATAAAGCCAGAACAAGAGAATATGGCGGCAGCGGCATCGGACTGTCGATCGTCAAGGCGATCATGGATTCCATGCATCAGAAATTTGGCGTCAGAAATTATGACAACGGTGTGGAGTTCTGGTTTGAACTGGAAGCGGACAATGGCAGAAAAATGCAAAGCGAAAGGGCAGAAGAACTGACAAAACTGCCGAAAAAGAAAGGAGAGGAGAACGGGGAGAATGAACCGTAATTATGTAGTCTGCGAGTGTACCGGAACAACAGCGGGGCAGATCGAGCAGGCAGTGCAGCAGGGAGACCGGACGTTTGAAGAAGTCAAAGAGCGGCTTGGTGTTGGAAAACAATGCATAAAGTGTAAGGATCTGGTATCACTGCTTATCGAAAGTTATACAGAAGATATTGAAGAATAAAATAATCCGTATGTTATATTTTACAGCAATATTAAAAAACGGGAAAAAGATATATACAAAATATACAAAATCAGATATAATGAAGCAGTATTGTCAGGGAAAAACAGAGAGAAAAAATCAGAGATAAGGAAAGGAGACATTATGAAAAAGAAAAAATGTATAGCAGCAGGAGCTCTGGCGGCATTTCTGCTGTGTGAAAGTCTGTTTACACCAAATCTTGCCGGAATGGGAGCCGGTCTTTTGCAGGTGCAGGCAGCAGCAGCGAATGTGGCACTGAACAAAGAAGTGACTTCTTCCGCAAATGAATCGTCCACCTGGAGTGCCGATAAGGCAGTTGATGGTGACAAGGAATCGGATGAGGGAAGATGGTCATCCGGTGATATGGGAACCAACCGCGATAATCCGCAGTGGCTGGTGATCGACCTTGCAGCCCAAAAGACGGATGTGGAATCGATCAGTGTTTATTTTAATAAAAAAGCCTGGAGTACCGAATATCAGATCCAGACCAGTGATTCCAATGCATCCGATGCACAGTGGGATACAGTCTACGAAATGTCACGTGCCAGTGCGGATGTACAGCGAAATGATCCGGATGAGATCCAGGCATCTGATTTAAGCAGCAGTGCACTGAAGCGTTATGTGCGATTTTATTTTAAAAAAGGCAATATAAATGGCTGGAAGTGTATCTCTGTGCGTGAAATTGAGATTATGGGAACACAGAGCGGCAGGATTGAAACAGCAGCAGGTGTATTAAAAAATATTCCGGATGCGATGACGGTAGAATCCGGAGAAGATCAGCTTTCCCTTCCGTCAGATTCTGAAAATTATGATCTTTCCATTCGTGGAAGTGAGGCAGACCAGATTCTTGGAACCGATGGAAAAGCAGCAGCCCTGCGCATCGGTGACCGTTCTTTCAATGTGATTTTAAAAGCAGTCAATAAAAATAATCCACAGGACACCGCGAAGAAAAATGTGACCGTAACCGTAAAAGGCAATACAGACAAATATCCGGAACTGTTCAAAAAAGTAACAAACCCAAACCCGATGCCAAAAGTGCTGCCGACCATTCAGGAATGGTATGGCTACGAAGGCAATTTTGAACTGACAGAGCAGTCGAGGATCGTGGTAAACGATGCGGCAGGGGTTGGCGCGGAAACAGCAGCAAAAGAAATGCAGAGTGATATCCACGATATCTGCGGTCTGGATCTGGAAATTGTAAAAGGAACAAGTGCCGGTGCACAGGATATTTATCTGGAATCACAGACAGAAGATACCTATGATACCGGAAAAGAAGGATATCTGCTGGTAAATGGAGAAGAAGGAATTAAGATTTATTCCTCTGCAAAGACCGGACTTCTCTATGGAACGGTGACGGTAGAGCAGATGCTTTATCAGGATGACGAACACAAGTCAGTGCCAAAGGGCGTGATCCGGGATTATCCATTGTATGAGATGCGCGGCATTATGTTTGACATTGCACGTATTCCTACAAGAATGCCGTTTTTGAATGATTATACGAAGATCATGAAATGGTACAAATTAAATGAAATGCAGCTTCATATCAATGATAACCAGTGGTCACAGCCGGCATATTCAGCAAACTATGAAGACTGGGCAGAGACAGAAGCATCGCACAGACTGCAGTCCGAGCTCTTCCCATCTCTGGCAGCGCAGAAATCCAAATTTGTAAAGACCGGCGACAGTGCTGATCGCTATGACTACTATTATAATGTACATACTGGTAAAAATGGCGAGCTTTACTATACCAAAGATGAATTCCGCAAGATGAATGAAGAAGCAAAAGCGCGTGGCATTCAGGTTGTGGCAGAGCTGGACACACCGGGACATTCCGCAGCTTATACAAAATATGTTCATGATCATCAGGAAGAAGTGATCAAATCACTTGTAAAATACGGCTATCTGAAGGCAGCAGATTATCTGAATGCAGATGGAAATGTAAAACAGGGAGCTTCTTTCTACATTCACAACCCTGGCAACTGGGAACTCCTGGCACTGGACGATCAGAGCAGCAATGCACAGATCAGACAGAATGCAGTCAATGCAAAGATTTTTATGAAAGCACTGTTTGATGAATATCTCGGAGGAATTGACGGGATGGAAGCTGTTTTTGATGCAAAAAATGTCAATGCAGGTGTAGATGAATACTGGGATAAGAGTGGAGGCAATAAAGAAGCTTTCCGTCGCTATATGAACGAGATGTACAGCTATCTGCATGACACATATGGCGTAGAAGTAGAAATGTGGGGAGCATTACAGGTCTTACAGGGCAGCACCACGGTAAATAACAATATTATTCTGAATATGTGGTCCTACTCAGAAGACAGTCCGACAGCCAGGCTGGCAGAGGGCTTCCGCCTTGTCAATGTGCCGCAGACGTACCTTTATAATACACCGGGACGTTACCACAAAGATATGATCCAGGAAAACAATCTTTTCTATAACTGGGATCCGTCCATTTTCAGCGGCGGAGTCAAAACGGAAAAAGGTGATCCGCAGGTACTTGGAGCAAAAACAGCACTCTGGGGTGATGAGAACCGCGAGGGTATCACAGAAGCTGATCTCAATGAGCGTTATCTGCGTGCGGCAGCCATGGTATCACAGAAAACATGGGGAAGCGACAAAGAAACAAGCTTTGTAAGTTATGAGCAGACCTTCGATGCACTGAGAGAAGGACCGGGAACAGCAATTTCATATGAGATCGAAAGTGCTTCTGATGTAGTGGCAGACTATGATTTTGCAAACTTGTCCTCAGATGGAAAAACGATTTACGATGCCAGCGGAAATGGATACGATGGACAGGTAACCGGTGGTGTGAAAACCGAAAAAGATGGAGAAACCTATCTGAAATTTGATGGAAATACAGTCATTGAGACACCGCTTACGACTTTGGGATATCCGTATACGATGAGTTTTGATATCTATATGGACGGAACAGAAAACAATACGAAAGAATCTTCTCTGTTCTCCGGATATGACGGCAGACTTCAGGTGGCAGGTATCAACGGTTCCTTAAGCCTGAACCGTGATTATTTTAATCAGTCCTTTGACTATAAGATCCAGGCAAATAAAAAACACCGCATCACGATCGTTGGAACGTATCAGGCAACCAAACTTTATGTAGATGGTGTATTTAAGAAAATTCTCTATGCAGCAGCCAGTGATCCGGAAAACAGCGGTGCGCTTGGAGCTTCCACATGGACAGATGCGGATAACAACTACCGTACAACCTTCGTATTCCCGCTGAATGAGATCGGAAAGAATTTCTCCGGCTATCTTGGAAACATCAGAGCATACAACAAAGCATTATCCGCAGAAGAACTGAATGCAGAAAGCAGCACCACCGCACTGGTAGATGTAGCAAGAAACCGCGGAGCTTATACAGACCTCGGAAATAAGACTTACAAAGGGGATGAGATGCGTCTTTACCCGGCATGGAAGGCAACCGACGGGGACGGACATGTGAAAGATACACAGGGTGTCACAACCTCCTATGAATCCCGCTGGTACTCCTCTGACCGGAACGATGATTTCCTTATGGTAGATCTTGGAACCGAGCGAAACATCTCAAAAGTCGTGATCGACTGGGCAGCAGGACGCTATGCCACCAAATACAACATCCAGACCTCACTGAATGGAACAAACTGGACAACCGTAAAATCCATTACAGCAAACGAATCCGCATGGACAGAGGATACTTTCACTGCGACAAAAGCACGCTATGTCAGAATGCAGGGTGTACAGCGCAAAGCAAGCGAGTATGGCATCTGCGAGATAAAAGTCTATGAAGCAGTGGACAAGACGAATCTAAAAAATGCATGTGAGCAGGCAAAGAACATGCTTCAGAATGTAAAAGTAGATTTTGAAAATGGAAGCAAATCCGTTGGTTTATGGCAGTCTTACCGGAAAGCAAATACCGTAATTACGGATGTACTTGCCGGACAGGAAGAAGTGGATATGGCAGTTTCGGAACTGAAAGCTGCACAAACGAACTACACGCAGAAAAAGACAGAATATAAAGATAATATTGAAAAAGAAGCAACAAACGCTGAAAAAGACCTCAGTGGATACACAAGGGAAAGTGCACAGAGATATCAGGAAGCACTGAAACGTGCAGAAAATCTTGCAAAAGATGCAGATGTACAGCCGGGCGAACTGGAAGCAGCATGGAAAGAACTGGAAGCAGCAAAAGCGGGACTGCGAAAAAAAGAAACAGAAACGCCAGATACCAATCCGACACCAACACCGACACCAACACCGACACCAACACCAAATCCAACACCGGCAGTTCCATCTGTACCGGCAAAAGGAAGTACTTTTACCGATGCAAAAGGATTTGCTTATAAAGTGATCAAATCGGATGCGAAGAACGGAACAGTAGCAGTAACCGGAAACAGCAAGAGAAAAGGGAAAATGATCATTCCGGCAACTGTTGTAAAAGATGGCTATACTTTCAAAGTCACCGAAGTTGCGGCAAAAGCATTCCAGAACAACAAAAAAATGACAACACTGGTTCTTGGTGTAAATGTAAGCAAGATTGGTGCAAAGAGTTTCTATAAGAATACGAAACTGAAAAGTATCACATTTAAAAACAAAAATGCAGTGAAGATCGGATCACAGGCATTTAAAGGAATCAAGGCAACGGCGAAAGTAAACGTTCCAAAGAAAATGACTGCAAAGAACTTCAATAAACTGAAAAAAGCAATGAAGAGTGCAGGCAAGAAGATTAAATATAAGAAGAAATAAAGTAGAATGGGCAGGAGAAATCCTGCCCATTCTAACGATTGAGACAAATAAAAAGTTGTGCTTATCTTTGGCAAATTATGAAGGCTGTTTCCTTTCCATACATGCGCCAGGAAACGACAGACAAAGTTTTGTAAAATCTCAGAAAGGAATTGAACAGAAATCGTAGATATGCTATTCTGTTTTATATAAAATGCCAGGTGATCTGGCAGCAAAATGAAGCAGAAGAACAGCAACCAAAGGAGGAAAACATGGGAAAAGTGAAAGGATTTTTTAAAGCGCTCGTATTTGCGGCAGCTTTCTGTACAGTGAGTACGCTACCGTGTACAAGTCATGCATCAGCAGTGGATGTTCCGCGTGCGACATCAGACAATACCTTTGCTACGGCAGGCAGGATCAATATGGGTGATACATTAAATGGCAGTATTACAGAAACAAAAGATTATAATAATTATCAGTTTCAACTGGATAGTGCCGGATGTATCAAACTGGATATGACAGCCTATATGAAAAATTATTGTATACGCATATATGAGACAGATGGAACAGAAATCTGGTATACAGATGAGAATTATTGGAATGAAACAGTGGGATATCGACGTGATGAGTATAATATTTATCTGGAAAAGGGAACCTATTATATACAGATAAATGGATATGCATATAAAACATATTATAAAACCACAGGAGAGTATACTTGTCGTACATCGTTTACTTCTTCTGGCGTAACAAACAGAGAAGAGGATAATTCTTTTGCAGATGCCAATAATATTACAATAGGAAATCAAATCGTAGGTCAGATTTCGGAGAACGATGATTTTGATACGTATAAATTTACATTATCGCAGGTTGGGTGTGTGAATCTTGATATGACATCGTATATGAGATATTATTGCATCCGATTGTTTGATTTAAATGGCGAGGAAATATGGTATACACAATATAATGAATGGAATGAAACCGTCGGTTATCGTAGCGATGCATATAAGCTGTATCTGGAAGAAGGAACCTATTATATGCAGATCAATGGATATCGATATTCTACATGGGATAAATCTACTGGCAAATATGTATGTAATACTTCCTTTGCAGCATCTGATCTATCCTTTAATGGAAGTGATAATGACTTTAAAACCGCGAAGCAGATTTCATGGAATCAGGCATATACAGGTCAGATATCGGAAAATGATGATTTTGATAATTATATCTTTAATGTTCTGAGAAAGCAGACGATAGCGATTAATATGACATCCTATATGAAAAATTATTGTATAAAGATTTTTGATGCCGATGGAAAAGAAGTATGGAAAACGCAATATAATGAATGGAACAGCAATGTAGGATATTGCAAAGACTTGCATAATGTTGTACTGGACGCAGGAACATATTATCTCCAGATCAATGGATACCGGTATTTAGAATATGAAAAAGCTACTGGAAAATATGTGTTTTCGATTGCTGGTTTAACACAGGAGAATTGCAATCACGATTATGACAGTGAATGGGTGGATGCTACTTATTTTGAAAAAGGATATCGTCTTTACACTTGCGAAAAATGTGGAAAGACTTATAAGGATGATTATTCGGAAAAAAGACAATTAGGTCAGGTATATATTTCTTCTTATTATTCACGTGTTGGAAAAAGAAAAATATATCTGCAATGGTCTACTGTGTATGATGCTTCAGGATATCAGATTCGTTTTTGCAAAAAGAAATCCATGAAGAGTGGCGCAAAAACAGTAAACGTTAAGGGACAGCGCAAATATAAGAAAACAATCAGCAAACTGTCTAAAAGAAAGAAGTACTATGTTCAGATCCGCGCATATAAGAAGTCAGGAAAAAGAACAGTTTATGGAAAATGGTCGCAGAAACGTATGTTTAAAACCAGATAAAGTTTCTGAAAAGAGAAACAAAGATTTCAGAGAGAACGGAATAGAGACCGATAAATTAGAATAGAGACAAAAAGCAAGAGGAGTTTGGAAAGTAATGTTTCTGTGCCTCTTGTTTTTTTGTGGCTTAAAAGATAAATGGATGATTATATATAAGAGGAACGTGAGAGATATGTGCGGAGATGGATTGTAGGTATTGAATGAAATATTGATATAAATATAATAAACACGAAAGTTTCGATTTCTAAGAAAAAACTTTAAAAATTTTGAAAAAAGTTGTTGACAGATTCTGGCAATGGTGTTATCATACCAACTGTTGCGGCGGAAACGCAGAAACAACAGGGACTGAGAGATACAGCCTGTCAGGGAATCACGAAAGGCGATCCGGGGACGGAATCAAAAAAGTGAAAAAAGTACTTGACAAACCTGAAAGACTTTGATAGAATATCAGAGTTGCTGCAAAAGAGACA
>OHKK01001240.1_pt1 | contig 9839 bp, 8 predicted proteins | sample 1568811 | NCBI WGS metagenome assembly OHKK01 (sample SAMEA3879568, study PRJEB24766) | human gut metagenome | biome: human-associated habitat; feature: feces | place: USA | collected 1985/1987
TGCTCTGTCACGGTCGTTAGTGGCAGGGGTAAAAGGGCTTTCGTCAAGACGAAGAAGATAAGTCAGATCCTCGTCAGGGACTTTATTTCCATAGTAAACGTGAGCGAGGTAGCCCTCCTCGCAGACCTTCATCATATAGTCTGTATTATTGGCTCTCAGCTTGAAAGCCTTATCTTTTTCGTTATAAAAGATATTGATAATTATCACTCCTTGCAAAAATCTGAACCTTACGGCTCAATTGATATTATAACACATAAAAAAAATAATGCAACAGCGTAAAACGATTACTTTAAAAATTATTTTGTTAATTTTTCTTGATAATGCAAATATTTGAACACGGGTAGTTCAAATTGTGGGAATATATAAAAAAGGGACTCATGCGTTTAGCACAAGTCCCTTAAAAATTCAATATTTATCTGTTATCAGATTAGTTGCCGTACTTTGCAGTGCTTATCTTGATACCAGGGCCCATTGTAGAAGCTACAACTACGCTCTTAAGGTACTGACCCTTAGCAGCGGCTGGCTTAGCCTTTACAACAGTGTTGAAGTTCTGCTCGAGCTTCTCAACACCGAATGAAGCCTTACCGATAGGGCAGTGAATGATGTTTGTCTTATCAAGACGATACTCGATCTTACCAGCCTTAGCCTCTGTAACAGCCTTAGCTACGTCAGGAGTAACAGTTCCTGCCTTTGGGTTTGGCATAAGTCCTCTAGGTCCGAGGATCTTACCAAGACGTCCTACAACACCCATCATGTCAGGTGAAGCAACTACAACGTCGAAATCCATCCAGTTTTCCTTTGTGATCTTCTCAACGAGATCCATGCCGCCAACATAGTCAGCGCCTGCTGCCTTAGCAGCCTCGTACTTGTCTTCCTTACAGAATACGCAAACTCTTACAGTCTTACCAGTTCCGTTTGGAAGTACAACAGCACCTCTTACCTGCTGATCAGCGTGTCTTGAGTCAACGCCCAGACGAATGTGAAGCTCGATAGTTTCATCGAACTTTGCCTTAGCACCCTTAGCTGCAAGTTCCAGAGCCTCAGGAGCGTCATATTGCTTAGCCTTGTCGATAGCCTTGAAGCTGTCAACATACTTCTTGCCATGTTTCATTAATATTTCCTCCTCATTAAGTGGTAATACCGACAGTGGATATCTAGTCGGTTAGCGGAAAATTCCTCCCACCATTGCCGTGCATGAATGCACAGTACGATTGATTAGTCCTCAACTACAACGCCCATTGAACGGCATGTACCAGCGATCATGCTCATAGCACTCTCGATGTTTGCTGCGTTCAGGTCAGGCATCTTCTGCTCAGCGATCTTCTGAAGCTGCTCTTTTGTGATAGTTGCGACCTTAGTCTTGTTAGGAACACCGGAACCTGACTCGATCTTGCAAGCCTTCTTGATGAGAACTGCTGCCGGAGGAGTCTTGGTGATGAATGTGAATGATCTGTCTGCGTAAACTGTGATAACAACAGGGATGATAAGACCGATATCGTTCTTAGTTCTCTCGTTAAAATCCTTTGTGAACGCCATGATGTTTACACCGTGCTGACCAAGAGCTGGACCAACCGGTGGTGCAGGAGTTGCCTTTCCTGCTGGAATCTGAAGTTTGATATAACCTTCTACTTTCTTTGCCATAATCGTTAACCTCCTGATTATTGTGGTAATTACGGGATAGCCCTCCCACTTTGTTTCAAATAAGATTCTCTATTCTTATTCTTCGTTACGCTTTCTTAATATCTAAGAAATCAATTTCTACTGAAGTTGCTCTTCCGAACATCTCGACTTCAATAGTTACTGTCTGTTTGCTTTCATTGATTGCAGTAACCGCACTTGTTGTTCCTTCCCAAGCACCGGAAGTCACAACGATCATATCACCAACTTCGATATCAAGTTCAATCTTCTCTCTTGCTGGTGTTTCTTGCTGTTCTCCTCCAATCTGGATTCCTAATGGTTTCATCTCTGCAGGAGTCAGCGGTACTGGTTTTGATCCAGGTCCTACGAATCCTGTAACACCTCTTGTGTTACGAACCACATACCATGTGTCGTCGTTCATGATCATATGGATCAGAACATAACCTGGGAACATTTTTCTTGAAACTTGTTTCTTCACACCGTTTCTCATCTCTACCACGTCTTCAAGTGGTACGCGGACTTCCAAGATCTCATCCTGAAGCTTACGGTTCTCGATGGTTTTCTCAATATCCACTTTTACTTTATTCTCATAACCTGAGTAGGTGTGAACAACATACCAATTTGCCTCTGCCATAAAATCTCCTTACTTCTATCCAACCAATGCCTGAATTCCATACTGGATTCCAACATCAAGAACTGCAACAATGACTCCGATAATAATAGCACAGATCACTACAACTGCTGTTTCTTTTGCAATTCTTTCTTTCGTTGGCCAGATAATTCTGTTAAATTCAGCTTTTAACTCTTTGAACCAACTTGTTTTCTTTGCTTTGTTAGTTTTCTCCATGTTTTCACTTCCTTTTCTCTCAAAGGGAATTACCGGAAATTATTTTGTTTCTTTGTGTAATGTGTGAGTTTTACAGAATTTGCAGTATTTCTTTGTTTCCATGCGTTCAGGATGTGTTTTCTTATCCTTTGTCATGTTGTAATTACGCTGTTTACATTCTGTACATTCTAATGTTACTCTTGTGCGCACAACTTCCACCTCCATTTTGTTTGTTGTTTAATTAAAATAAGGCATAAAAAAAAGACCTTCTTCCAACGCTAAAGTCTAGCATGTTTATCATATCATCCATATGTGGGTCCGTCAATAGATTTTTCGTTTTTTTTACAATACAATCTTGTTTCTTTACATATTAAAACGAAATAATACCGCATCAACATCTCGGCTGATACGGTACTTATTTTCAAAAAGAGAGGATTAAAAATATATATGAAAAACTATGTCTTTATTATATCAGGATCCTCTCTTCATTCAATATTCTGTTTCTAAACATTTCTAAAGAAAGTATAAACAAATATGAAGGAATTATTATTTAGTGTATTTTACCTGATATCCACTTGTACCTTTGGATCCTTTTTTGATCTTAATATAGTAAGTTCCTTTTTTTGCCTTTCCATAGATACGGAAACCTTTTGATATTGTTTTATTTTTTAATCTTGCTGCTCCTGTGACTGTTACAGAAATCTTGCTTTTATTTCCAAGTCCTGTGATATCGATATATGTCATTCCAGTCTTCTTAACTTTGATCTTATACCAGTGTGTTTTACTTGTACTTTCATTAGACAAGAATACCTGCTTCTTGGATTTCTTACGCTTGATCTCTTTTGCTTTTTTCTTAGATGTTCCATAACTGTCAGATGCTTTTTGATTTACATTGATGAAATAAAGGATCTCTCCAGATGCCGCATTTGCAACGACACGATAAGTCCCTGCAGCAAGTCCTGTTGTTACTACATAGTTATTTTTTGTTGCACCCGCTAATCCGGTTGCTACAGTTTTCCATGTCTTTCCACTTAATTTCTGGACAGAATAGATAACACTAGAAACATTTCCCGCTGCATTTTCTTTATAAACTGCGATCGCTGCAACTCCTCTTTTGGATACTTTAAACTGCTGATATGTAGCTGCTCCAGTACTTGCACTAGCGATTACATTATTCCCGCCAAAAGTTCTGTTATTCTGGCTTGATATCACTGCTGCTCCAAATGCTGCAACCACTGGTGTATTTGCATTCTCACATGCTGTTTCAAGGTATAAAGCATATGTTCCTGCTTTGACTGCACCAGCCCAGATCACTTTCCCATTATTCGTCTGTGAAAGTGTCATAGCCGGATTCCCATTATAACACAGTTTTAAACGTCCGCCATCTACTCCTGCGACATTTGTTGCATATGGGATAACAACCGTTCCATCAATTCCTACACGAACTGTTCCAACTTTCACATATTCATTTGCATCACTATATCCTTGATACAACATCATTTCCTGATTTGCCTGCCATTTATTTGACAGGGTATCAAAATCAGACAGTGTGTAAACATTCGTTGCATTTAACTGCACTGCCTCTGCAGATGCTTTTGCCTGTTTTGCTCTTACTCTTTGTGATGCTGTGATTGCAGGAAGTTTGCTGTGAATACTTTCTGTTTTTGTTTTTGCTCCTACCATTACAGTCCCTGTCATCATTGCAAATGACAACGCTATACATAACGTTCTCTTTAAAAAGTTTTTAACCATATTACATCTCCTTATTTGTATACATATGCACTTGCTACAGTTGATACGTCACTGGAATATGTTTTGTTTCCAAATTTAACTTTTGGAGTCACCTGAACATAATATGTTCCTTTTTTTAATTTTTTCTTTCCATTTTTTGTGATCTGGAAAGAGTAGCTCTTCTTCTTAGAAACCTTGACTGTTTTTACTTTTTTAAATCCAGATTTTGAGTTCTTTGATACAGAAACTGTATACTGTTTAATTCCTGTTCCCTTTTTCAGAACTACTTTGATCCCTTTTTTCTTGTTTGTTGTCTTTCCTGAAATAGATGGCATTGCGAAGTAGCGATAGTTACTCCATCTTCCATAGTATGTCTGATTATTACTTCTGTTTGTATAGTAGTATCTTGCACGATATTTATACGCCATATCTTTTGACACATTCATAGACTCATAACCCATAGATGTTGATGTCTTAGACAGTACTCTTTTATTCTTTGCATTATATACTTCCAGCTGTACTCCTGTTGCCATCTCAGGTTTATTAACCTTAAATGCTACCTTCTTAATATTAGCGTATGCTGCTGTGATCCCAAAATTATTCTTCGCTACATCGGCAGGCGTTGTGTTAACATAAACACTGTCAACTGACCAGTTATATGTTTTTCCTGTGGCAAGACTTGTAAGTCTGTATCCCAGTCTTATATATCCTGAATATCCTTTTGTTGCCTGAACTGTTACCTGCGTTGTATCTGCAGAACCCTGCCAGATCATTTCCTGCGTTCCAATGTTCTCAAGATAATAGCCATCCACTCTATATCCATTCAAACTCTGTGGAGTCCACTGAATCGTAATGCTGTTATCATTAAATCCAGCCATCCATACCTTTCCTGCTGCCTTTGCATCCTTAGGCGATACAATGATCACTGCTGCCAGCAATAAAACACTAAATATTACTTTTTTCAAATTCTTTCCCATACTTTTTCCTCCTTTTCGTATGTGATTACTTTTTTCGTATGTGATTACTTATCTATTATCCACCTTCTCTGGATAAAGATCATGATTTGAAAGTCTGTTCCATGCAACATCTTCCCATTTTGTTCCTGGTCTTCCGTAGTTGCAGTATGGATCAATGGAGATTCCTCCTCTTGGAGTGAATTTACCCCATACTTCAATGTATTTTGGATCCATCAGCTTGATCAGATCTTTCATAATGATATTCATGCAGTCTTCGTGAAAATCTCCATGATTTCGGAAGCTGTATAAATACAATTTTAATGATTTACTTTCTACCATGCGCTCTCCTGGCACATAAGAAATGTAGATCGTTGCAAAATCCGGCTGTCCTGTGATCGGACATAGACTTGTGAATTCTGGTGCATTAAATTTGACAAAATAATCATTCTCTGGATGTTTATTCTCAAATGTTTCTAACACCTCCGGTGCATAATCATCTGGGTATTTTGTTTTCTGGTTTCCTAATAACGTAATTCCTTCTAATTCTTGGCTCTTTCTGCCACTCATTGTATTTTCCTCTCTTTCAAATTTTCATTGCCTAAAGTATATCTTAGGATTTTTTGCCTGTTTGGGTGTTTTGCCCCCCCTTGGAAATTTTTTCCGACTGAAGAAGTTCTTTGTAGTCTTCCATCGACAATGGTTTCGAATACCAATATCCCTGAATCTCATCACAACCGATCTGTCTTAATATTTCAATCTGCTCATCTGTTTCTACACCTTCACAGATTATCTGATATCCTAGATTCCGAATCATATCGATCAAATGTTTCAGGAAATAGATTCCACGGTCTGTTTCTAAGCAGCTGGTAATAAATCCTCGATCGATCTTGATCACATCAACTGGGATATCAACGATCGTATTCAGGACAGAATATCCGCTTCCAAAATCATCCATCGCTGTCTTAATCCCATGTAACTGAAAAGAGTCAAATAATTTTCTAACACTTTCATATTCAGACACAACTGCTGTCTCAGTAAGTTCAATCTCAACCATTGTTGGATCAACACTATATTTCTTCAAAATATTTATATAAGTGTTGATCGTCTGCGGATCAGATGCATGGAGACTAGATGCATTGATCGATATCGGCACCTGTTCTCTTCCTGCTTTTAGATTCTCTGCAATGAATTCTACAACTGTCTCAAAGACATAGAAGTCAAGTTCTATGATCTTTCCATTATTTTCATAAACTGGAATAAATGCATTGGGACTTAAAACGGTTCCGTTATCTCTCTCCCAGCGCACCAATGCTTCCGCACCTGTGATCTCATGACTTTTTATGGAATATTTGGGCTGAAAATATACTTTGAACTGTTTTTGTTCCATCGCTTCCTTCATATCATTGACGATCTCATTTTCCAACTCACGTTGTTTCTGCATCTCATCGTCATAAAATCTTACACTGCCTTTTTCTCCACCTTTCACTTTCTGTCTCACATAGTTTGCCGCATCGATCGCATAGGAAGTGCTCCTGCATTCTGGTGTCACATAATAGACTCCTGTTCTCAATACCACGTTGGATTGTGGGAACTTCTCCTTCTGCCGCAGCATAAATTCTTCATTGACCTTTTCTATTTCTTCAATGATCCCTTGATATTCATCCTTCTCATGGCTAGCTGTACGAAACATTAAAAACTGATCCGATACAACTCTTGTAAAGTACAGATTATGTTTTTCTTCTGTTTTTCCAATAATGAAACTGCAAAAATCCTTTAATACCTGATCTCCTAGAGTATATCCATACTTATAATTAAAATATTTGAAATTTTCAAAATCCGTATATATCATCATGTAATCACTTGTCTTATTTGCAAGAATGATACGTTCCACTTCCTCATGAAATCTTCCAAATGAGATCAAACCTGTCAGCGTATCATGCTCCATTCGTGTGATCGCTCCCTGATAGACATGATTCATCACCTGATTCTTGGCAAAATGTGCGGAGATAATCTTCGTTACTTCGGATAACTGCTTCAACATCTCGTTTGACCAGCTTCTCTTCTCCTTACACACAGCATATGTGATTGCTCCCGTATAGCGTCCTTCACAATACATTGCAACACATACGATTGTCTTTGCCTCTCCCTGTATCAGGATCTTCGTTGCTGATTCGGAATATCGTTGCATATGATCATGCTGTAAAACAAGCACCCCATTCTCATCAAAATCATTAAATACTGTGAGAAAATCCTCTTTATCAAAATGTCTGACCGTCTCTAAAACCTTCGGAATTCCTTCTCTGTTCCATTGATAATCAGAATATATCTCTCGAGCCTTGATATCTGTCTGCACGATCGTGATACGATCAAGTTCCAGACGAACTCCGATCACTTTCAGTAATAAATGTATCGCCACCTCAAAATTGTTGGTTTTCTCGAAGATTTCAAAAGCTGTAGCAACAATATCATTCTGAAAATATCTTGCTTCCAGCATCTCTTCCTGTTTCTCTTGTTCAGCGATCATGGATGAAAAATGCTGCAGGCTGTCACAGTAAACATAACAGTTCTTTCCTCGCTCTTTTGCTTTATATAAGGCAATGTCCGCATTCTCAAACAGTTGGTCATAGGTATAACCTGATACATTCTCTGGAAGATAACAACATCCTGCACTACATGTGATCGTACAACCTGTCTTCCCGAATTGAAGCTCCCTGATCTTCTGCATCAGCTCCACATTCTTCCTAACCAACTCAATGTTCAAGATATCTTTTACAAAAATAACGAATTCATCCCCGCCAGCTCTCATTAAAATACTATCGTTATCTCTAAATACTTCTTTCAACAGCATCGCCAAACGGGCTAGAACTTTATCTCCAAATGAATGGCCATAATTATCATTCACCAACTTAAAACAATCCACATCTAATACAATCATTCCACACGAATCAAAAGGCTTCTTCCGATTCAGATATTTGTTGATACATTTTTTCCCATATACCTGATTATAAAGCCCTGTCAAAGAGTCTTTTCTCGCTCTTTCTTTGAGCTTCTTCTCTTGTTTTCTTTGTTCTGTGATATCCCTTGTACTTCCTATCAAGGTCAGCTTTCCATCTTCATTCACGATCTTCGTAAACTCGAGTACTGAATGTTTAATATCCCCATCCTCCCCAAACTCACGGATCTCTACCGTTGCTTCTTTTGCTTCCTTATAAATCTGCTTTATCTTTTCTCGGTCTTCTGGATGAATCTTGCTTTTGTTGTCTATATAGTCCATGTATCCAGCTATCGTTTTCTCGATATGAAATTTATTATTATAAACTACAAGTGTATCTTCATCCACAAGATATTCAAATATCTTAATCCGAGAATTATTTAAAACTGTTGACAGTTTCTCTATTTTTTTTCTGTTAACTTGCAGTGTTTCCATATCCTATTATTTCTCCCGTAGTATTGCTATTTCCCATTACCAAAAGTATACAATGAAACGCTTAGAAACACAATCTTAATCGTTCTCTTTTTTTCTTTCATTGACTTTTTGTCTCATTTATTTATAATGAATATATAAGTGCATATTCATTCTGAAGCCAAGGATTTCCTGATGCCAAGATTGAGCTTACAAAGTACCTGTTCCCTTGGGGATCTTACGTACTTTTTTATTCGACTATCTGGCATATTCATTTCCGAATATGCTTTTTTATTGCATAGAAAATATCGATAAAATCTCCTATGCAATAAAAATATTACGTATTAACTAATTTAGGAGAAGGAGAAAACTATGTACAGACCAGAATCCGGTATCGCAGAAGAATTTATTGATGACCAGGAGATCAAAGATACACTTGCTTATGCAGATGCCAACAAAAACAATAAGGAACTGATCCTGTCTATCATTGAAAAAGCAAAGAAATTAAAAGGTATTTCCCACAGAGAAGCTTCCGTACTTCTTGCATGTGAAGATAAAGAACTGATCCAGAAAGTTTTTGATCTTGCGATCAAGATCAAGGAAGAATTCTATGGAAATCGTATCGTTATGTTTGCTCCATTATATCTTGCAAACTATTGTGTCAACGGATGTACTTACTGTCCTTATCATTATAAGAATAAACATATCCGCAGAAAGAAATTAACTCAGGAAGAGATCAAGAAAGAAGTTATCGCTCTTCAGGATATGGGGCATAAGAGACTGGCTCTTGAAACAGGGGAAGATCCTGTGAATATTCCAATTGAATATGTATTAGAGAGCATTAAAACAATTTACAGTATCAAACACAAAAACGGTGCGATCCGTCGTGTAAACGTAAATATCGCTGCTACAACAGTTGAAAATTATAAGAAATTAAAAGATGTTGGTATCGGAACATATATTTTATTCCAGGAAACCTACCACAAAGACAATTATGAAGTTCTTCATCCAACAGGACCAAAACATGATTATGCTTACCATACAGAAGCTATGGACCGTGCGATGACAGCTGGTATCGATGATGTTGGTATCGGTGTTTTATTCGGTCTTGATATGTATCGTTATGACTTTGCTGGTCTGTTAATGCATGCAGAACATCTGGAAGCAAAATTCGGTGTTGGACCTCATACGATCAGTGTTCCAAGAATCCGTCCTGCTGACGATATCGATCCTGACGATTTCGAAAATGCAATCAATGATGATATTTTTGAGAAGATCGTTGCAA
>OHKK01001250.1_pt1 | contig 9772 bp, 8 predicted proteins | sample 1568811 | NCBI WGS metagenome assembly OHKK01 (sample SAMEA3879568, study PRJEB24766) | human gut metagenome | biome: human-associated habitat; feature: feces | place: USA | collected 1985/1987
GCCGTCAGGCGGGAATTATGCGGTATTGCCTTTGTTTTCTTTTCTATCTTTATAGCCAAAAAGGCACCACCGGATGAAAAGTCCGGCGGCGCCTTTTTTGCTTATCAGGTCATCAATGTCCGCGCTTTCCCACAGCACGTTACGCCTTGTTTTCCGCTTTTCCACGCGCAAACATCTTTTTCAACACCTTCGCGCACGGCTTTTCAATCAACAGCGTAATGAGCGCTGCTCCCAGCAGGGACAGCCCAAAGCACAGCAGGGTATATTGCAGCTGCCACGGCTGCTCCCCTGCCCGGTTCGGTTCCGCGCTGACGGACGGTGGAACGCCCAGCCGTTTCAGGTGAACGGCCAGGTTCTGGTGCAGCAGGTAGTAGTTCATCGAAACCGCCGCCAGCCAGCCCATCACCCGGTTGCCCATCAAAAAGCGCAGCGGGCGCGCCGCAAACGGCAGGGTGAGCAGGATTCCCGCAACGGCCAGCCCCAGCAGCGGGCGGCGCATCATCTGCCCGGCCTGCAAAGCCGCCTGGCCGCTCTCCCCTGCCTGCACCCGGAAAATGCGCAGCATCCCCCAGGTGGAAAGCACGCACAGCAGCGTTGCGATCCCCTGCCATGCCATCGCTTTGCGTTTTTCCGCTGCCGGGTAGCACTGCACCAGCCAGACATACAGCAGTGCCGCCCCCACGCCCAGCGCGTATATGTCCAAAAAGTTTGCCAGCTGGTTGACCACCATATTGTATTCATCCAGCCGCCAGACGCACCACCCGCGGAAGGCGAACGTCCCCGCTGCCATTGTCATCAGGGTGCCAAGGGGATTTTTCATCGCCCACCGCGCCAGCAGCGGGAAGATCAAATACGCCTGCATCTCGATTGCAATGGTCCAGGAAGCCACCCCGATGGGGGTTGCAATATAGGTTGCCGGGTTAAACGTCTGGGTAAAGGTCAGGTGCATCACAACATCCCGCACCATATCGGAGCTGTTGTAGTACAGGTGCCAGGGCAGCGCCACGGCAAACAGCAGCGCCAGCGTGACAAAATAATAGCTGGGCACAATGCGCATGATGCGGCGCTGGTAAAACTGTTTTGTGTTCGGTACCGCCTCTCCCAGCAGCATGGCACGGGCATAGGGCAGGAACAGCAAAAAGCCAGAAAGCAAAATCGTTCCGTCCACTGGCATATACCCGGCGCGCAGCAGATAATCCAGAGAGTAACTGCCAATGCTCGGCGTCAGCCAGGATTGCTGCCAAAAGTGGTACCAGCTGACGATAAACACCAGCAGCACCCGCAGGCCGTTCAGTTCCGGTATTTTATAACAGTTCGGGCGGTATGGCTCCATGCCATCATTCCCCTCATTCCCACAAAATTTTCTTTACGCCAACGCGCAGGTTGACCAGTCTGTCCCAGGGGCCGTTGCGCTGCAGCATCATCAGCAGGCTGCTGCGGGTTGCAGGGTCGTTGGTGAACAGAGTTCCCAACTTGCCATCCCAGCCGTATTCCCCCAGGTGCAGCGGCACCGGGCTTTCCTCCGGGGCAACGCAGACACTCATCAAATGGCCATAGCTCATACCAAGGCGCATGGTATCCTGCCCCACAAAAATCTTGCGTTGCTCTGCGTTCAGCAGCGGCTCCGCCATCGCCTGCACCGTTTCCGGTCTCAGCAGGCGGCAGCCGTTCCATTCGCCGCCGTTCATCAGCATGGTGGCAAAATGAGCATAATCGTCAATGGTCGAAACCATGCCTGCCCCTCCGGAAAGGAACTCCGGCAGGCTTTTCATGTTCATCTGGATGCCAAGGTAGTTCACCACATCGGGCACCGCTGCGCCGGAATTAAAATCATACGCTTGGGCAAACCGGCCACGCTTGGCTTCCGGCACATAAAAATCCGTATCCACCATCTCCAGCGGGTCCAGCAGGTTCTGCTTCAAAAAATCGCGGTAGTTCATCCCGCTGGCGGCTTCCACCGCTGCGGCCAGGATATCCGCGCTGACGCCATACCGCCAGCCCTTGCCAGGGCGGTACAGCAGCGGCAGCTTCGCCATTTCGGCAATCACCTGACGCGTGGTACGCTGCCCGCCTTTGGTAAAAGATTCCGAAATTTCATCATACAGCCTGCCCAACCCCGCCGACTGTACCGAATCGTTATCATTGTAGCCATACCCGGAGGTCATGCAGAGCAGCTGCCTGATTGTCAGGTTCGTATGCTCGGCATCCCCGAACTCCGGCAGATAGGCTGCCACCGGGGCGTCCAGGTCCAGTTTGCCGTCCTCCCATAGCTTCATCACCGCAAAGGCCGTGATGGGCTTGCTCATCGAAAACACCCGGCAGATGGTATCCCGCGCAAAGGGGATGCCCCGTTCCCGGTCCGCCATGCCCGCCTGTGCATAAGCCAGCTGTTTGCCATCCCGTAGGTAGAGCGCGCTGACACCGATAAAATCCCCCTGCCGGACCACTTGATCCAACAGGGCTTGCAATGCCTGTTCCTTTTCCATTGTTCTGCATCCCTTTCGCAGTTTCACTTTCTGCCAGTGTAGCACGAATTTTTTCTCTCTGCAATCCTGTTTTTGCCTGTTTGGCGTTGACGTACCGCCCGGCAGATGGTATACTGGCAGCACTATCAACCAACTTATCAAGTTAAGTAATGGGTTTATTTTGCATAAACCGGAGGCCCGCTATGTCATATATTTCAAAGATTGACCTTTCCACAGCCCCGCAGGAGGTCCGCGCCGCGGTGGATAACCACCTGGCCCAGGGCTACCAGCTGACCAACGAAAAGCTGACCCTGCTGCATAATGTAACGGCGTTCCATACGCTGGAAGAAAGCTCCTATGAGCTGGACCGTGAGCTGCAGCGGCTGATCGGCAAGCGCGCCGCAGATTTTTATGAGTACGCCATTTCGCTGCAAAATGACTGCCTGGTATGCAGCGCCTATTTTTCCCGCCTGCTGATCGAATATGGCCGCGCCATTGCCCGTGACCCCAAGCATGTGCCGGAGGACCTGATGCGCCTGATGCAGCAAACCTTTACTGAAGAGCAGCTTGTGGTAATTACCACAATGGGTGTTTTTATGATTGCCAACAACTATTTTAATGACATCCTGAACGTGGACCCCGCACCGGTGCAGGAATAATTCCAGCGCCAGCACGTATATGAATTTCAGAAAATCAAAATCATTATTTAGAATTTAAGGAGGTATAGATTATGATGCTCCAAAATGTCAATATTGCTCTTTCTGTTGTCTTGTGTGGATGCCTATTGTCTGGATGCAACAATTCCACTACATCAGCATCTTCCTCGGTCTCGTCCCCCTCCACGTCTGATTACGAAAGCAGTTCAGCCGCAACGAGCAATCTCGATTCCTATGAAGACGAAGAACCTACGTCTGCGGTGCCTTCATCTACTCAGCCTCCAACCGAGGAACCAAACACACCCGATTCTTCAGAACCAAGCGCTTCTCCTGCGCAGCCGGAACAGGAATATACCGACCTTTCCTTTTTGAGCGAGGAACAAAGGCAACTGTATACAAATGCCTACGATGCCAGTTTCGGTTTATACGGTGAAGGTGCCAATCTCATGGATAAGTGGGGCTATAAAGTAGTTACCGATGGAAGCGATTCTGTACCGTTTATAGAAGACCATTACACACTGTACAATGTTTCTTTCGATGAATTTTCGGAGCGCATTCATAGTATATTTACCGATAACTGCTTGACCTCCACCGATTATGCCATAAAATTCAAGAACTACAATGGTAGGGTTGCCGTCCACTTTTCTCTTCATAACGAAATGGTCGCAGGAATGACTATTTATGTTCAAGAACAGTACCCAGACACTTACCGCTTAGTCAAAAATACCCCTGAGGAAGTCGAATTCACCTTGATTTCTCACTATGACCGCGATGGCTCGGTAGAAAACCCGTTAGAGGTATACATTATCGAATACCCTATCCGCATGGTGAAAACTGATTATGGTTGGCGGATTGACGATTTTCATACAAGCAGATACGGCTAACATCAAAACGGGGCGGCCGTTTTTCCAGCCGCCCCGTTATTGAATTATTGGTTATTATAGCATTTTTCAAAAATAAGGCGAATAGCCGCAGGAATGGAACCAGCCTGAGCAGTCAGAAGGCGAACCTGTCTAAAAAGCACATTGTATCGCGTTCGGAAGAGCATCCAGCGTCCTCGCCTTGAATTTACGAAGGAAAGCCTTCACCTTCGACCAAAGTTTTTCAATAGGATTCAGATCAGGACTATATGGTGGAAGATAAATGTATCGAACACCGGAGCTGTCCAGCAGATTTCTCACTGCCCTTGCAGGGTGAACTGCAGCAGCACCGGGAACGGCTTGCCTTTTGTTAAGTCTTTTGCCATGGTACTTTCCTCCCCAGGAGGTGCCGGGAACCTGAATTCTCAATTTCCAAGCCACACCCCCAAAACAGGGGTTATTTTAGTACAGCCGCCGCCCGCTGTAAAGGGTCAAAAATTGCTCTTTTTTCGGTGCTTAAAGTGGTCAGTGTCAGATCTCAATGCTTCGCCCGCCGGTGCGGTTGTACAGCCGGTGGCTGATGGAAACCACGGTGCGGTTCTGACCGGCGCGCTGCAAAGCATCCAGAACAGTCTGTTCTGTTCCGGCGTCCAGGTTTGCGGTAATTTCATCCAGCAGCAAGATTTGCGGCCCGGCTGCAATGGCGCGCGCGATGGAAAGCAGCTGCCACTGCCCCTGCGAGAAGATGCCCGGCGTACACGGGGTATCGTACCCTTCGGGCAGCGCCGCAATGGCATCATGCAGGCCCACGGTGCGGGCGGCATCCTCCGCCTGCTGCGGGGTGATGGCGGCATCAAACAGGGTGATCTGGTCCCGCACGGTGCCCGGCACACGGCGGAAGCTCTGCTCCACATAGCCAACCAGCGGGCGGCGGGCAGTATCCGGCAGTGTGGCGGCTTCCACACCGTTCAGCATCACTTTGCCCTGCTGCGGGCGGTACAAGCCCAGCAGCAGTTTAAAGATGGTGCTCTTTCCCGCGCCGGTGCGGCCGGTCAGGGTGACCTGCTCGCCTTTCTGCACGGCAAAGCTCAGGCCGTGCAGCACTTCCTCATCGCTCTCATAGCCAAAATGCACGTTCTGCAGCTCCACGCTGGGGGCACCCGGCACGGCCTGCGGGGCAGTCTCGGCCGTGGGGATGCGCTCTGCCTGCGCCAAAAAGCCGTTGATGCGCCGCACACCGGCCACAGCGGATTGAATCGTCTCGATCTCCATGCCGATGCTTTCCAGCGGGATGAACACCTGGGAAATATAGGCAATAACCGCCACAGCCGTGCCGACCGACATGCCAAAGAACGCCCTCACTTCCGGGCTGCCCGCTGCGGAAAGCAGCATGACCAGCGCCACCACCGCCGCGTTCATAATCAAAATCACAGGCGAATAGCAGGCATCGTAAAAATTGGTTTTCTCCACCGCGGCAAAGCTGTCGTCCAGCGCTTCGTCATAGGCTTTTTCCATGTAATTTTCCCGCCGCAGGGTGTGGATGGTGCGGATGCAGCGCAGCGTTTCCGGCACATGGGCGGAAGCCCGCGCCACAGCGGCACGGTTTTGCAGCTGCGCTTTCAGCATCCGCTTTTGCACCACGCGGGTAAAGAGATACAGCAGCGGCAAAACCACCAGCAGGATCAACGCCAACCCGCGGTTCTCTGCAAAAATCACGGCCAGAATGCCGCACAGGCGGCAGGCATCCGCAAACATGCTGATGATGCCGGAGGTGAACAGCTCTTCCACCGTGTCAACATCACCCACAAAGCGGGAAACCGCCGCGCCGGATTCCTGGTCTACAAAGGCTTCCGCCGGGAGCTTGTCCAGCTTGGCGCACATGGCGCTGCGCAGGGCGTGGGTCATTTTCTGGCCAAACACGGTCAGCAGACTTTCCCGCAGGGAATCCAACCCGCCGGAAAGTGCCAGCAGCCCAAAGTACCCCAACGCCAGCGCAAAGGGCACCGCCTGCCGGGCCGTCAGGCGGTCCACCACGCGGCCCAGTACCAGCGGCGGCAGCAGGCTTGCCGCCACCGCACCGGCCACGGCCAGCACCAGCGCGGTGCAAAGCAGCGGCTGGCGGCGCACGGTACCCAGCACAACGCTGCGCACGGTCTCATTTTTCCGGTTCATCCTGCTCGCCTCCTTCCTGGGCATTTACCAGCGCGGCATACTGCGGGTTCTGCGCCATCAGTTCCTTGTGGGCCGCACAGACTGCTTTGCCGTCCTGTATCCACAACACGCCGTCCATCTGGGGGAACAGGTACAGCCGGTGGCTGATCAGCAGCACGGTGCTGCCCGCGGTCATTTTACGCAGGTTGTCAAAAACCTGTTCTTCTGTTTTGCGGTCCAGGGCCGAGAACGGGTCGTCCAGCACCAGCAGCGGGCGCGGGTGGGCCAGTGTGCGGGCCAAAGCCAGGCGCTGCTGCTGCCCGCCGGACAGGCGCACGCCGCCATCGCCCACGCGGGTATCCAGGCCGTTCGGCATGGCTTTTACTTCATCCTCCAGGCAGACAGCCCGCAGGTACTTCCAGGCGTCGTCATCTCTGCCCAGCAGGATGTTGTTGCGGATGCTGTCGCTCAGCAGCTCGGGGTCATGCCCCAGGTAGCCAACCACGCCGCAGCGCTCCGCGTCCGTCATGCCGGCCATCTCACGCTCGCCGTACTGGATGGAACCGGTATAGGGCAGCTCACACAAAAACGCTTTGCCCAGTGTGGATTTGCCGCAGGCCACCGCGCCGGTAATGCCAAAAATCCGGCCCGGCTGCGCGGTAAAGGTGATATCCTGCAAAACCGGTGCCCCGCCCCGGTAGGCAAAGCCAAGCTTGTTCACGGTCAGGGTTTCCGGCTTGGCCGGGATCTCTTCCGGCAGGGGGTCCGGCTGGCGCATCAGCGGTTTGATGCGTCCCCAGGATACCTGGGCTTTCTGCACCGCGTTGAACAGCTTTGCCGCGTGGGAGGATTTGACCGCCAATTTGCCAAAGCAGGACAAGAACGTGGTGAACGCTGCAATATCCCAGGCGGCCCAGCCGGTGCCCGCCACATTGCGCGCGCCAAAGGTAAAGATGAACAGAACGCCGGTCATCGAGATGACCCCGTACAGCGGCGGCATGGCGGCCACCGGCAGCCCGGCTTTGACGGCGGTACGCTCGTAATCCTGCAGGCAGGCTTCATACGCGGCATCGCGCTGCGGCTCACAGCCATACACGCGGTAGGTCAGCGCGCCGGACACCCGGTCCAGTGTGGCGGCGCTCAGGCGGCCTGTGCTCTCCTTGTTGGCAGCGCCGGTGCACTGCACCAGGGTTTTCATCTGCTCGGCAATATAATAGGAGATCGGCGCAAACACCAGGCAGAGCAGCGCCAGCCGCCAGTCGTACCCCAGCAGCATCACGGCATAGGCCAGCAGGGCAATGCCGGTATCAAAAATTTCCGTGGTGAACTTGCGCATGCCCTCGGCACAGGCGTCCACATCGGAGATAGCTTTGGTCATCAGGGTGCCGGTGCCGGCCTGTTCCAGTTCAACCTTGCCTTTCCGCACCAGATTGGCGTACAGCACCTGTTTCATGCTGCGGTTGATGTTGTTGGCAAACTTGCGCACATACAGCCGCTTGATGAACCGCGACCCCTGCACCACCGCAATGGCAATCAAATAGCCCGCACACAGCGCCGCCATGGCGGCAAAGGTTTCGTTCCCGTTCAAAATGCCCAGCAGGCATTGGGCCAGCTGGCCCTCAAACCAGGGGCCGACCACCAGACCCAGGTTATAGATCAGGCCCGATACCGTTACCACCGCCAGCACCGGCCTCTGGTTTTCGAAGTAGCTCAGCACCCGGTCCGGCTGGCGCACCGGAACTCTTTCCGTGTTCTTCATCCTGCATTTCCTCCCCATTCATCTGCTGCACCCGCGCCGTCACATCCGGGAACCCTGCCCGCCGCTGGTTTTTGCTGCGCCAATACAGGGTTTCCAGCGTTTTGCAAAAGGCTTCCCGTTCAGCCTCCGGCAGTTCCTCCACCAGCCAGGCATAAAATACGGTTTCAATCGCAGCTTTGGAGTTTTTCAGTTCCTCGGCCTTGGGCGTGGCATACAGCAGCTGGCTGCGGCCATCGTCCGGGTTCGGTTTGCGCACCAGGTAGCCTTTGGCTTCCAGGCTGGCCGCACGGCGGGCGGCCGCCCCCTTATCAATCTTCAGGGCCGCACGCACATCCGCCTGGGTCATGCCGGGGTTGTGGCGTACCAGATGAATAAAATCAAACTCTGCCGTGCCAATGCCATCGGCTTTCATCATCTGTACGGTAAACTTGGCCGCTTCCCGCGCAATTTTGGTCATCTGCCGCTCGGTCGGGTCCTTGTTCTGTTCTGCCTGCATGTTTGGCCTCCTTTTCAAGTTGGATGTACTATCAACCATTTGGATGATACTGCATCTATCTAGTCCTGTCAATGCTTTTTGCCAGATTTTCTGCGGTGTGCTACAATAAAGGCAAAGCTTTGCAAAGGAGCGCCTTTTTGTATGCCGAACGTGATTGAAATTACTGATTTTGCCGCCCCGGAGCTGGACGTTTACGCCCGGCTGACCCAGGCTCAGCTGCGCAGCCGCCTGGAACCGGAAAAAGGCATTTTTATTGCCGAAAGTCCCAAGGTGATTGCCCGCGCACTGGACGCCGGGTATCAGCCTATCTCCTTTTTAATGGAGCGCAAGCAGATCACCGGCCCGGCCAGCGAGGTTCTGGCCCGCTGCGGGAACGCCCCGGTGTATACCGCTGACCGCGCCATGCTGGCCCAGCTGACCGGCTTCGAGCTGACCCGCGGCGTGCTGTGCGCGATGCACCGTCCCCTGCTGCCCACGGTGGAGGAAGTTTGCCGCAATGCCCGCCGGGTGGCCGTGCTGGAAGGCATTGTGGATTCCACCAACATCGGGGCCATCTTCCGCGGAGCCGCCGCACTGGGCATGGACGCGGTGCTGCTCTCGCCGTCCTGCTGCGACCCGCTCTGCCGCCGTGCCGTCCGCGTCAGCATGGGCACGGTGTTTCAGGTGCCGTGGGCAACGCTGGGTGACAGCCCTGCCGACTGGCCCGAGGCCGGGATGGCCCGCCTGCACGCGCTCGGCTTTAAAACTGCCGCCATGGCGCTGGACAGCCGCGCCGTCAGTATTGATGATCCCGCGCTGCGCGCCGAGCCGCGCCTTGCCATCGTGCTGGGCACAGAGGGCGACGGCCTGGCCCGCACCACGATTGCCCACTGTGACTACACCGTCATGATCCCCATGCAGCACGGCGTAGACTCACTGAACGTGGCCGCGGCAGGGGCCGTGGCGTTCTGGGAGCTGCGGGCAAGGTAAAAAAATAGCGAACACCGTAGGGGCGGATTCTATATCCGCCCGTGCCGCGCTGCCTTTGGCACAATTCCACGGGCGCATATGGAATGCGCCCCTACGGGTATTTCCCGGCAGTGTGCTGCACCGCAAACTTCCTCCGTCAATCTGCCACAAAAACATTACAAAACTTTTACGCCCTGCTGACCGAAACGTCGGCGGGGCTTGTTGTTTTTGACGGAGCAAAATGTTACAATAATTATACAAGCACGCAAAAAGCGTGCAATAACAAATGCGGAGGTTTTCTTCCATGGGCTTCCTGAAAAAATTCACCAAACAGGAGATCAGCTGGATGATGTACGACTGGGCCAACAGCGCCCACTCGGTCATCGTCGTGACCATCCTGCCCATCTTCTTCGACACCGTTGCGGGCTACACCGCCG